>JAEEGJ010005849.1_pt1 | contig 37862 bp, 29 predicted proteins | sample 8958761 | NCBI WGS metagenome assembly JAEEGJ01 (sample SAMN16246546, study PRJNA631951) | gut metagenome | biome: gut microbiome; feature: rumen; material: RS-attached | host: Bos | place: Iran: Karaj | collected 2018-10
TTTGTTTCACCCAAAGGATTTCTTATTTCAAAGAGCTTTCCACCAGTTCCATAAGTGTACTTATACACTTCTCCCTTGGCACCTTTTACGCTCATTGGCTTGCCATCAGCTCTATAAGTGATACTTGCCTTGTTTCCTTTGGCGTCTACTATCTTTGTAAGATGGCCTTTGTTATCGTAGGAAAAACGAGTGATATTTCCCTTTTTATCTGTAAAACTAATCTTTTGATTGCGACTATTGTAGCTATAACTTTCGCTTCCATCATAATAATCAGTCTTTATGTGACGGCCGAACTCATCATGAGTATATGTTATCGTATTTGCGTTTTGCTCTGTTACAATCGTAACGTCTTTATCGTCATCATATTCGAATGAAATAACAGTATCATCCGGAAATGTTTGTTTAACAGTACGCTGCTTTTCATCATACTCATTTTTAATTGCAACAATTCCCTTCGGATTAATTACTTCTTTGATAAGGTTATCGCTAGTGTATGTGAACTGCCTTATTCCTCCATCAAGTTCTGTAATCTTTGTAAGTCTTTTATCATCATAGGCATAACAAATAGACCGGCCAGTTTGGTCAGTAATCTTACTTATTAAACCCTTATTATCTTCAGTTTCAATATAGGAAAATGTAAGGCTATTTTTATTCTTAGCCTCTACTTCTGAAAGAAATCTTTTACCGCCTTCAGATTTCACATAAGAAAGTGATATATTCTCCCCATCATTATCCCCACTAGCTATCATGTAGCCTTCACTATCAAATTTTTCAAATCTCCCCGAGTCATAGCGTATTTCATATCCGTTATTTAAAACAGTAAGTACGCCCTGTTCTCCGTGCTCTTCTCGATATTCATTATCGTGAACTTTAACAAAAGAGCCTCTGCTTCCATCTATCAAATCTATAAATAGATTATCTTCTTCTTTTAAAATACGCTTTTCAAAGCTATGAGTCCAACCAAGTCCTAGCGCTCCTGTCTTATTGCTAAGCGCATTATAAAACCTCTTAAACTCGATAGGATACCTACCCTTTAGCGTAATATCAACTTTTTCATTGATGTAATTACCGCTACAAGCATTAACAGGGTCTGATACGCAAACGGTACATTTGTCCTTTGCTCCAAGCAAATATAATGCCATAGAAGCGACGTACTTTTTCAACTTTTTAATTGCCAGCTCTCTATCCTCATACTTAACAAGGAAAAGATTATATATATCAATATCTGGATTAAGCAAAGCCACATCATCTAACTCCGCATTAAGCCTTTCAATCTGCTTTCTAATATCATCTATTCGACTAGAAAGATCTACGTTATTTCTATAATTTGACTCGTACTCATCAAAGTCGTTAAATCTCTCAATCAAATCAGGTATTAGTCCAACATTACCATCTCCACCAATAATCTGGCGTGCTACAGCTCTAACACTATCAAAATTTGGCTGAACAAATGAAGTTATGTAACCAAATTCATTCTGCAATTCCCTTGCCTGCTGCTCTATCACCCTCGCATGATCATCTAAATCATTATAAAACCTATTAAAATCCTCGAGCGTCTGATATAGCACATCCATATTTATTCTGGCATTTGGGTCTGAATCTACAACACCAAGAAATGCCTCATGCATGTGCTTATATAAATCTAGCAACATGTTTTGAGAATTAACAATAGCCTCAAGTATCGTAAGTTCACGTAACTTAGTAAGCATCTTAGAGGCATCAGCCGCATCACCTCTAAACATATCATTATTAATATACTGCTGACAGACATCATACAAATCGCTCATCCTATCTGTGTACTGGCGGATATAAGCTTGCCTATCATCAATATAGTCACCGATGATTCTTGCATCATATATTTTTGTCATAACATTTTCTCTCCTAATAATAATTATGCTTGTAATTGGTATTTTAGCATTGTTTATTACTACTGTATATAGATAACCGTTCTTGTGTAGTACAATCAAATATTTTAAATAAAATGAATATCCATATCTAGCCTTTTCTTGCACATCATAAGACAGTCAATTGCAAGAATCACCACCGAAATCCAAATAGTCTTAATTCCATATTTCAAGGAAAGAACTCCGCCCAAGCCTGCACCTATAGCAAAGATGAAGATGATTCCATAATAATGAATAGCCTTGTGCAAATAGCTTTTATCATGCTCACGTATATACATGGAAAGGCTTTCTGTACCACTTCTAAGGTTACCGATACACATTGTGCTGGCATAGCCATAACCGTGAACCGTCCTAAAGGCCTGTACCTGCATTGCACAAGAAAGAGAAACCAAAATATTTGCAAGGGTATCATACTGATGTGGCAAGAATCCCACTATAAGCAGCAGAAAAATCTCCATAAGCAAAATAATTTGTCGCCAATGGATTCTCTTTTCATGCTTAAAGTTATGACCAATCTGCTCTGAGATGATTGTTCCCAAAGCAAAGGCGATGATTGGAACTAAGTACTGAACTCCCTTGGCAGCCTGCCCCATCATAAAATGCTGGCTCATGAGAACCACATTTCCTGTCTGGGCATTAGCAAATACCTGTCCTCGCATATTGTAGGTGTAGGCATCCTGCAGTCCTCCGGACAGAGATAATAATGCACTTAATCTGAAGCTTTCTGATGTTTGGCCCTTATTCATAATTTTCTTTCCCTTTTTTGAAATTAATTCCCCGAAAAAATTATCATCTAATCAAATTCTTTATTACAGAATTCTATATTATATTTAGGAATAATTTTCCATAGAAATTAAAGATTTTTCATCGGTTTTTATGATTATGTTGTTGAATAGTTGGATGACATATAGTATAGTTTTCGTAATTGAAAAGGAAATCTTCAGGGCAAGGTGCGAAGGCGTTAGCTTTCTATTCCTGACCGGCGGTATAGTCCGCGAGTCCTTTGGGACTGAACTGGTGTGATTCCAGTACCGACAGTATAGTCTGGATGAGAGAAGATAAATATGTTTTATTTATTTGCGTTCATGCCCTGATTTAATCAGGGCTTTTTTATTTATGGGAATTACTTAAATCTCCTATAAAGAAATCGTTTTGAAATTACCACTGAAAGATTCCGAATAAATTTATAGGGAGGTGCCTAATGAGCACAATAGAATTTACAAAAACACCAGATTCTACTTCTAACATGTCAGTTGTTAGAAAGCTTACTGTTGCAGCTATGTTATCAGCAATCGCTTTTGTTCTTATGTTCCTTGACACAGCTGTTCCACTTATGCCTAGCTTTATCAAGCTTGATGTTTCAGAGCTTCCAGCATTGATTGCATCATTTGCCATCGGACCAGTTTGGGGCTGTGCTGTATGTCTTGTTAAGAACCTTATTCACTTACTCATGACACAGACAGGTGGCATCGGCGAGATTTCAAACTTCATCCTTGGAGTTGCTTTTGTTCTTCCTGCAGGTCTTATCTATCATCACAAGAAGACAAAGAAAAACGCAATCATCGGTTCACTTGTTGGTGCTGTAATAATGGCTGCAATCAGCTATTTTTCAAACCTTTATGTTGTATATCCAATCTATTACAACTTCATGCCAAAGGAAACAATTATCGAGGCATACAAGGCTATCGCACCATTTGCAAATATTAAGTCAATTGAGCAATGCTTACTTTACTTCAATGTTCCATTTACATTTGTAAAAGGTTTGATATCTGCAATCATTACAATATTCATTTATCAGCCACTTCGCCCATTGCTTAAGGGTAATAACTAAACGCAAACAAAAGTCCAACCCAAATGGGTTGGACTTTTCAGAGTGTAGACAAAGAGTCGCGGCTTCCGCCGCGACCTTTTCTTTTTTAATAAGGAGGAACTGGAGTCAGAGGACTCCAGTTCTTTCATTTTTAAACCAACTTATACCTTAGAAAGCCTTGATTTTACAAGCTTTCTAGCCACTTTTTTGATATAATAAAACTATCAAAACAAGGGGTTAGAATAATGATTACAGAACAAAATGAGAAGGCTAGAAAGCAGATTGAATTTGTATGTACTGATGATTTAGTTCCTCAAGATCATCTTCTAAGAATCATAGATAAAGCAATTGATTGGTCTTTTATTTATGATTTAGTCAGAGATAAATATTCTCCTAATCAGGGGCGTCCAAGTATTGATCCTGTTACTCTAATCAAAATCCCATTGATTCAATATTTATACGGAATTAAAAGCATGCGCCAGACTATAAAAGAGATTGAGGTGAATGTTGCTTTTAGATGGTTTCTTGGGCTTGAGCTTTATGATAAGGTTCCTCATTTTTCAACCTTCGGTAAGAACTATTCAAGAAGATTCGAAGGTACTGATTTATTTGAGCAAATCTTTCAGCACATCTTGGAAGAATGCTATCGCTTCAAACTTGTTGACCCAACAGAAATTTTTGTTGATGCAACTCATGTAAAAGCACGAGCAAACAATAAAAAGATGCAACGAAGAATCGCTCAGCAGGAAGCATTGTTTTATGAAGAGATGCTAAGAAAAGAAATATCATCAGATAGAGCTGCTCATGGTAAAAAGCCATTGAAAGATAAAGATGATGATAACCACTCATCTGGTTCGTCAGGAGGTAATGATAAGTTTGAAGATTACACTGATGATGTTCCATTGAATGGTAAAACAATCAAATGTAGCACTACTGATCCTGAAAGTGGTTGGTTTAGAAAGGGTGAGCACAAACATGTCTTTGCTTATGGAATAGAAACTGCCTGTGATAAAAATGGGTGGATTTTAGGTTTCGATGTTAATCCTGGCAATGAGCATGACAGCAGAACTTTCAAAGGTCTGTATGATAAGCTTCAAAATACTGGAATGGAAAAATGTGTTGTTGATGCAGGATATAAAACTCCAGCCATTGCAAAGTTATTACTCGATGATGGTGTAAAACCTGTTTTTCCATACAAAGCACCAATGACAAAAGAAGGTTTCTTCAAGAAATATGAGTATGTCTATGATGAATACAACGACTGTTATATTTGCCCTAATGACCAAATATTAAAATACAGTACTACAAACAGAGATGGTTACAAGGAATACAAAAGTTGCAGTCACATATGTGAGAAATGTGAGTTCTTAGGACAATGTACAGCAAGTAAGAATCACGTAAAAGTTGTAAACCGTCATGTCTGGGAAGAATACATGGAAGCATGTGAAGATATAAGACAGACCTTAGGTATGAAAGAGTTATACTCTCACAGAAAAGAAACCATAGAAAGAATCTTTGGAACAGCTAAAGAGAATCATGGTTTTAGATATACACAGATGTATGGTAAGGCGCGCATGACAATGAAAGTCGCGCTTACCTTTGCGTGTATGAATTTAAAGAAACTAGCAAAAATACAACAAGAATGGGAATTGAAAATGGCCTAAAGAAAGGCCATTTTTAACAAAAATCAAAAAAAGAATCTTGGGAAAAGGAAAGGATGCTGCAAAACCGAGTTTTGCAGCATCCTCTTTGTCTACAGTCTGAAAAGTCCAACCCAAATGGGTTGGACTTTTTTATCGTCGCTTCGCATTCTATCGTCGCTTCGCTCCTGATACTTGCATCCTTCGCATTCGCTTGAATGCAAGCATCATCTTAGTGTCCCTTCAACGCATATGCGATATTGATAGCGTGGTCGGCACATCGCTCCAAGTCAGTTACCATATCTGAGAAGATAACGCCGGCGATAGGCTCACACTTGTTTTCCATGAGACGTTCAATGTGATGATTGATGAGCTGCTTTTCTTGCTTATCAACCTTCTTTTCAATCTTTTCGATTTTCTCCAGATTCTCGTAATTCTCGGAAGCAAATGTATCAATGGCCATATTAACGACTTCCATAGAATTCTCAGCCATATCCTTAAGCTCTTTGCTAGCCTTCTTAGAAAGCTTTGTCTTTTTGTTCTTCATACGAGAAGCGTACTCGATAATGTTTTCCGCGTGATCGGAAATACGCTCTATATCTGTAACTGCAATTGTAATTGCAGAAATTCTACGCAAGTTAGCTGGTGTTAAATCCAAGGCCTGAAGCTTAACCATAGCATCTTGAATACCGTGATTTAAAATGTTAACTGTCTCCTCGCGTTCCTCAACATCCTCCACCTTTTCTGGTGAATAATCAAAGAAACAATCAATAGCCTTCATAAAGTTCTCAGCTGCAATAGTACCCATACGAGCTGCCTCAAGCTGTGCCTGATGAATAGCCATGTTTGGTGGCACATTGTTGACCTGAGTCATGTAAATAAGCTGTCTGTCCTCAGCCTGACGAGTTTCCTCTGGAAGCTTTGGAATAAACATATATGTAAGATTGATAATCTTGTCTGTGAATGGGAAGATTATCAAAACAGCCAAGATAGCAAATATAGTGTGAGTATTGGCTATCTGACGTGCTGGATCAGCTGATGTAGACTGAATCCATCTAAGTAATGGTGTAAAGTTGATAATCACAATAATCACAAGCGCTCTAATTATATTGAATAGCAGATTCAAAATAGCTGAACGCTTACCATTTCGATTGGCTGTAAGTGACGCCAAAAGGTTTGGTGTAACTGAACCGATGGCTGCACCGATGATAAGATATACTGCTATATTGTATTCTAACAAGCCCTGAGCAACAAAGGCCTGGAAGATAACTGTCGAAGATGATGATGACTGCAAAAGTGCTGTAAAAGCAATACCAAATAATAATGCTATAAATGGATTGCGAAGTGTTCTAAGGAAATTTACAAAAACATCTGACTGTGACAGAGGTGCAATTGCAGCCTTCATGATAGTAATACCTTGGAAAAGCATACCAAAGCCCATGATAACTGAACCTATATGCTTGGTAAGGTTGTTCTTCATAAAAAGATACATTACCGCACCAATGAATAACAAGAATGGTGTGAATGTAGCAATATTAAAAGCAGTAATCTGTGCTGTGATTGTAGTACCAATATTGGCACCTAAGATAACTCCAATAGCCTGTGCCAGTTTCATCATGCCTGAGTTAACAAAGCCGATAACCATGACATCAGTTGCTGAAGAGCTCTGAACAAGAACTGTCATAACAAGACCAACAAGAACTGCTACGAACTTGTTAGTTGTTGCCTTCTCGAGAATAACCTGTAGATTGTCGCCACAGCTATTTTTAAGACCTGTGGACATTATAGACATTCCAAATAAGAATAGACCTACTCCGCCAAGCAGAGATAAGATTTGTGCAATGTTCATTCGATTCTCCTTCTACCGTACTTTCCCTTCATGAAAAGTAAAAAACTTAAATCCTCTCTTTTTCCGTGATTATCATAACAAATATCACGTTGAATGTCTAAGTATTTCTCAAATTTTCACAATTCTTAGATATATGCCTTGATAAAAATACCGTCTTCACGATATTCTTCAGAAATCAATTCTCCATTTTCACGAATATCTGCAATAGTTCCTGCATCAGAATAAGGCACTAGCTTTTCGATATACTCCATGCCTCCTCTAAGAAGCTCCGCTAGTATTTCACGGACACGGTCTAATCCCTTGCCAGTCTTTATAGAGGTATGCACCGTGTAATCTGCTCTCAAATCGTGATAGTCAAGCTCGTCCGCCACCTTGTCCACCTTATTAAATATTGTAACTATTGGCTTATTTGAAACTCCAAGCTTGTCCAAAGTCTCATATACGATTTCCATCTGTCGGTCCATCTGTGGATTGCTGACATCTACCACATGAATAATGTAGTCAGCATACTTTGCCTCTTCCAGAGTACTCTTAAATGCATCAACCAAATGATGTGGTAGCTTTCTAATAAATCCAACTGTGTCAGTCAAAAGTATCTTTTGATCATTATCCAAAAACAGCTCTCTTGTAGTAGGGTCAAGAGTAGCAAACAATGCATCCCACTCAAGAATATTTGCATCTGTAAGCTTATTTAACAAAGAAGATTTACCTGCGTTAGTATATCCAACTATAGCTGCCACTGGCACTCCATTGCGTTGCCTCTTTGAACGAGTAAGCTCACGGTGCGCAACCACATCGCTTAATTCTTTCTTGAGTTGGGTAATGCGACCAGCTATAAGTCGCTTGTCCATCTCAAGCTTTTTCTCACCAGGACCACGAGTACCAATTGCACCGCCACCACCTGCAGCAGTACCACCCACTCTAGACATGTTCTTACCAAAGCCTGTCAGTCTAGTCATCTCGTATCTAAGCTGAGCCAATTCAACCTGAATCTTACCCTCGGCAGTTCCTGCTCTAGCAGCAAATATATCAAGTATTATGAGAGTTCTATCCATAACCTTGGTATCCAAAGTGTCTGCAAGGTTACGCATCTGGGCTGGAGTAAGCTCGTCATCACAGACGATACCTGTCGCCCCAGTCTCCCAAATCAAATCAGCAATCTCCTCCACCTTGCCTGAGCCTACATAAGTCCCTGGATTGCGGCGGTCCAGATTTTGCATTATCTGACCAACCACCTGTGCCCCTGCAGTCTCGCAAAGCTCTGCCAATTCATTTAAAGAGTCCCAAGCCTCAGCCTCGTCCCCCTCATTAACTGCAACCAATATAACTTTTTCTATAATCTTTTCTGTATTAACCATTTACCGTTTCCTATTCTACAATATCCACTCACATTGTAGCATAAATCAAAAGAATGCTTCCATATTATTTTATGTCCCCTACCCGCTATATTCCCCTTAGTTGCCTGATTTTGAAATGAATCTAGTGAAATAGAAAAAGAGTTTTGAAAGATATGGGCAGACCGAGCCATGGACGGCGAGGTCAAGGAAAGTTGAACATGGATGTGAATCTTGACTGGTGCCCATATCTACAAAAATCGTTTTCTTAATTTCACTTGATGAATGGAAAATGAAGGCATCTAAGGTGAATATAGCTGGTAGGGGAGGTTGAAAAAAATATGGCATCACTTTTTCGCCACAGGTGGGTGTTATCATGTCTTAAAGTTGACTGATTATATCAAAAATGCTATTGTTTTTTTGAATTTTAGAGAATGGAGATTATATATGTTTTACGATTCAGTTGTTAATGAATGGGGCGAGCTCACCTACGTTCCAACTTTTCTTGGCAAGGTCTTAATAGCCGCAATCATGGTGCTCTTTCTTGGAGTTTCACTGTTGATTGTTAAGGGCAAGGAAAAAACATCTTCTAAAGAGTTAGCTCTTTCCACCAAGCAGATTACTTTTACAGCAATGTCAATGGCATTAGCATATGTTCTTTCAACATATTTTAAAGTAAAGCTTTTCCCATCAGGCGGTTCAGTCACTTTACTCTCTATGTTGGTTGTATGCCTTCCAGCTTACTGGTACGGAACAGGCGCTGGTATACTTGCAGGTGTTTCCTTTGGATTACTTAATCTAATCACTGATCCTTATGTAATTCACCCAGCTCAATTGATAGTTGACTACTTCTTGGCGTTTGGCTCACTTGGACTTTGTGGTCTGTTTTCAAATAAAAAGAACGGTCTTATAAAAGGATATATCGTTGGCGTTACTGGTAGATTTATTTTTGCTTTTATTTCCGGATGGATTTTCTTTGGATACTACGCGTGGGACGGCTGGGCCGTAATTCCTTATTCTATCATTTACAATCTAAGCTACATTTTACCAGAGGCAGTTGCAACAATAATTCTTTTGTCGCTACCACCAATCAAATCTGCAATGGTTACACTTAAGGATTTAGCGACTAAATAAATTTTAAAGATTATAAAAAATGAGTATGACTTTCTGTAATTGAAGTCATACTCATTTTTGATTTAACGATAATTGGAGTGTAAGTTTCCTAAATTATTTTTGACACAGGTTATTTCTATTAGGAAAAATTTTCTAGATAAACTTTACTGCAGTTCCAAATGCGAGAACCTCTGCGGCGCCCTGCATTACTGATGAAGAGCTGTAACGAACTCCTACAATTGCATCAGCACCAAGCTTTTCTGCCTCATCTACCATTCGCTTTGTAGCAATCTGGCGAGCCTCAACAAGCATCTCTGTGTAGCTAGTAATTTCACCACCCACAAGAGTCTTCATTCCTGCCATAAAATCTCGTCCTAAGTTCTTAGACTGTACAATAGTGCCTCTTACAAGTCCTAGTACCTCATAGTTTTGTCCTGGAATGTTCTCAATACTTATTAGCTTCATTTAATTCTCCTCCATCAATTTCTTTTAATCGTTCTCTAAGGGCCAAAATCACACCTACTATAAATGCAATTGGCAACACAATCATCATCACAGCCATCCACACCGGCATCTCAGGGTCAGTCTGTTTCATAAAAACTGAACTGACTAACATGAAAAGCATAAGTATGATAAAGCAGCCAGCTGCAATCTTCGGGCCTCGTTTGACCTTCTTTACATCAACCTTGTTGATATCCATAAAGGTTACGCCTCCCTTCTCAAGGCGATTCATGTCATCCAGATATTTTCCAGAATCAAGGGTATCTAAACTAGCATTTGCATCGATGATATCCTGACAAAGCTTTATGAGGATATCTATCTCGCCCTTTTTCTTGGAAAAACTCTTGATATGCTTTTCCAAACATTCATCCAAAGACACTTGATTCATTTGAAGCTTTCTAATCTCTTCTATAGAAAGTTCCAATCTGCGAAGAAGCTTGATTTGGTTAAGCCGCTCCACATCCTCCATATTGTAATCACGATACCCATTTTCCAGATTTCGTTTTGGAGTAATTAATCCTTGGTCCTCGTAGAATCGAATGTTCTTTTTAGTAATTCCAACTAGTTCTTCTACCTGGTTAATTTTCATGACGCCTCCACTACAGTTTTAATGTTAAAAGATTTGGCCTTATCTTTCTTAAAAAGAACTACTAAGTATTTCTTCTGTAAACAATATAAACCTTCCACATAGTGGAAGGTCAATGGTTTTTCAAATATTTTTTAAAAAATATAATTATCCTAATATTATCTCGATATCCATGGATGTCTCTATCGGTTCAGCACCTGTGACTATATCGTAATCCAGCAAAATCTTAATTGTCATCTGCGTCTCAATCACCTGATAGTGACGAGTATAAATCTGAATTGATAAATCTCCCATGGGAGTGCCATAAACATTCCTTGTCTTAGTCCCCGGGATAAGCTCTAACTTGGAGTTTAAAACCCCCTTCTGAGTCATTGTAAGGGACTTTCGGTCAAAAGCAATCAGGCAATCTATCTGTCCGTCCTCAGTAATGCGCTTGTAGGATAAGAAGCGCTTGCCCTCTCTATCCATAAAGCTCCCTGAATAAGATTCCTGATTCTGTTCCTGCTCTCCTCCCATCTTTTGTTTGGACAACAGATTAATAGTACATTTATTTCCTGCCATACATAATCCTATCTAATTATTTCTGCTCTCTGATAACTTCGCGAACAGCATTAATCTGATTAGAAAGATGTGTATGCATAATATCCTTTAAGAATTCCACATCTCTTCTATCGAAACCTTCAATTATTGACTTGTGCTCCGCGATTAGCTGCTGATAAACTGAAGGATTCTTAACGTATTCGTATCTGTAGCGATACATCTGCTCTCTAGCAGAATTGATAATATTTTCAAGCTTTGGATTGGCTGCAGCTGCGTAGATAACATCGTGGAATGCCTCGTCAGCCTCAACAATTCTTCTGACATCATCTGTCTTAGTTGCATCCTCAAAGCCCTTCATAGCTTCCTTTAATTCAACAAACTGTGCGTCGGACATTCTGTTACAAGCACATACAACAGCAAGTGCATCTAAAGCATCTCTAACCTCAAGCACATCCTGCAAGTCCTTCTCTGTCATCTTGGCAACCTGGGCACCTTTGCGAGGAATAGTAACAGCTAATCCCTCCTGCTCAAGCATACGGATCGCCTCTCTAATTGGAGTACGACTAACCCCAAGCTTGTTAGCTAGATGCATCTCCATCAACCTTTCACCAGGCTTAAGCTCCCCCTTTAAAATTGCCTCCCTCAAAGTGTTAAATACCACATCGCGAAGTGGTAGATAATCATCCATTTGAAGTGTAAGATTTTCCGTCATTGCGTTCTCCTCCCTACGCTAATGCTTGTTATTATACAAAGTTGTAAGATAAAGCTGCTTTACCATTTTGGAAGCTGTAAGTGCCTCCTTTGCTGCTCTGGCTGTCTTGTTGTCCTCAAAGAAACCAAACACAGTAGGACCGCTTCCACTCATCATAGCTCCAACTGCTCCATTGTCCATCATATTTTGCTTGATATCGGCAATTATTGGATGCATAGGAATGGTAACCTCCTCAAGGACATTGCCCATGTGGGAGCAAATACTATGCAAATCCTGTGCCTTGATATCAGCTATAAGCTGATCAATATCTGGGTGGGTAACAGTATCAAACTTGGAATCAAGAGCCTCATATACCTGCTTGGTAGAAACAGAAATGCCTGGCTTTGCAATAAGCACTGGACACTTAACCATAGGAGAAATTGGACTAAGGATTTCGCCAATCCCCTCTGCTAATGCAGTGCCTCTCATAATGCAATATGGTACGTCGGCACCAATCTTGACACCTCTTTCCATCAACTGCTTTCTGCTTAACCCCAATTTAAAAATCTTATTTAATCCAAAAAGCACTGCAGCCGCATCTGTGGAACCTCCTGCCATACCTGCTGCAACTGGGATGTGCTTTTCTAACTTAATATCAACACCTTGCGTAATCCCAAACTCCTGAATCAGAAGCTTAGCTGCCTTGATACAAAGATTGTCGTCGTTAACAGGCAAGAAATGCATGTTGGTAGACATTGTAACAGAACCATCCTCAGTCTTGGTGATTGTCAGCTTATCAAAAAGATTGACCGTCTGCATAATCATGCGAACTTCGTGATATCCATCATCTCTAATACCAGTAACATCAAGGCCTATATTGATTTTAGCTAATGCTTTAACATCGATTTTATCCATGATAAAAAGTATTTCTCCAAGGTTATGATTGTATTTCTTTGCATTTTGTATTCAATCTGCTTTTAAAATTTTAACAAAGTTGCCACACATTTACAAGGATTTTGTATTAAAATAAATACAATCTAACAGTGATTTTTTATCAATAATCATCCGATAATAAGAATAGGAAAAGGATTTCCATACGGTTTAGTAGTTATTAACCAGCAGAACAAGGAGGTTTATCATGGATGTCAACACATTGAATAACGTATCTTCTAATGTTGCAACAACTTATACTAAGGCAACAGATTCTGATATTTCCGCTAAGAAAACTCCAGAAGTTCCAGCAGATAAAGCTACAGAAAGTTCATCTAAATTCTCTGAGACAGCAGCTGTATATGAAAAGTCTACAGAAGAGGCAGTTGTAAAGTCTGAAGATTATTCTAAGACTGACCGCGCTGCTCTTATTGAACAGCTTAAGGCTGACCAAGAAAAGATGAAAAACAACCTTTTGGACATTGTTATGAAGACTATCAGTGGCCAGGGTAATGCATTTGCTATAGCTTCTGAAGATGATATGTGGAAATTCCTTGCATCTGGCGACTTTACTGCAGATGCAGACACTATCGCAAAGGCAAAGGAAGACATTTCTGAGGATGGATACTGGGGTGTTAACCAGACATCTGACAGAATAGTTGATTTCGCTATTGCACTTTCTGGTGGCGATGCTTCAAAGGCTGATATGCTTTTGGATGCTTTCAAGAAAGGCTACGAGGAAGCAACTGGAACATGGGGTAAGGATTTACCTGACATTACTAAGAAAACATATGATGCAGTAGAAGAGAAATTCCAGGCATGGAAGGAAGGCACATACAAATCAGGTGCTTCTTCTAACAATTCACAGGTAGCTGGTGATGTAGCCCTTGTTACCGAGGGTTAATTCACTAAAATTAAAAATTCACACAAACAAAAAAGAGTCTCTCCGAATCGGAGGGACTCTTTTGAATTATACTGTCATTTTCCAATTGAAATATCTATATACATGCCCTTATGTACAAGTCGGTACGCTCTTGTAAATCAATAAAGCTGCCATCGTCCATTTCTACCAAAGGGCTAGCCAAGGCATTTCTCTTTATCATGGTAATCATGCCTCTTGAATTGTCCGAAAGCAAAACTCCCGTACCAATATATGACTCTGCAAGATTCTTTAGGAACACCTGCAATACATTCTGGTCATATTTTGACTGGTCCTCTCTCTGGAATTGTGCTATCACCTCAAAAGGACATATACCTGCTCGGTAAACTCTATCCGCTGTCATAGCATCATAAACATCTGTAATAGCAATTATCTTTGCAAATGGAGAAATAAAATCCTTGGTAAGTCCATAAGGATATCCACTTCCATCATTTCGCTCATGATGCTGCAAAGCCGAAAGCTTTATACGTCTATCGATTTCTAGCTCAGAAAGCATGTTGTATCCTAAAACCGGGTGTTCAGCCATCCTTCCAAACTCTTCCGGTGTAAGTGCCTCAGGCTTAGTGAGAATGCTCTGTGGTACTAAAGCCTTTCCTATATCATGGTAAAGGCCACACATAGTAAGAACATCCAGCTCCCTCTCGTCAGTGATTCCAAGCCAGGTGCCGCAGACTCTTGATATGATTGCCACATTGACAGAATGCTTGTATGTAGACATATCTATCTCCTGGATGTTCAACATCATGGCCATTATTCCAAGACCAGTGGAATGCTTTTCAAATACACGCTTGATTTCGTCTATCAGTTCCTTGTCATTTAATGGCATCTTTTTAACTACGAAATCATTAACAATCTTCTCTAATTTATCCGCACACTTGTCATAGGCTCTCTTAAACTCTTCAAACTCTGAGCTGTTGAGAATTCTCCAAGACTGAGTCATTCCTATAAAATCATCTGGCGCTTCTAGCTCGTACTGCTTGATTGCCTCTTCCTCGTCCTGAATATCCAGCGCTTCAATACCATAATAACTCATATGAAGTAGCTGCTGAGCTGTAATTGGCGTACCTGGCTGAGCAAGGATTTGACCTTTCGGACTGCGGATTGCCTCCGCCAAAATCATCCCAGGTTTGATTTCTTTGACATTAACCTTCTTCATTTCTACCCCTTTATTTAATTCCCCTAAAAAAATTTTATATTTAATTAAAGGAAATGAACCCCGAAGAATCCATTTCCCTATAGACTAATTAACGAGCGCCCTTATCGTAAGGTATACCTTCGGCCTTAGGAGCACGCGAATTCTGTGATGTAAAAGCAAGTACAAGTAATGAAACGATGTATGGGAACATATTGTATACAGTTCCTGGAATTGGAAGTGCATGCAGGAAACCTATTCCCATATATACATTTGACAATGATCTAAACAATGCAAAAAGCACTGCTGCCCAAGCTATACGCTCTGGCTTCCACTGACCAAAAATCATAACAGCAAGAGCAAGGAAACCTGCGCCTGCTACACCATAATCATAATGCCACGTTGAGTTGGCAGCTGCGATGTAAATAATTCCACCAAGTCCGCCAAGGAAACCTGACATCAATACACCGATGTATCTCATGGCATATACATTGATACCAACTGAATCTGCTGCCTGTGGATGCTCACCACACGCACGGATTCTAAGTGCAAGCTTAGTCTTGTAGAAGAAGAAAATTGCACATACAAGAAGTATCGCTGCAATGATAATAAACCATGAAATCTGAAGCTTTCCAATCTGGATTACAAATGCATTGTGTCCCTTAACATAATCAAGCTTGGCCGAAACATCCTTTGCATTTGAACGAGCTGTATTGTAACCCTTAACAATAACTGTTGCAGCTGCAACTGAAAGCATATTAAGAGCTGTACCAATAAGTGTCTGATCAGCCTTGAAATTGATGCAGGCTACAGCAATCAAAAGCGATGCAAGCATACCTGCTAATGCTGCAGCAAGAAGTGTGCAAATAATGATTGTAGCCTTTGGCTTATCTGCCATAGCAACCATAACAAGACCGCCGGCCATAGCACCAAATACCATTATGCCTTCAAGACCAAGGTTGATAATACCGCTTCGCTCTGAGAACATACCACCCAAAGCAACAAGAATAAGAACGGCTGAGAAAATAAGTGTATATTGAATAAGTAATACCATTTTCTACACCTCCTTTTCTTCAGCTTTGGTAGCTGTATCATCTGGCTCAGCATTGGCATTAACCTTTACCCTGCCTGGTCTACTTAAAATACTTCTAAAGAACAGCACGAATCCGCAGAGATAAATGATAATTGAAATAATTAAATCTGCCATTTCTGGGCTGTAATAATTGTAATCAACATACTGGCCTCCAAGAGAAATGTACTCAACAAAAAGACCAGCGATGATTGCTCCTATTGGATTAAGTCCACCAAGGAATGCAACGGCGATTCCATTAAATCCCATGCCTGGAACTGAAGAAGCAATCTTAAAGTTCTCAATACCTGTAAGGTAAATTGTGCTAGCTGCCATACCTGCTATCGCACCTGAAATAACAAGTGTAAGAATGATATTGCGCTTTGCATTCATACCAGCATATTTAGCCGCATCCTTGTTGTGACCTGTAGCCTTAAGCTCGTATCCAAGTGTTGTCTTGTTTAAAACGATTAATATAATAACGGCAACTATAATAGTCAAAGGAACAGCAATTGAAATATATTTGTTGTTTCCGAAGAACTCCTGCATAAATCCAGGTAAAAGTGCATCTGGATTGTTGGCAGCCAAATCATAAGTCTCAGACTTACTTTGGTTCATACATTCTGGTCTACCAAGAACGATGTTACAAATATATAGACCAATCCAGTTAAGCATGATACCTGCAATAACTTCGTTTACATTGAAGAACGCCTTAAAGCATCCTGATAAGAATCCCCAAAATGCTCCTGCTAAAATTGCAGCAAGAAGGCAAAGTGGCCAGCTCCATCCAAGTGCAAGTGAGCAATAAATGCTGGCAATAATACCAACTGTATACTGACCTGCAACACCGATATTGAAAAGTCCTGCCTTGTAAGCAAAAAGAATTGCTTCAGCGCAAAGTATAATTGGCACCGACTTTACAAGGAAAGAGCCAAAGTTCTTCATAAGAAGAGGACCTTTAACTACTCTAAACTTAAAGAAATTTACCAAAAGAGCCTTCATACTATCAGCAGCATGCTCGCTATTGATAATGTATAAAGCAATATATCCAAGGATAATACCAACAACAGCGCAAATAACTGAAGCTAGTAATGTCTGTATCGCTGGACGTTTAAAAAAGCTGATTTTCTCTTCCATTACTTAGCCTCCTTTCCGTTGTCACGCTTTGCACCTGACATATATAATCCTAATTCCTGGAGAGTTGTAGTCTTAGGGTCAACCTCACCAACTATCTCACCCTCATACATAACAAGGATTCTATCAGAAAGGTTCATAACTTCATCTAATTCAAGTGATACAAGAAGAATTGCCTTGCCATTGTCACGCTCTTTAACAATCTCCTTGTGGATATACTCGATAGCTCCAACATCAAGACCACGAGTTGGCTGAACAGCAACTAAAAGCTCATGTGCTCTGTCCATCTCACGGGCAACAATTGCCTTTTGCTGGTTACCACCTGACATAGAACGTGTCTTGGTCTTGGCTCCCTGTCCTGAACGAACATCAAAAGCGGCTGCAAGCTTATCTGAGTATTTTCTCATTTCGCCTTTACGAATCATACCGCACTTCTGAAAGTCTGGCTCGAAGTATCTCTGAAGAATCATGTTTTCTTCGAGAGTATAGTCAAGAACCAAACCGTGCTTATGTCTATCTTCTGGAACATGGCTCATACCATGTGTATTCTTGTAACGAATTGACTTTTTGGTGATATCCTTGCCGCAAAGAGTAATCTTGCCACCAGAGATATCATCAAGACCTGTAAGAGCACCAACAAACTCTGTCTGACCGTTGCCATCGATACCGGCGATACATACAATCTCACCTGCACGAACATTAAATGAAACATCGTGAACCGCATCGTTTGAATGAATCTTGCTCTTTACACATACGTTTTCAACTTTGAGAACTTCCTGTCCTGGGTTTGCTTTTGTCTTATCTACAGCAAACTTAACGTCACGACCAACCATCATAGAAGAAAGCTCCTCTTTGCTGGTGTTTGCAACATCAACAGTACCGATATACTTACCCTTTCTAAGGATAGAACATCTATCAGCGACCTGCATAATTTCGTTGAGCTTGTGAGTGATGAAAAGAATTGATTTACCTTCTGCTGCAAGGTCCTTCATAATCTTCATAAGCTCATCAATCTCCTGTGGTGTAAGAACCGCAGTAGGCTCATCGAAAATCAAAATATCGTTATCGCGGTAAAGCATCTTAAGGATTTCTACACGCTGCTGCATACCAACAGTGATATCCTCAATCAATGCGTCTGGATCTACTTTAAGGTTGTACTTGTTAGACAAAGCCAAGACCTTTTCACGAGCCTCCTTCTTTGTAAGCACACCAAACTTGCTAGGCTCAGAACCTAGAATGATATTGTCGAGAACTGTAAAAATATCAACCAACATGAAATGCTGGTGAACCATTCCTATTCCCAAATCTGTGGCATCGTTGGGATTGTTAATCTTAACCTCTTTGCCATCCTTTTTGATAACTCCCTTTTCAGGTGTATATAGGCCAAAAAGAACGCTCATAAGTGTAGACTTTCCGGCACCATTTTCTCCAAGAAGTGCGTGAATTTCCCCACGTTTCAGCTGCAACGTAATATCATCATTGGCAATGATACCTGGAAATTCTTTTGTGATGTTCAACATCTCAATTACGTAATCTTCCATAATGATAAACCTTTCTTTTAATCGATTACTGATACTTACATCCTTAGATGCAAAACCATAAAAATTATTATTACTCCCTAGATAATAATAATTTGTATAACTTTGAATCTAGTTTTAGATATAAACAAAGGGAAGGATAAAACCTTCCCTTTGAAAATATTATCGGGAGTCGATATTAGTGAATATTATCGAACTCATTAACCTTGATTTCTGTCTTAGGCATAGCGTCTGTTGAATCGCTTACCTTAACCTCGCCGCTGTTAAGCTTGCCTACGAGCTCCTTGTAATCATCAGTTGTAAAGTTCTCCATTGACCATGTGTCTGTTGGAAGCTGAACATAGTTAGCCTCTAAATCTGTATCAGATACGATACCGAGGTTCTCAATCTTTCCAGCGTGCTTTGACCAATCGCCAGCAAATAAATCTGTAAGAGTTGTATTTACTGTAGCAGCAAGACCCTTCATTGCAGATGTGATACAAAGGTCGTCCTTGCCATACTGGTCAGCGATTGTACCAGACTGATCTGAGTCAACACCGATAACCTTACCATTAACCTTTGAAGCAGCTTCGCAAGCTGATGTGTAGATACCACCACCGCAAGCAAATACAACTTCTGTACCCTTTGAATACCAAGTATCCATCTGAGCTGTGATAGCGTCATCACCGTAGAACTGACCACCATATACATAGTTAACTTCTACGTCTGAAGCGTTGCCAAGCTCAACTGCTGCATCGTTACATCCCTGAACGAAACCAAATCCGTAACGGATAACAGCTGGAACAGCCATACCGCCTAAGAAGCCAAGCTTCTTGTAGCCTTCCTTAACTGCAGCGTAACCAGCCATGTAACCTGCAAGCTCTTCATGATATGTAAATGAGCAAACGTTTTCTGGAAGCTTCTCCATACCATTGTCTGTGAAATCAAACTCACTACAATCAAGAGCGATGATTGTAACATCTGGATAATCCTCAGCAACCTCTGCAATCATAGCTGCGAAAAGATAACCAGGAACAACGATTACATTGTAACCATCTGTAACAGCGTTCTCGAATGAAGCGATACGAGCCTCATTAGAATCCTCTGTTGGCTTGTAGTACTGGAAGTCTGCTCCATTAGCCTCTGCGAATGCCTTTGATGCCTCATAAGTAGTCTGGTTGAAAGACATATCTGTGATATCGCCTGAGTCAGTAATCATAGCGATTCTGTAATCACTGCTTGCCTCCTGAGTATCACCTGTCTCAGCCTTTGCTGCATCATCAGTAGCTGAATCACTAGCTGATGATCCACAACCAACGAACATAGTAGCTACCATTGCAGCTACAAGAAGTACACTTAATAACTTCTTTTTCATTCTTTCATTCCTCCTATAATCCTGTTTCTTTATAAATAGAAACACATAATTAAATTATAATTTATTTCTCTTTTTTTTCAAGTTTATCATAGTGTGGATTTCAAGTTTCTAGGGCCAAATCCAAGTGGTAATAATTGATCCAAAGTGTATTTCTCTATTCGCACATCTTTCTCGGTGATAGAGGCCAAATCATCAACCCCATCTACCTCGGCTAAAACCACCGTAAAATCCTTAGCGTCAACAAACTCATTCAGCACCTGTCGACACACTCCACACGGAGCACATACCGGAAGGTTCTTTAAATCCTTCATGCCTCCAACCACTGCTATAGAATCAAAATCTCTAACGCCTTCACTTACAGCTTTGAAAATAGCTGTACGCTCAGCACAGTTGGTTGGTGTATAGCTAGCGTTTTCAATGTTGCATCCCTTAAAAAGCTGCCCATCCTTTGATAAAAGCGCCGCACCAACTGCATGAGAAGAATATGGTGTGTATGCCAATTCTCTAGCCTCAAGTGCCGCCTTTACTAATTCAAAATCAGTCATTCTATTCACCTACCTCAGCAGCGTTCAGCTCTGTATCATCAACAGCAATGTATGTCTTTGCCTGACGACCCCACTTGGAGTTAGGATAGTTCTCAACCACCTTGGTGAAACAATCTAATGCCGATTCCTTTTCACCAGTAAGTCGATAGCAGTCTCCAAGAAGGAAAACAGCCGCGCCGTTATTGTAGCCTTCGTCTATTTCAACAACCTTCTCAAAGTTGGTTATTGCACTCTCGTAGTTCTCTTCTAGATAGAACTTGTTACCATCGTCATAATATCCTTTGACGATAGTAGGTCCAAGCTTGGTGTAAAGACTATCATATGCTCTCTGGCCTGATTCTCCAAGCACGTCCTTAGTTACGAGCTGAATTGATTCACTAGCTGACTTTTCATCCCCGGCATCAAGTGAATTCTGTGCTGCAAAAAGATTGTCGTAGCTAGTTGCCACATCCTGCTTGTCATCGTAAGCACTAAGACTTTCTTTTAATTCATCTACTTCATTTTGAAGTGCTTTATTATCTGAATCAGCCTGCTTTAACTCCTTGTTTAAAGCAAGAATAGTCTTTGTATTCTTGTCGCTTGAATTGCTCTTTACTGTAGGCACAACAAGGAAGAAACAAATCAGCAAACCTACCACAAGTCCTAAGAGAATATTCATAAAGCTTGAGCGTGAATTGTCAAGCATGCTTCTAAATGAATTCTCAGACATGATAACTGTATCATTGCCATCGGCAAATGTTACCACATCATTTTTCTTTCTACGTCGTCCTGTATTCTGCTCCTTGAGACGCTCCTTCACCTCGTGAATGTAGCGAATTGTAGTTGTATTATTGCTATCTATTTTGGAAGCAGCAATCAAGACTTTTCTAGCATCTGAATATTTCTTATCCTGAATATAAAGCAACGCCAAAAGCTGGTGTGCTCTAACTAAATTTGGATTTTGGCTAATTACTTTTTTTAATTGGATGGAAGCCAAGTCACGGCTACCAGCCTTGCAATATTCAATGGCCTGGTTGTATTTTTTGATTGTGGAATTAAGCTTGCTTAATAAACCTGGATCATTTTCAATCTCAGCTAAATATCTGTCTGCATATGGATTGTCGTCCTCCTGCAAATTCTTTGAAAGTACCCATTCGTTTAAAGCTCTGACAGTCTCTCCAACTTGATAGTAACAAAGTCCAAGAAGGTTTCTTGCCCTTGTGTTGTACTTGTAGTACTGGAGAGATTGCTTGAGGGTTTCGATGGCACCGGACAAATCATGTACCTTGGCCTTTTCCAACCCCTGATTATAGAACACATATGATGTGTATATGATTTGTTTATATAACAAAATATCAGCGCCGCAGTTGTAACAAACTTTTTCATTTCCAACTTCGACACCGCATCTAAAGCATTGCATCTATTATTCTCCGTTCTATGTTTGCATCCTCTATTTCTGAACGTTGCCGTTTGTCATATTAAAAAGAAGATCTGTTAGATCAGTTAAATCTCTGGCTTTAATATCTGCCTCAGCCTGCTCTACTTCGATGGCTGGCTCATATTTTTTTAATTCTTCTTCAAAGTCAATCATCTTTTTCCTCTTATTCTATCCTTGGTTAATTCTTGATAACTTGACGCCCTCAGCTGTTTTGCTGACTTCCACGCTCTCATGATTTTCATTGATAGAAACATGGTGGTCGTCTACTGACACATTGCTTCCGGCATATAATCTGCGAAGCACCCTGATGGTTGCAAACTTGCCGGATACAATTACCTCTTTCATTTTGGCTAGACGCTTTGTCTCCTCTAGGACAATCGCCTCGTCACGAATTCTAACTCGAAGCAGCTGCATACGTCTTGGGTCCTCCTTGTAGTTTACACCACGCTCCTGCCCGATACGATCAAACTCTTCGATACCTTTTTTAATTTTTAAAACATTTTCATTGAGAGCCTCAATCTTTTTAGCTAGCATATCAAACTCTGCCGAACGTTCAACGTCTACGCCAACAGCAACATTGGTAATTGTACCAAAAGAATTGCCTATATCGTTGACCTCAATACCCTGAACAGCAGAAACATAACCGCCTATGATTGAAGCATTATTTCCATTAAGTTGTATGTGACCATCGCAGCTGATATGACTCTTGAAAAAGTAATCTGCTGTGATGTTACCTGCGCAATTAATTGCAGCGTACTCAATAAACTGAGCTGTTATAGTACCTTGGCACTCAATAACAGTTTTCTCGTTACCCTTTACACCCGCCAAGATAAATAAATCCTTGCCGGCATGAATCTCGCAATCCTCAATTAACCCATGAATGATTACATTGCCTGCTGCATCGATAACAGCACCATCATGAACACCACCATGAATGATTACATCGCCATTGAACTTGATATTACCAGTTTCAATGCCCACGTCGCCTTGAACCTCGTGTACTGGAGAAACATTTATCTTTCCCTGATTGACCTCAATCTTACCATCAATCTGTGCTGTATATGTAAGATTATCAGAAGAACGGTTGAATCCACGACCGATGAGAGGTGGTAAATCACGAACCGGCTTTGGCTCCAGAATCTGGCCACGAACAGACATGCCCCTAGCGCCTTGAACTGCAGGATGATATGTGGCAATTAAATCCCCCTCCTGAACAGTCTCGATGGTCTTGATACTCATGTAATCAGCTGTACCATCTGGACGGATAGTAGGCTTTCTGTTAAAGCTTGTGTCAAAATGATATTCAAAGTAACCTGGTGTCCCCTGTTGTTGAGCATTACCCTCGGCAACCTTGATAGGACGACCATAAATAGGACTTTCAGCAAGCCTTGCAAGCATCTCCTGGTCGATTCCAAAAGAAACATTGGCAGCCTGCAAGAACCCAAGCAACTGTCCAGCAGTAAACTTAGGTACATCATTTTTTCCATCTGGAAGTTTAAAAGTCATAGTCGCCTCTAAACCATCGGATGAAACCTGCACTTTTGGTGCAAACATGTCAATCGGCTGTGCCATAAAGTCCCTCACGTAATATCTAATGTTAGTTTATTCTACATCATAATAATTATATTGCTTTAAAGCATTTTTGTCATTGAATTCATTAATTTTTGCGTAATTTTCATAAAATGTTCACGAGAATTAGTATTTTCCGTCATTTGGCAAGCCTTTAACGGCTTTTACAACTCTACTTGTGCCAAGACGGCTAGCGCCTAAATCAATAAACTTCTGAGCATCATCTAAGTTGGCAATACCGCCTGCTGCTTTAATCTTCTTGCCATTTGTCATGTGGTCTGCCATAAGCTTGATGTCCTCAAAAGTAGCTCCGCCTGTTGAAAATCCAGTAGATGTCTTGATATAGTCTGCGTCTGACTTAGAAACAACCTCGCACATCTTAATCTTCTCATCATCTGTAAGAAGACAACACTCGATGATAACCTTCAAAAGCTTACCTTTGCATGCAGCCTTGATAGCATTAATCTCAGCAAGAACATCATCATATCGACCTTCCTTAACCCAGCCAACATTGATAACCATGTCCACTTCCTCTGCGCCGTTATCTACAGCATCGCTTGCCATAAAGCACTTGCTTGCTGTTGTCGCATATCCATTTGGAAAACCAATAACTGTACAGATTGGAAGATGTCCACCCTGCTCCTTTACATAATCAGCAGCTTGCTTTACAAAGCTTGCTGGTATACAAACTGAAGCAGTCTCATACTTCATTCCATCATCAACAATTCCCTTTATGTCGTTCCATGTAGCATCCACACCAAGTAAAGTGTGGTCGCATTTGCTTAAAATATTCTTTACGTCCATAATTCACCTCCTATATTGGCTCGCTTGTTACGTTCACAATCCTGAGATATTGCTTTCGTCGACTAAAACGTCTCCTGCAGCAACACTCAGAGATTGTATAACTACAAGCTATTTAAACTATACAATTAACGTAAATTTGCTAAGCGAGCTTCAACTTGCGCCATCATCTGCTCATACTTTGCGAGCTTCTCGCGCTCTTCGGCAACCTTTGCCTCTGGAGCTTTGCTCATGAACTTTTCATTAGAAAGCATTCCACGTGAACGCGCAAGCTCTTTTTCAAGCTTTTCTTTTTCCTTTGTGAGACGCTCTTTTTCCTTCTCAAAATCCACAAGATCTTCAAGTGGAACAAAGAGTGTAGCGTCAGGAATTACAGCTGAAACTGCATCATCGCCAATACCAAGCTTATCAGCTTGAACGATAACATCTGTTGCACCTGCAAGTGTCTTGAAGATTGGTGTAATCTCCTCAAATGTTGCACGAACGTCAGCTGCCTGAGCAACAATGTGGATAGCTGCCTTCTTTGAAGGTGGTACATCCATATCTGTGCGAAGCTGTCTCATACCACGAACAACGTCCTTGGCACGCTCAACCTTTGCCTCTTCAACTGCAAAATCAAGTGCACTATCGAACTCAGGCCAAGCAGAAAGCATAATTGTCTCCTCCTCGCTCTGAAGTGTGCAGAAGATTTCCTCTGTGATAAATGGCATAAATGGGTGAAGCATCTTGAGAGCATTTGCAAGAGCAAACTTAGCTGTCCAAAGTGCAGCGTTCTTGCTTGCTGTATATTCCTCAGAATACATACGAGGCTTTACAATCTCGATGTACCAATCGCAGAACTCGTCCCATATAAAATCATATACCTTTTGAACTGCTATACCAAGTTCAAACTTATCCATATTTTCTGTCACATCTTTGGCAAGTGTGTTCACTTTAGAGATAATCCACTTATCCTCTGTAGCAAGCTCAGCATCAGCTGGCTTTGTAACTTCATTGTCAGCAAGGTTCATCATGATAAATCTTGATGCATTCCAAACCTTATTAGCAAAGTTACGGCTATTCTCTACACGCTCATTGTAGAAACGCATATCGTTACCAGGTGCGTTACCTGTGATAAGTGTGAGACGAAGTGCATCAGCACCATAATTCTCAATAATCTCAAGTGGGTCGATACCGTTTCCAAGTGACTTAGACATCTTGCGGCCCTGTGAATCACGAACGAGACCGTGGATGAGTACTGTGTGGAATGGGCTCTTGCCAGTGTGGGCATAGCCTGAGAATACCATTCTGATTACCCAGAAGAAAATGATGTCGTATCCGGTAACAAGTACATCTGTTGGATAGAAGTAATCAAGCTCCTCTGTATTATTTGGCCAACCAAGTGTTGAGAATGGCCAAAGTGCTGATGAGAACCATGTATCAAGAGTATCCTCGTCCTGCTTCATGTGGTTGCAACCGCACTTAGGGCAAACTGTTGGAGCCTCGGAAGCTCTTGCAACAACTGTCTCACCACATTCTGGGCAGTAGTATGCAGGGATTCTGTGTCCCCACCAAAGCTGACGTGAAATACACCAGTCACGGATATTTTCAAGCCAATGTAAATATGTCTTGTCATAATTCTTTGGTACAAATGTAAGCTCGCCTGTTTTGATTGCTTCGATAGCTGGCTTAGCAAGCTCTTCCATTGCAACGAACCACTGTGGTTTAACCATAGGCTCTACAGTTGTCTTACATCTATCATGTGTACCAACGTTGTGTGTATGGTCTTCAATCTTAACTAGTAATCCCATCTCGTCCATCTTTTTAACGATGATGTCACGGGCTTCGTATCTATCCATTCCCTCAAACTCGCCACCTAAAGAATTGATAGTAGCGTCGTCATTGAGAACATTAATTATTGGAAGGTCATGTCTCTTTCCAACCTCGAAATCGTTAGGGTCGTGAGCTGGTGTAATCTTAACTACACCTGTACCAAATTCCATGTCAACATACTCGTCTGCAACAACTGGAATTTCACGGTTTACAAATGGAACCATTACCATCTTTCCGATGATATCCTGATATCTCTCATCCTTAGGGTTTACAGCAACGGCTGTATCACCAAGGAGTGTCTCTGGACGAGTTGTAGCAAACTCAACAAAGCGTCCTGGCTCGCCAACAATCTCGTACTTCATGTGCCAGAAATGTCCTGCCTGCTCCTCATGCTCAACCTCAGCATCAGAAATAGAAGTCTGGCAAACTGGGCACCAGTTGATGATACGGTTGCCCTTGTAAATATATCCCTCGTTGTATAGCTTAACAAAAACTTCCTCAACAGCCTTTGAGCAGCCTTCATCCATTGTGAATCTTTCACGCTCCCAATCAGCAGAAGAACCCATCTTCTTAAGCTGGTTGATGATGCGTGTTCCATATTCATCCTTCCAATCCCAGCACTTCTCAAGGAAGCCTTCTCTACCAAGGTCATCCTTCTCAATCCCCTGAGACTTTAAGTGCTCGATAACCTTAACCTCTGTAGCGATTGCTGCGTGGTCAGTACCTGGCTGCCAAAGAGCAGAGTATCCCTGCATTCTCTTGTATCTAATAAGAATGTCCTGCATTGTGTTATCTAATGCATGACCCATATGGAGCTGTCCTGTAATGTTTGGAGGTGGCATTACAATAGTAAATGGCTTTTTGCTGCGGTCCACCTCAGCATGGAAATAACCATTCTCCTCCCATTTCTTGTAGAGTCTGTCTTCGAGACCCTTAGGATCATATGTCTTTGCTAATTCTTTACTCATTTTGTACTCCTTCCAGATTTCCAATCCATGATACTATTCAGCCTCCATTCGCAAAATCGCTGTAACACAGCTTTCCTTTTCCTCATGTAGGTAGCTCAGGCTCTGAATATAATCAAAAAGCCCTGCGCACAGCTATTGCTGTACACAGGGCGAAATTTCGCGTTACCACCTGTATTTATCACTCATCTTATTCCTTACGGGAACGACTCGGATGGCTTGTCCGCTGGCTAATCACCACCTAGCGCTTTGTTCACCACCTGCTCCGAAGCTACCTTCGCCAGTTCTGCTCCTAGGTCACCTTGCAGCCGGTGAGCGACCCTCTCTATAGGACGACACTGATTACTCCTCTTCATCAACGCATTTAAAAACTTTACTAATGATAGAAAAAATATGTATTTCTGTCAAGTGGCTTACTCTTTCTTACTAAAAATTGTTATTCATTGCCAAGTTGCCTGGATTATGATAATTAAATTCTTGCCGTGAGCTAGCCCCAGCCGAATTAGGTGCAGATATCGTTCTACCAGACTCTGGATTTTTACCATAAATTTGTACGTTCTTCTTTTTATTATAACTTTCAAATGCCTCCATAATTACGTTGTACTTTTCAATCACCTTTGATAACAATCGGTCTGATTTAGGATTCTTAATAATATAATTATGGAAATCTGTATGCAATTCAGACATTTCTTGCGTATCCTTAACTACTTGTGACTCAGGATTGGACTTGTTTCTTTTACGAAAAATAGAAATAGGATTCCATAATTGATTAATACTATGTTCGATACCATTAATTATTTTAGATTCAACATCCCTCACCATCTGATGCTCGTTGTTTTTTCTTAATGGTGCTAATTGCTTATATAATCCGTATTCTTCTCCAATCTTATTTTTCTCAATTATATCCAAAAGATTATCGCGCTGCGTGCAAAAGTCTATGCTATTCTTTGATAGTTCCTTACTAATACTGTCAACCTTATTCTTCTCATCCTCACGGTCGTTTTCAGAAACGAATTTTTCGATATATTTATTGTTTTTAATTTGATCTACTTTTGATTTCACGGCATCATTATAGTTTTTTATATCATCTAAGCTATTACATAAATCAATTTTGAGCTTGTTTTTGTTACATTTTTCTTTACATAGCAGTAACTTATTTCTGTCTCCTTTGTTTTTTTTCAACCATACAATTCTATCCCGCAGGGTCGTATTTTCCAATTCTAGTTCTGCTATAAGTCTTTGATTTTCTTCATGCATACTTATATTATAATTATTAAATGGTTGAATATTTTGGTCCGTAATACTATTGAGTTCCTGATTCGCATGATCATCTTTTAGAAGCTCTTCAACATCTATTTTTAGCTCACCAATACTTTCTTTAATAAATTCATCTATAGCTTGTTTCGTCCAATTCATTGAATTAGCTACCAATAAGTCACGAGCAAGTTTCCTTGTTTTGATAAGTTTTTCATACCCTTCAGGCCTTTCCTTCCTACTCCCAAACCTTTTTTCGTATATACTAATTTTATTATTACATTTTTCACTAATAACTTCTAGTATCTTATCTCGACTTTTGCTTTCTTCCATTTTCCCATTAATGAAATCCTGACTTGGATCCAACCTTTTTTTCCAATACCCTACAATTTGATCATTGTATTTGAAGTACTTTGCAAACTCTTCTTGCAATTTACCGCTAACGCACCAATCATAATTAGGGTATCCACTTTTAACCGCTAGTTCAGCTCTATCAATATACGCATCTCGACACTTTTCTACCTCTTTAAGAGTTTTTTGCAATTCTTGGCTATTTACTAAATTAAAGGTTGACTTTGCATTAGCTATACATTCATTTAATTCATGCGCACACTTTCTATCCAAGTATTTTTTCATATATCTAGCTAATTCGAGCCTTTCCTCATTTATCCTCGCCATATCCATTGGAGAAACTTGACCAGAATTCAACTGCTCCTTTTCTTTTTGTAAGCTATTTCTGTATTTTTTTATTTGCTCTAATGCTTCCTGCATAATTCTATAATTTCCGCCTTCACTATAGTCTGGGTCGAAACTACTAGGAACATCACTAGCCATTATACCATCCACGATTTTATTAAAAGACTCTATATCACCTAGCATTTCTTCCTTTGTATTAGATATCTTCATATCTAAATCTTTCTTGTTAGTGTTTAGAGATTTGATATTGCGCGCATTTGCTAACAAGTTATCCGCATTAATATTCATTAGTGCCATATCGCAAAAATTGTTAAAAGAATCTGCAGCATCATGAATTATATCTTGTTCATAAGAATTATTTTCTCCTTCGAACCTCTCCATAGTTTTCAAAGATGTTTCTTTTAGTTCTTCCAAATTTTTACGCCAACAATCTACAGCTTCTCTATCAGTTCTTACCCTGAAACTACTAATATTTTTTCTAAACGTTTCTATGCTCTCATCATTTATATTATCTGAATGCTTTAGTCTTGCGAATAAGTTCGTTTCTATACCGCTTTTCCAATTGTAATAATCCTGTCTAAGTTTTTTATATTTATCTATTCTTCCCAACGCATCTATAGACTTTAAGCATTCTATACAACGATCACCGTCTTTCATTTGCCGAATGCCCACTTCAATAAGTTTAATTTTAGCCTCAATGGTATCAAAATTCTTAGCATTCTTAGTAAGCGAGTTAATCTCTTCACCAATACATTTCGCTATTTCTTTAATGTCATTATTGGATTTATTAACATTTTCCTCCAGTTTTTTTACACTATCATCCACTACGTTTACTATTTGCGGATTGCAAATATCTGAAATATCAAGATTATTTTTTCCATTCATTAAATCATCTTGTTGCTTATTAAAATCAACAACTACTTTTCTCGCAGATTCACTTATTGTCTCAGCTCTGTCATATAGACTCGACAACTTCTCTACTCTATCTAAACACTTATAAATATTGTTGCTTTTATTGACATTTTTTAATTCTCCATATATCTCTTTATACCCTTTATTGTAATGGCTTATGAAAGTTTCTGCATCAATGTAATTATTAATGTATTTATTATAATGTTCAGTTAACGATTTACTAAATTTATCAAACATTTCTTTTAGCCTATCACCATTATTTCCCTCTATTTGAGGAACCAAAAGATCAAGATTAATTTTTCCATCTAATTTATCCTTCAAATCGGCTCTCTTCTTTTTATATTCATCCGAATTGTATTTACTCGCATCTTTAATTATATTTTCCGCCTCCTGATTTGTTTCCATCATCTGCGTCATGGCTTCGTCCCACCGGATATCCATTAAAATTGCAATTATCTGCGATTTTGCATCTTGAAATTTCTTATTTAATTCTTCATTTGTAATCTTACCCATTTTGTTACTTACCTCCATTTAATTTTATATTTTCATGCATATTGTGTGTGAAATATTTCAAACTACACCTTGTTATTAGTATTTCAAAAAATTTTTTTATTTTTTTCCATTTTGATAAATCTTTTTTTAATTTTTTTATTTAACGTTTGACATCTTCCTGGCAAATATTTTTATTCCGCCAATCTATCGTTATAAATCTTTTTTGTTTAAAAATAAAACTTCTGCTTGTAATTTTTTAATTTCTGTGATACATTATCAATCGTGTCTAGAGCCACGTTCTTTATTTAGCGTTTCAGCTAATTTTTCCATTTATAATTTTCACTTTATATGTTTTTTGATTTTCTTAGGAAAATAAAAAGCCTATGAATTCTTTCGAGACGAAGATACTACATCTCGCAAGAACCTATAGATAAATACTCTTGTATTTTTCTATACAAGAAGGAATTAAATTTATTCAAAAGGAGAACTATATGAAAAACAGTAAGAAACACACACCTCACAAGCACTATGAAGTTTTGCAGGAAATATTAAACACCTACAGATACCCGGACGGGACGCTGAATAGAATTGCCATTTTCATTTCGGCATTGGCACTAACACTTCTGCTAACAGGCGGACATTTTATAATCAAGGGAATCCAGTCGATCCGCGATATGAATACGGTGACCGCAGCGGAGCTTAATGCATCTGAAATTGAAGATTATATAACTAATTCATATTTAAACGCCATAGGAGAATACGCTGGTGGAGACATCAATCAAGAAGTTGCCAAGAGAAAAATTCTACAATTCCTAGCGGAGTATATTAATTCTTCTAACGGCTTTACCACACAACAGAACGAAGCTTTAAATGAGATTATCAATCAATATCTAACTAGCTCAACAATCTATTCTGATGTTACTCAAAATTCAAAGGATATCAAAACCCTCAGCAATTTAATCGAATCAAAATATCAAGAAAACACCCAGTACATTAATGAATTAAAAACTCTTCTAGAAAATGAATTGGCAAGTAACAGCGCCTTGGACGAAAGTAATAAAAAGGATTTGCAAAAAGCCATAGACGACTTGCGAATATATCTGGATAATCAAAATGCTGATTCTGTAGGCAATCTCAATTCTATTATTAACGAGTTACGTCGAACCTATGAGAAATCCTTGGGAGCCCAGGAATATGTTCCTGGTGCCACCTATAAAAAGGGCGATTACGTTATTTACAATGAGCACCTTTATGTTTCAAAGGCCGATGACAATTCATCTTCACCCGAAAATGGAGAAAAATGGGAGCTTACAAACTTAGAAACCATCTTAAGCAATTTGGAAAAAACAATGCTTGAAGAGTTATCTTCTACTGAGGTAAAACTTGTGGAGTCTATTAACACTGTGAACCAAGATCTAAGCCAAAATCTCGATTCTGTAAATAAGAATCTTTCTGACAGCATAGACTCCGTAAATTCAAATTTATCTAATAATATCGACTCCGTAAATGCGAATCTCACAGATAATATTAACGAAGTGAATACAAGTCTAACCGACAATATTAATGAGGTAAACCAAAATCTCTCAAATGACATTAATAACGTAAATACGAATTTGTCTAACAACATTGATTCTGTTACAAACAATCTAAATTCTGTTAACCAAACCCTAACAACCGAAGATGAGAACTTAAGACAGATGATTAACCAAATCAACGATAGAATCTCTGACAATAATTTGTATTTTGAATTCGGCTACGACACCAGAACTGGCAGCTACGGTTACTATGTCGGCAAGGAATTTAAGCCATGGTAATTAGGAGGCAGTATGAAAAAATATATTAAAAAATTATCCACCACGTTAATTTCGATTGTTGTGGTAATCTTTACTATTTCCACTAACACGATAGTTGCTAAAGCAGCAGACAATACCTCTAACAGCCCCTCGACTGGCAATAGCCCAAACGCGGCCAAGGAGCTGTCCTTTCTTCCCTTCAGGGCAGATTACGTCAATTATATTTCACAAAATGCATCTGCAAAAAGCGATATTGTTCAAAAGATTTGGTTGAAATTATTTTACGAAGAAACTCACTGGAACAAGGGCCAATCCTACTACACTGCCGGCAATGCCAAATGGTCAAATAAGTACTATGGAAATTACATTGGCGCAGATGGCAAAACCAGAAGTTCCAAAGGGGTTCAGACAACTTATAATCCCGCTTTCGATGGATTTTTATATTCCACGTTAACTGCTAATGAAGATTTCGTAATCAATTGGATTAATGAAAATCCTGATGTGTTCGCCAAGTACTGCAAAGATGCCAAATCCCATCCATTTCTAGCTGATGCTATTATAAAAATCACTTCCTCTACCAATACTTCGCAGAACTATCTCGGAAGCGGAAAGGACTCAAAAAATAATTTATTTGAATACGGAAAGAATGTCACTGGCGCTAACAAGCATGGCGGCAAGGGGCCCGGCCCTAAATGGACTAATTCTGGGGCAAGGGAGTCATGGCACGATATCGATGTCCTTAGAATTCTAGGAAGCAAGTGGAGCAAGCTGAGTCAGACTCAAAAAAATTGGGTAATTACTTACCTGCCTTGGCTTGTTGATAATTACATTTCAAATAAAAATAATGGTATAGCAAGCCCAAGCAATTCCAACGACCTTTATAAACTAATGGCTGAATCCGGATATGGTATGACCAAACCTCAAGTCAACCAGGAATTTTTCAATTACTGCATTAGCAATGGCGATGCATTTGTGGGAAATCTAATTGTCAATGGTGCCACAACTTATGGTTGTAGCGGAACCCTCCGAACCAATGACGTAAATACGAATTCTGATATGAATGCCATTTGGGCGGCGGACGCTGACTGTGATTATAATTCAGCATGGGCCGGGGGCTCTGGAAAAGGTCTTGGTGATAATGATTATGACTGGCTTGCCTATCAGATTTGTTTTGGCACTAATTCTTTTTATTCTACATTAAGAAATCTTGTAGCAGGAAGCAGCGACACGAATCCACTTATGCAGGATTGGCTAATGCGTTATTATGTGAAGCATCCCACCTCTGGTTCAGGTGAAATGGCAAATGCTGTTGCAAAAGCCGGCACCACCGAGGGAATCACTCTTGGAAAATTCGTTGTTGGCAGCTGCGGAAGGCTTTCTACTACTGATGGAAAAGCCTGGGACTGCCAAGGACATATCGACAACTCGCCACTGATGACTTACAACAAGCCACTCGGTGTCAAATCCGTTGTTCTTAGAGTTCATTCTGATTCTCCTCAATTCACCTATTCAAAATCTTTAGGTTATAAAATTTATGACTCCGCCAATGGAAATGTCATTGCACAGGGAGGTGGCGTGGAGGTTGCAACAGTAGAAATCCCTGCTGCCTACATATGGTCTTCCACAATTGTAATTGAAGTTTCCGGAACGGTTTATCAGGGACACATTGGCCACAACAGTGGCGGCGGATGTTGGGGAACAACTAAGGGTGCTGAAGAAGTTGCCCGCGGAAACACCAACATCAGAATCCCCTATCATGCAATCACCGCTGATTACACTTATACAGATTTTGATCACTGCACAAAGCACGGCCACAACTTTACAGTATCTGGCTACAATTGGGCTTCAGATTACTCAAAATGTACAGCCACAATCACCTGTCCTAACTGCGGCAAATCATATCAGGTTACCGATTCAAATATCGTAGTAAACAACTATTCTGACAAAATCACCTACACCGCAAATTTCCCTCACACTTCTGAGGTTGCTCCTAAGACAGCCACCACCTTAAAGGGCTCCAAAACCAAAACGTATACAACTTATAATTTGGATGGCAAACCACAGGGTACCGGTAAGGGAACATGTTCACTCCCAAACAGTAAAATTGGCATTGGTGCTAAAAAAATGACGGTCTCGGTTACTGCCAGCGAAGCCACTATTAAGGTTATGAACAAATATGGCCAGGAGATTTCTAGCCGGACGCTTTCAACAGGTGCACCAACATCTGAGGAATTAATCGCTATATTTGATTTTTCCGGATTATCAGATGAAAAATGTGATGGCATGTATGTAATCGTAAATATGAGCGCCACCGTCCGCTACTATTCGCGAATTGGATATTATCTTGGCACAAGGGATGGTAACTACAGCTTAAACCGCATCGTAATTGAATACTAAAAGGAGGATAAAACTTTGAAGAAAAGAATTATTATATCTATCATTGCCGCAAGCTTATGCGCATTTAATATAAATTCTGTTTGCCTAGCAAAAGAACCTAATGAAGAGACTGAAGAAACTCATGCAGAAATAGATTCAAAGATAACCAATGAATTTTTAGAATTTGAAACTGAAAAAATTGTTTCAAATGATGAAAGTTTATCTGGTGAAACAAGGCAGTTAGAAAAAGAAGTTGTAATTAAAAATAAAGAATACTTCTACGACATCAATATAACTTATTCAAAAGAAGTGTATGAAAATCCTATCACCATGACAGGAGTTACTTCAGTGAATTTGGATTGTTCTTTTGAAATTCCAGAACATGGCCAACTAGATGAAAAACTAATTTCAGATGATTCTGATGTAACCAAAATCATTGATGCAATAGACTTTCCTGAGACTTTGCAAAACGGTTATAACATCATCGCCTCAATTAATTTAGATGGCCAAGTTTCCATTGAATCCATTAAAGAAACTAACGCAATCGAGAAAGAGACTGAAGTAGTAATCTATGAAGAAGTTGAGGAAGATGATGAGGAAGAAATTGAAGATGAAGACTTAGCGGAGGATAATGCTGAAAATCAAATCATCGAAGACGAAAATTTCACGTTGGGTGATGCCTCTGAAGTTCAAGACGTTGAAAGCATCGCTACCAAGGACGATACATTCTCTACCGATAAAGAATATAATAGTTCTGAAGAGTTGTCTGAAGATAAATATAAAACAAATGAAAAAAATAAAGCAGAAATCGCTGTAAACAGTGATTCTGATTCTCTCAACTCAAAAAACAAATCGGAAGAAACTTTAGATATTAAATCTGAGAATCCTTCCGAAGAAAATATCGATTAGAATAGCATTGTGAATTAAACGAAAAAACTCAGAACCAATCCGGTTCTGAGTTTTTTCTAAATCAAATTAAAATGCTTCAGCGCATTATAAATACCATCATCATCAAAGGCTGTAGTAACATAGTCTGCGGCAGCCTTAGCATTGTCGGTGCCATTGCCCATTGCAATACCCACAGCTGCAGCCTCAAGCATATCCAAATCATTTTCGCTGTCGCCAAGGGCAAAGGTATTCTTTGGATCGATGCCGATTAGCTCGCAGGCCTTAAGCATTCCTGTGGCCTTGTTGTGACCTACTGGAACAAGCTCGCAAACACCCTCATTGTGAGTAATGATTTCGTAATCATCGGACAAACGCTCAAAACACTCGATTCGTTTATCGGCCTCAACATCTGTAGCACAAGACATCTTGTTGATTACCCAATTGCCATAGTAATCGCCTCCGATTGTAACCAAGTCCTTTCCTATATCACGTCTAATGATATTTCCAAACATGTCATCCAACCCAAACTCGCTTTCATCTAAATACATGTGCTTTGGCCCCTCGAGAATAGGTCTAAATCCGTAGCTTCGAATAAGCTCGATTGTATCCTTTGCAAAAGCCTTATCAATAAGCTTTTCATACAAAATCTTGCCGTCTATCTCAATGTGGCATCCACAGGAGCAAACTATCCCGTCGAAGCCCATACCTAATAAATTCGGATCCTGAATAAACGCTCTAGCGCGCCCGCTGCAAATAAAAGCCATATGGCCATTTTCTCTAAGCTTTTTAATAGCAAGCTTGGTGCTTTCTGGAATATACTTATCGTAATTCCAAAGTGTTCCGTCGATGTCAAAAAAAACTGCTGCCTTTTTCATTAAAAATATATCTCCAAAATCTAAAACTTCTTGTCTAAACCCAAAGGCGCATCCAAAGATTGTGATGTGCACGGGTAAAATTATTTTCTCTGTAAAATCTCATTCTAGATAGCTTAGGCTTGGACCCTATGTGAATAAAATTGGTTAAAGTCACAAGCTTGTCCTCTGGAATATCTTTCAATCTTACAACCTCTCTGGCAAAAAGTCTAGCCTCGTTAATAAAGGCTTTCTTCTTGGCAAAAAATCCAGCTGTTGTTTCATGAAGATTTCGATTTACCTTTTCTGCAATAGTCTCAGTCTGGGCTCCCATTGTGTTGGAACCAGTCTGGCGATAATAAACCAATGGCTCATCTATACAGCCCACCTTTCCAAAGATAGCCGCAAGCTCAAGTAGCCATGAATCATGCATAGGCACATTTTCCCACTGTATGCTATCGCAAGAAAGAGCCAAATCTCTAAGAGCCCTATCAAAACACATAGTAGTCCCTGCTGCAGGATTATCAATCAAAATCTGAGTATAAGCTATGTTTCCAGGGTCTCTGCCAATATATCGTATAAACGAATCAGACAGAGTATTCATCTCTGCGTCAACCACATACATATCTGTAAAAATTGCAGTTGGCTCCTTGCCGCCCTCCTTCAACTCTCTAAGGGCATCCAAGCTCTTTTGAATCTTGTCCTCAAGCCAAACATCGTCCTGGTCACACAAGAAATAATAGTCCGCTTCAATTTCCGAGAGAAGATAAATAAAATTGGCCTTTGGTCCTCCGCATGGATTGCCATATATTATCTCTACACGCTCTGGATATTTATCGTGATACTCTTGCAAAATCTCTATTGTATTGTCTGTTGAGCCATCGTCATGGACCACAAGTCTAAAGTCCTGATTAGTCTGATTAAACAAACTATCAAGCTGCTGCTTTAGATACTTATCCCCATTATACGTGGCAAGCAAAATTACAACATTCTCCATAATAATTCTCCCAATTATCTGTTGAAACCGTAACCTGTGTCGGTTATTTTTTTGAATTTTAAATTTGCCATGAATAAGTTAAGATTGGCCAACGAGGCAGTGATTTTTCCAAACAAGCCACTTTCTCTAAATTGCGCCTTGTAAGTAATCATCTCGTGTAGCAAAAATAAGTTTTCTTGGCTGAAATAATCGCAGTCATTTAACAAATCCAAGAAATCGTAAATCGAAGCATCGGTAGCTTTGGTGTCTGCTGACAAATTGTCCCCAGTATATTTGTGGGTGTACTCCGCTTCCTCGCAAACATAAGCCTTAGCCTTTGAAGCCATCATAAGAAGCCAAAGATAATAATCATCAGCTCCGTTTACTCGCACAAGATTCTCTTTCCAAAAATCAGGAATCGCCCCCCGCTTAATAAGGCACTGGCCAGGT
>JAEEGJ010005852.1_pt1 | contig 37839 bp, 42 predicted proteins | sample 8958761 | NCBI WGS metagenome assembly JAEEGJ01 (sample SAMN16246546, study PRJNA631951) | gut metagenome | biome: gut microbiome; feature: rumen; material: RS-attached | host: Bos | place: Iran: Karaj | collected 2018-10
TATAATGGTAAATGCTATTTAGCTATAGAAGATGATAAAGCTATTGGCTTAATCATGGGAACAATAAGACAATATGATGAACATGATTATTTAGATTATAAATGTCCAAAAGAAGGAGAAATAACTGAACTTATAGTTACTTCTAAAACTAGAAGTAAAGGTATTGGGCAAGCATTGATGAATAAAATGGAAGAGTATTTTAAAAGTGTTGGTTGTAAATACGTTTTAGTAGATGTATTTGCTTATAATAAAAATGCTATTAACTTTTATGATAAAAGTGGATATCACTCAAGAATGGAAACAAAGATTAAAAAAATCTAGGAGGATATATGAAAAAAGTAACTTATGTAACAGGAAACTGGGCTAAAATTGCTAGTGCTAAAAAAGCCTTAGAACCACTTGGCTATGAAATTGATAATATTAAAATGGAGACACCTGAAATACAAGCTGATGATGTAGTAGAAGTATCAAAATATTCTGCTAAATGGGCAGCAGAAAAACTAAATAAAGCTGTAATAAAAAATGACTCAGGTCTATTTGTAAATGGATTAAATGGATTTCCTGGTGTATATACTCATTATGCTGATGATACAATAGGTGAAGATGGACTTCTTAAATTAATGGAAGGCGTAGAAGATAGAACTGCATATTTTAAAGAATCACTAGCATATTGTGAACCAGGTAAAGAACCAGTAGTATTTGAAAGTATTACAAGAGGTATAATAGATACTAAGAAATCAGGTACTTATGGTTGGAGCTGGGATTTTATATTTATTCCAGAAGGTGAAACAAAAACATTAGGATGTTTTGATGATGAAAAAAGATGGGATTTTTGGAGTCAAGATGCTTATAAAGATTTAGCATCATACTTAGAAAAGAAATAATACTTAGGAGGTTTTGGTATGAAAAATTATACAGCAATTCCAAATGAAACAATTAATAAAACTATTTTTGTGGTAGAAGAAGAAAGTAACTTAGAAGATAATGCATATTTTGTATATGATTATTTTAAAGGTGGAAGTACTAAAATAGCTTTCCATTTTGATACAAAAAACAAATACTCACGTGATAATAATCATAAAGTAAGAGGAATATTGAATGCATATTTAGATAAATATAATGGTGAGGATATATTTGTTCTTGTAAACAATATACGTACAATATTAAGTGATTATGATGAAAATACTTTTGATTTAACACTAAGAACTGAAAAATCAGCATCCTGTGTTAGATTTGAAAAAGGATTATTTGCTTCAGGAGAAATATTCTTAGACGCTTTATCTGAAAAAGTAAATATAGTGCAGGGTGATAAAGGATTAGAACTTTCTTATTCAAATAATAATATGAATATTAAAAATGAAGAAAGTGCTGATACATTATTTAACTCTTTAAGACTTCATATTAATAAAATTATTAGATTAAGTAATATGTCTATGAATAGTGAAGAAAAACCTAAAATAAATAAATTACAAGGCTAGTAAATCTAGTCTTTTTGTTTTTTATAATATGTGTTAAAATGTAAGTAGAATAATAGAGGAGAGTATTATGAAAAAGAAATATGCTTTATATTTACTTATATTTTTTATAATAGCTGGTGTTACTATATTCTTTGGATTAACTAAAGCAGGTAATACTGAGCAAAATTATAATAGTTATTATAGTACTTCAAATAAACCTATTTTTTATGGCGCATCTAAAGTAACTATAGGAGCTGGTAGTGATTTTAATATTAGAGATCCACGTTTTAGAGTATTTGCTAAAGACTTTGAAGATGGTGATTTAACTAGCTCTATAGAAGTTATCTCTAATAATACCGATATTTCTACTCCTGGAACATATAAAGTAACATATAAAGTAAAAGACTCTCATTTAAATGAAACTACTTTTGAACAAGATATAGTAGTAGTTAGTGGTATAACTAAAATAAATGTTGAAAGAATTTTATATACAATTCCTTCTGTATACAATATGGACGCAGCAGGGTTTAGCCGTAGTAACTATGCTGAAAGACAAATACTAGGAGTATTTTTACCAGCAGGTTCTTCTATTAAAGCAAGAGTACTTGATAGTGATTTAAATGTTACTATTCAGTATTTTAATAATGATTCTCATACTGAAGGATCTAATACTACTATTGGTACTAATGGTGACTGGGTTACTATTAAAAATGAAAAAGATGGAGTATCTTATCCATCAGTACCACTTATTAATACTAATGTACTTACTAAGAATAATAACTCACTTACTAAAACTTTAAAGATAGAACTTGAATATGATAATACTACTTCAGTACTAGATTACTATCATTATAAAGATGATCAAACATCTTTTATAAATGGATGGACTACTAATGATTATGCAATTATTGATAGTGATAGAATTCTTCTTGTTGTACCTTTAGTTGATAAAAGTTATATGTATGGATATTATGCTAATGGATTTGATTCATTAGATAAATTCTTTGATTACTACAATACTGTTATAAATAAATACGATGAATATATTGGATTAAAACTTGATTCTAGTACAGAATATGATCAAAATGTTAGAACTAAGTATTTAGTTAAAGCTAATGCCCATGGTGCAGGAGCAGCATACTATTCAGTAAACCATGTTGCAACAAACTCTCCTTATGTAAGAGCTTTCTTTGAAAAGAACTGGGGAGGACTTCACGAAATAGCTCATGGATATCAAGGTTCACTTGGCGGGAATAATGACATGAGTTTAGGAGAAGTATCTAATAATATATTAGGTCATTATATTCAAATAGATAAAACTATTTATACAGCTAGTGGTGACTGGCTTGGTCTTCTTCCTAATATAGAAGCTTCAGAAAACGCTGATAGACTTGCAGGTAAGAAATATACTGAGTTAGAACTTAGAACTAGACTATATATGATAATTAATCTACTTGATTATTTTGAAGGGCCACAAACATATGCTAAAATGTTTAGCTGGTATAGAAAACAAATACTTCTTGGAAGAACCATGACTAATCAAGATGCATATGTAGAATCTATTGCTGAAATATACGGAGTAAACATTATTCCTTATATGGAAAGCTGGGGTCTTACTATATCAGAAACTCTAAAGAACACTATTTATGAAAAACATTTAAAACTACTTAATATTTTAGGAGATCAAATAACAAGTAGTACCAATTTAACTAGTTTTATGAGTAGTAATTCTATAGATAAAAAGTATACTTTAGTAAGTAATACACTTTTAATAAGTAGTAATCTTAAATCAAGTGTTACTATAAATATATCAATTGATGATATAAGTAAATTAAGTGGTAAGAAACTATATTTAAAAGATGGATATAATATTGTTAAAGAAGTAGTAATAAATAATAGTACTATTAATTTAACTGATATTAACTTAGGTACATATATGCTTGAAATGCCTGTAGTAGATAACTATACAAGCGATTATATGTATGTTACTGTTAAGGATACTGCTAATACTATAACTTATAGTTATACTAAACTTGGTGATGTAGATTATGGTAACTACATAGGAATTAAACTTCAAGGAATATATAATACTTATGGTTATGAAATATTATTTAAAGACAATTATAATAAAGCTACTATTAAATTAGGCGGAGCTAATATGGGTAATAGTGATCCATATGTAAAAATTTATGACGCTAGTAATAACTTAGTTTCTGATGAAGTAGTAACAGGAACATACTTTGATTTTAATAAAGGTACTTTTGATATAAATTTAGGAGATGGGTATACTATAGAAGTAAAACATCCTAATACTTCAAAAGTATATATTTATAACACTTTATCAAATAGTGAAGTAACTAGTTTAAAACCTACTAGTAGTGTTACTAGATATGTAATTGATAATGGTAATTTAAGATTAGAAAGTATGACTTCTAGTGAAGGTGAAGCACTTTCATATAGTAGTTTAAAACCTTATTTAATCAGTGTTATTGAAGATTATAAAAGTACTGCTACAGATGCAGAACTTAATAATAAAAACACTAATTACAAAACTAAGAGTAGTGTAATAAGTGCTTATAATAAATTATCTAGTGAAGATAAAAAAGAATATACTTCTTTTATTACTAGAATAAAAGAAGGAGGTAAACCTACATTTACTTATGTAGGAGATAATTATTATGAAGTTAATACTGATATTAACTTATATTCACTTATAACAGTATTTGATAATGAGGATAATGATATTACTCCAAGTAGTAGTAATACTACTATTACAAGTAATTTAGATATTACTAAAGCAGGTAGATATAACGTTTTATATGAAGTTACTGATAGTGATAATAATAAATCTTCTTATAATTTAGAAATACATCTATATGATTTTTCTTTAAAAGAAATAAAGAAGAATGAATATAAAATAGAAGCAAGTTACTCTTTATTTGAAGGCGGATCTGTTTATTTAGATGATAATCTTCTTTCAAGTGATAAGTATTCTGTTCGTGAAGGAAGTATTATTATTACTTTAAATGAAGACTTCTATAATAGTCTTCCTGCAGGTAATCATACATTAAAAGTAGTACTTAATAATGATGAAGAAATATCTAAAGTAATAAATGTAAGTACACCTATTAATAATAGTAATAATCCTCAAACAGGAGATAACTTACTTGTATATTTAATAGTATTTATCTTTGTAGTAATAGGTTTATTAATATTATCTGAAAAAAAGATATTAGACTAGAGTAATCTAGTCTTTTTTTGATATAATGAAAATGGTGATAATATGTTTATGTTTATAATATACGCTTTATTAATTTATGTAATGGGACTTGGAGTAGGAAAGGTTTTTATAAAAAAAGAGTCTAAACTATATCCTTTAAGAAGTGTTATAGGTTTTGTTATATTTATGGGAGTATTAGAGGTACTTTATTTACCTTTAGAATATTTTAATTTAAGTAGTACTTATTCAAATATAATTACACTTATATTATCAATATCATCATTAGTACTTGGATTTATGCATATTAAAAAAGAAGACTTTAGTTTTTTAAAAGATTATCATTTTTATATGTTATTAGTCTTATTATTTGGAATAATGAAAATTATTCCTAGTATAGACGCTACTGATGATTCGGTTTACTTTCCTTTAATAATGGATAATGCATTTAATAATATAAATACTATAGCTCCTGAAACAGGTATTCTTAGTAATTTAGATGCATATCATGCATATCAAGGATTCTATATATTTATATCTTTTATATATAAGGTTCAACATTTAATATTTAATTCTTTTACGGATATCTTTGTTGTATTTAGAAGTACTTTTACATTACTATTTGTTTTATATTTTAGTAATATTCTTTCATATTTAAAAGATATTTTTAAAAAAGGTATCAATAGTTATATCTATATTCTTTTAGAGGTACTTTCAGTCCTTTTGATAGGAGTACAACATTTAAATCATATATACTTTGGGTCATTTGCTTTATTTAGTATATTTATTCCTTTATATATGATAGTAATAAATAATAGTTTAAAAGAAAGTGATTTAAAAGTAATACTTCTTATGGAGACAGGACTTATTTCCTTAGCAAGTTCTAGTTTATTTTTAATACTAATGATATTATCAGTACTATTCTCATATGAAGTAATAGTAAATAAAAAAGTAGACATTACATCTTATCTACTAGAAAGTATTCCTTGCGGAATATATGGTATATTACTAATTAATAAGTTAATACTTATTCCGGTATACTTATTACTTATATTAGTATTTTATATCTTTAGAAATACTTTAAATAAAGTACTTTCTAAATACGGTAAGTATATTGTTTATAGTATTCCGTTTATCTTTATGCTTGGTAGTATTCTTCTAAAGGGATTTATAAATATTAGTTTATTTAGTAAGAGCATTTTACTTTTTAATTTCTTAATGCTTGCCACTATTTTATATCTAGTCTTAATAAAGAAAGAAAAAATAAATTTTTATGTATTCTTATTTGTTTTAATGATTATTATTTATTATAATCCATTTACAAGTACTTTAGTATCAAGATACCTTACTACAAAAGAAGTATTCTATAGAATATCATTTATTACTAAAAATCCATTAACTATAATAAGTATCTTTATCTTTATATTAAAAGCATTTAATAAAAAGTATTTAAAAATAGGTTTATATATTTTTATAGGTGGACTTACTATTTTATATACACGTAATTTATATACATTAATGATTAAAAATGATGATTATTTTTATGATTATAACTATATACTTAGAGAATCAAAAGAAAACTTAGAAGTAGGGGATATTCTTACTACTTTAGAAGGAAAAGTAGTATCACTTGATTTTCCATTTAGATCATATAATACTACTTTATCTGGAAAGATATATAGATTCCTAGGTACTGCTGAGTACTCAGATAATATTTATGAAGTTTTACATCATAATTATTTCTTAAGTGATGGATTCTTTAATGAAATAAAAGAATTTGATTATATAATAAGTCAAAATAGATATAATACTAGTCTAAGTACATACTATAATGAATTATTTAAAAATAATACTTATACAATTTTTGAAACAAAAAATATTGATAATGGACTTAGCGATTGATATAATTAATATGGAGGTAGGGAAATATGAAATTTTGTCCAAACTGTGGTAAACAACTACCAGAAGGAGCAAGTGTATGTCCATTTTGTGGTACTGCTGTAGTAACTAACGGGGCTCAAACACAACAAGCTGCACCAACATATACTGCAAGTTCAGCATCAAGACCAAAGATTCAAAAAAGAGAAGTTCTTACTGCAATCTTATTAACTTTCTTAACTTGTGGTATTTATGGTTTTGTATGGTTTATATCTATGATAGGTGAAATAAACCGTGTATGTGATGATGAAAAATCATCTAATGGTGCTGTTACAGTTATTTTACTTGGTATTATAACTTGCGGAATTTATACAATCTACTGGTGGTATCAAACTGGTAAACGTTTACATGCAGCAGGTAATAAATATGGCGTTCCAATTGATGATAATAGCGTTCTATACTTAGTATTCTCATTATTTGGACTTGCTATAGTATCATTCTGCTTAGTACAATCAGATCTTAACAAATTAGCTGAATAATGAAAAAGAGAATAAGTAAAGTAATAGTAAGAGACTTACTATTACTCTTATTTTTTATTCTATACTTTGTTTTCTTTAAAGTAACAGGTATAGGTATTCCTTGTGTATTCCATGAAATAACTGGATTTAAATGTCCTGGATGCGGAATAACTCATTTATTCCTTGCTTTACTTAGATTTGATTTTAAAGAAGCATTTTTATGTAATCCATTAGTATTTATATTACTTCCATTTTTTATCTTTTACTTTATATATTTAGATTATGCATATATAGTAGATAAAAAAGATAACTTAGTAACTAAAATACCTAAAGCTTTTTGGATTATACTTCTTATTATTACAATTTTATTTGGTATATTAAGAAACATACTTTAATTAGATGGATTATATCCATCTTTTTTGTTATAATGAAAGTGGTGATAATATGAAAGAGATTATTTACAACGATTATAATTTATCTGATGAAGATATGACTGAAATAGTCGATAGAGTAAAACTAATTATGATTAATTCTAAAGATGAAATATTACTTGGATATTTACGCCATATGTATATGTTCCCAGGAGGACATGTAGAAGAAGGAGAAACTTTTAACGATACAATTATAAGGGAAATAAGAGAAGAAACTGGTATTGAACTAAAAGGTAATTTTAGACCTCCTTTTGCTAAAATATCCGGTTATTACAAAGACTGGCCAGAAGAAGGTAAAAATAGAAAAACTCAAATCTATTATTATGAAATAAGAACAGATGAAAAACCAAATCTAGATAATACAGATTATACTGATAATGAAAAAGAGGGAGGATTTGAACTTAGATATGTTCCTCTTGATAAAGTAGAAGAAGTATTAAAAGAAAATGCTAAAGAATATAGTGATGCTGAAGGTATTACTGATGAAATGTTAAAGATATTTAAAATTTATAAAGGTGAAGAATAATGAAACTATTTATAGAAGCAGTAGTTAAATTTTTACTAGGAGTACTTATAGTAGGATTACTTTTATTTATTCCAGCTGGAACTATAAACTATTTTAACGGGCATTTATTTATGAGTTTACTTTTTATTCCTATGTTTATAGCAGGAATATTTATGATGATAGTAAATCCTGATTTACTTAGAAGAAGATTAGAAGCTAAAGAAAAAGAAAATACTCAAAAAGAAGTTATTCTATTTAGCGCTGTTATGTTTATATTAGGATTTGTAGTAGCAGGACTAGGATACCGTTTTAACTGGTTTATACTTCCTAATATAGTAGTAATTATAGCTTCTATAGTATTTACACTTTCTTACGTTTTATATGCTGAAGTACTAAGAGAAAATAAATATTTAGCAAGAACTATTAAAGTAGAAAAATCTCAAAAAGTAGTAGATAAAGGATTATATGGTATTGTAAGACATCCTATGTATATGGTTACTATTATTATGTTTTTAATGATACCACTTGTACTAGGATCTATTTATTCATTTATTATCTTTTTAGGATATCCTATCCTTATTATAAAAAGAATTAATAATGAAGAAGAAGTACTTACAAAAGAATTAAAAGGGTATAAAGATTATAAAAAGAAAGTAAAATATAGATTAATACCATTTATTTATTAGGGGGTTATTATGGAATATATTATAAGAGAATCAAATATAAATGATTATGAAAGAATAGCTTATATATGTAAAACATCACTAGGCTATGAAAAAGATCCTGATTTTGTAAAAGAAAGACTAAGTACTTTAGATAGTAGTGAAAAAGTATTTGTAGCAGAAGTTAACTCTAAAGTAGTAGGATTTATTCATGTAAGTAAATATAAATTATTATTTGACGATTTATATATCAATATACTAGGTATAGCAGTAGATAATGATTACAAGCATAACGGTATAGGAAGAGCGTTAATAAATGAATCAGAAAAGTGGGCTAGAAGTATTAATGCTAAAGGTATAAGATTAAACTCTGGTATTGTTAGAGAAGAAGCACATGCATTTTATAGAAAATTAGGATTTAATAATGAGAAAGAACAAATAAGATTTCATAAAGATTTTTAGAAGTAGTTATCTACTTCTTTTTTAGTAAAAAAATATAACTTTTAAAGGCTTATTATTATATAATTTTATTAGAGTAGGAGAAGATAAAATTGACTGGTAGTAATTACATAAGCGGTATTAATGAACCTCAAATATTAAAAGCAATAGACACTATTACTAAAAATATTGAGAGACTTGAAAAGAGATTTACTGAAATTGAAAACATCATGGAAAAGAATAAAGTTAGTTATAAATCAGCAAGTGCTCAAACATATAATGCAAGATATAATGACTTTAAACAAAACTATAAAGTAGTTAGAGCAAATCTACTTTCATATGTTGAAGATTTAAACCGTTTATTAAGAAACTATAAGAAGATTGATTCTAATGCTTCGGATTTATTTAAAGTAAACAAAAATTTATAAAAGATAGGAGAATGTGTTTATGGATACTGTTGATAATTTTAATAGAAAAGTTACTTCGCCTGGTACATATAGTAGTCATAATTTATCTATCAATGAATTGACTACTGGTATTGATTCTAAAGGCATGGACGATTATATACATGATTTATATATCGACATCCTTGAAACAGTTGCTAATCAAATAAATGATGTTACAAGCGTAACTAATGCAATAAATAATTGCTGGCAAGGTAATTCAAAAGAAAAATTTTTAGAAGATTTTACAAAAACAAGAACTTTGATTATTAACGATTTAAAAGCTGAATATGAAGACTTGAAAAATCGTTTAGAAGAACTAAGAAGCTTTTATTTTGAACAAGATCAAAAAATGATGGGGGATGGTAAATAATATGGCAACATGGACAAATAGCGTTGAAAAGAGTACTGGAAGCACTTTTAAATTAGCTTCCGATGTTGCAAATTCTCGTTCTTCGGATAGAAGTGCTCAAGGATTAAACGTTACTGGAAAAGGTTATAGCGTTGTTGGTATGAATGCTGAAAGAATTCCTACTGCAATTACTGCAATTGAAGATTATGTTTCAAATATTAAAAAAACAATTGAACAAATTAACGATAAAGCATCAGCTAAATCAGCTTTTCATGGCAGTGGTGTAGAAGAGGCTGTTCAAGGATATATTGATAGTGTAAAAAAATATGCAGGAGATTTAACTGAACAATTGCTTGTTTTTATTGATAAACTTAGAGAAGTTCAAATTGCTTGGGATAAAGCAGTTCAAAATCAAGCTCAAACTATTAGAAATAGTAATTATAATAGTAATTATTCTTTTAGATCAAGTTTTAGTGATGGCTATGGTAATGATTCAGCAAGCAGCTCTAATACATCAAACTTATAATATTTAATTATGTCTTTAATTGATAATTATAACAATCAAATAAATGAGTGTAATGCTCTTATAAATAAGATAAATGAAGTTAGAAGTCTTTTAGATAAGACTTCTACTTGTTTGTCAAATGTTAAAATTGGTAGTTATTACCAAATTGATGGTGTTTCAGCAGAAAATGGATATACTGATAATCAAATTCGTAATATATCTAGAGTATCTGCTAATCTTGGAAATGATGTTTCTTCATTACAAAGTACTATCTCATCTTTAAGAGCTAGTATTGCTGCAGAAGAAGAAAGAATTAGAAGAGAAGAAGAAGCACGTAGACGTGCTGCTGAAGAAGCTGCTAGAAGAGCTGCTGAGGAATCAGCAAGACAAGCTGCAAATGCAGCTGCTCAGGCTGCTGCTAGTCAAGCATCAGCTAATGTTCAAAGAGCAGCAAGTGTTGCAAAAGCAACAAGCAATGCTGCTAGTAGAGCTGCTGCAGCTACTGCTAATGCTGCAAGAAGAACAACTAATTATATGAATTAATTATTGTTATTAAAGCTAGATGGTGGGGAAAGAAATTTCCCCATTAAATGTATGGAGGTACTATGGATACAATAGAGATTGATACAGATGTTATAAGTAGTAATGCTAATGATATTAGAATACTTGTTACTGAAATGAAAGAAATATTTGATGATACTTTTGATACTATCAGTGATTTAATAAGTAAACAAGGTAACTGGCAAGGATATTCTGCTGAAACTTTTAGAGCTTCAGCACTTACTGATAAAAGTAATTATATTCACTTTAATCAATCGTTAAATGAATATGCTAACTACTTATCTGATTATGCTAGTGAATATAAAGAAACTTTAGCAAGGATTAAGAAATAATGACTAAACTTTCTTTTATAAATAAAGGTATTGTTAATACTTCCATTCCAGAACTAAATGGTGCTAGTAATGAACTTGCTGGTGCAATTAATCTTCTTAGTAGTCTTAGTATTCCTTCATCATCTACAGTAAATTTTAATAGCAATATAAATGATTTAAATATGATTTTAAGAAATATAAATGATTTGAAAAAATGGTGTATAGATAGTTCTATTGCTTTTGGCAAATTAGAATCTAGTTATACTTCAAAAGGGGAAGTGCTTCCTAAAGATTTAATGTCTTTAAGAGGTAATAAAATAAAAGAATAAGGGTGATTTTATGAAAGACAAATATTTACCTATTGGAACAGTTTGTAATATAAAAGGTAATACTAATAGTGTTATGATTGCTGGATATTTGGGATTTGAATACAATGGTAACTTTAATTTATATGATTACAAAGGACTTGTATATCCAGGTGGTATGCTTAATGATTCAGTAGTACTTTTCAATCATGATGATATTGAAAAAGTAGTATTTGAAGGATATAAAAGCGATCTATATAACAATTTAAATAGTAATTTAGCTAATGCTAATGTAATTGAAGCTGTTTCTAAAAAAACTAAAAATGAAAATTCAAACAGATTTGTATTTGATAGTAATGGTGTAATTATAATGGATAATACTGTTAGTGAAGATGTTGTTTCTATGGAAACTCCTGTTAAAACAAATCCATTTGCTATGGAATATAAACAATCTGAGGTAAAAGAAAATGTAAGTAAATTCAAATTTGATGAAAATGGTGTAATTATTGAAGATGGTACTGTTACTGAAGAAAAAGTAAATACTACTTCTCCATTTGAGTTTGACAGAAATGGATTTATTATTGAAGATAATTCTTATGCTTCAGTACCTGCTGAAGAAGAGAAAGTAGAAAAAGTTGCATCTACTAGTACTAGCGGATATAAATTTGATGAAAACGGAGTAATTACTGAAGATAATTCAGTAAAGGAAGAAACTCCTAAAAAAGGTAAATACGAATTCGATGAAAATGGTGTAATAATCGCCGAAAATTAGTCTTGGGGTTGATATTATGAGATTATACATCTTAGGTGGTAATAAACTTGGGAAGATAAATGTTAGAGATAAGACTGAAAAGTCTTTATCTGTTAACTACAAATTTAGTGATAATATTAGCTTTTCCATCAATCTTGAAAAGATTGATGATTTTTGGTGTCTTGTAAAAAATGATTTTGTGGGTATAGAGAAGGATGGTAGTTCTTTTGATAATATAAAACTAGACTACTATACTTTTTATTATCTTAATTTAAAAAACGTTAATGGTAAAGTTGCTGTAATTGCAACACCTAGTTTTGAGACATCAGTATATAACCTGGATTATTCTTCTTTAAATGAATTTGCGGTTGGTAAAAATAATACATGTAATATGTGTTACAACAATTCACTTATTAAAGATATTCATGCTAAGTTTCATAAAGAAAATGATGCTTGGTATATCGAATCAGTAGAAGGGTCTATTATATACGTTAATGATTATCTTACTACTAAAAAGAAATTATTAACTGGAGATACTATTTTTATAAATGGGCTTAAGATTATATGGAATAGTTCATTTATTAGAGTTAATAATCCGACAGGGTTATCTATAAAAGGTTTTGTTTTATATAAAAATGAAGTTGATAATAAGGCTTTTGAGCCAGAAAATGAACTTCTTAGTGTAGATTTATATGATCCATCGGAATATTATTATCCTAAGCTTCTTATTAATAATAAGATTTCAGATGAAGAAGTAGTACTTACTCCACCTCCTGGTTCTAATAAGACAGAAGAACTTCCATTTATTCTTACTTTAGGGTCTAGTATAACTATGTTAGGATCATCTTTTATGATGACTTATATGGTTATCTATAATTTATCTAAAGATAAGAGTAGTCTTGCTACTATGATTCCTCAAATAGTTACATGTGCTACTATGATTATTGGTAGTATTCTTATGCCAAAAATTATTTCTAGTTATAATAAAAGAAAAAATAAAAAACAAGAAAAGAAAAGAATTGAAAAATATACTAAATACTTAGAAGAAAAGAAGAAAAAAGTAGATGAGATAATTAACTCTGAAGAAGTAATTATGAATGAGAATTATCCTTCTAGTATGGAGTGTAAGACTTTTATAACTAATAATAAGATTAGTAATATAAAGTTCTGGTCTAGAAATGTTAAAGATGAAAGTTTTTGTTGTTTAAGACTAGGGTTTGGAAATATTCCTTCTAAATTAAAGGTTGGCATTCCTGAAAGAGATTTTGTTATGGAATCTGATGAACTAGAAGATAAGATGTATGCTATTGGAGAGGCTTCTAAAACTCTTCATAATGTTCCTATTACGATTGATTTAAAAACAAGTAATAAACTCGGTATTATGTTTAAAACTGATCATAAATGGGATTATATAAATAGTTTACTTTTACAAATAATAACTCTTCATAGTCCATTTGATGTTAAAGTAGTAATCTTTACTAATAATAAAGATGAATCTAGATGGGATTACATGAGATATGTTCCTCATATGTGGAGTGATAATAAACAAACTAGATTTTTTGCTACTACTATTGATGAAGTACAAAGTGTTTCTGAGTATTTAGCCAATGAATATAAAAATAGAAGAACTAATGTACAAGCTAAGAACGATGATTCACTTGAAGTAAAAGCTGAAGAAGAAAACTATAATAAGGATGAAACTTATAAAAAATATCAACCTTACTATATAGTTATTGATGATAATTATAGTGTTTCTAAAAATAGTAAAATTACTAGTTTACTAAGTGAAACTGCTACAAACTTTGGTTTTTCATATATAGGAATAGGAGAACAATTAAAAGATTTTCCTAGTGACTGTTCAACATTTATTGAAATTAATGATGAAAAAGGTAATATATTAACAAAGAATATGAACATGAATGATATGAAAACATTTACTAATGAATTCATACCTGATCTTGACATGAGAGAAATTGCTTCTCAAATAGCAAATGTTCCTATTAATGTTAAAGATGGAGATTCACAACTTCCACTTTCTCTTCCATTCTTAGAAATGATGGATGTATCTAGAATAGAACAACTTAATATTCTATCTAGATGGAAGATGAATAGCCCAGTAACAAGTCTTGCTACTACAGTAGGTGTTCATACTAATGGTGATAAATTTAAATTAGACCTTCATGAAAAAGCACATGGACCACATGGATTAATTGCTGGTATGACTGGTTCTGGTAAATCTGAATTTATTATTACTTATATATTATCTATGATAATTAATTATCATCCTTATGAAGTACAATTTGTACTAATTGATTATAAGGGTGGTGGACTTGCTGGTGCTTTTGAAAATAAAGAACAAGGTTATAAAATACCACATTTAGTTGGTACTATTACAAATCTTGATACGGCAGAAATGAATAGAACTTTAGTATCTATTCAAAGTGAATGTCGTAGAAGACAAATGATATTTAATGAAGTTAGAGACAAATTAGGGGAGAGTACTATTGATATTTATAAATATCAAAGACTTTACCGTGAAGGTGTTATAAAAGAACCTATGGCTCATTTATTTATAATAAGTGATGAGTTTGCAGAACTAAAAGCATCTCAACCTGAATTTATGTCTCAGTTAATTCAAGTTGCTCGTATAGGTCGTTCTCTTGGAATACACTTAGTACTTGCAACACAAAAACCATCTGGAGTAGTAAATGATCAAATTTGGTCTAACAGTAAATTTAAAGTATGTCTTAAAGTACAAGATAGATCGGATTCTCAGGAAATGCTTAAAAAACCAGATGCTGCTAGTTTAAAAGAGGTTGGTAGATTCTATCTACAAGTTGGTTATGATGATTACTTTGATATTGGTCAGTCTGGTTGGAGTGGAGCTAAATATATTCCTTCAGATAACATTATTAAGAGAATTGATGATTCAGTTAACTTTGTTGATAATGTTGGTGTTTCATATAAAACTAGTAAGAATCTTACTAAGGTTGATACGTCTATAAATCTAGGTGATCAACTTACAAATATAGTTAAAACTATATGTGATATTGCTAAAGATAATAATATTCATACATCTACATTATGGCTTGATAAGATACCTGAAAATATTTATATTGATGGACTAAAGAGTAAATATAAATACACTCCAGTCCCTTATGAAATTAATCCAGTTGTAGGTGAATATGATAATCCTACTAATCAGGAGCAAGGTCTTCTTAATATTAATGTTAGTGGTGGTAATACACTTCTATATGGAGCTACTGGTTCAGGTAAGGAGATGTTCTTATCTACTTTAATAACATCTATGTCACTTGAACATAATCCTAATGAAGTTAATATTTATATATTAGACTTTGGTTCAGAAAGTTTAAAAATATTTAATGCTATACCTCATGTAGGAGATATTGCAACTATAGAAACTCCTGATAAAGTGGCAGATATGTTCTCAATGATATACGATATTATTGAAGAAAGAAAGAAATTATTTGCTAATTATTCTGGTAATTATTTTGATTATATAAAGAGTAGTGGTAGTAAACTTCCACTTATTACAGTAGTAATTAATAATTATGAAATATTCTTAGAAAATAATTCTAGACTAGCTGATGGAATAACTAATCTATATAGAGATGCATCTAAGTATGGTGTAGTATTTGTTATATCAGTAGTATCTGCAAATGCTATTAGTTCTAGAATGAGTCAGTATTTTACTAATAAGATTTGTTTACAAATGCCTGATGATGGAGATTATAGAAATATTCTAGATTGTCCAAGAGGACTTATTCCATCTAAAGCATATGGTAGAGGTATTGCTATAGTTAATGAGTGCGGAGTAGAGTTCCAAACTGCAAATATTGTTCCTAAAGAACGATTTAATGAAACTATAAGAACTATTGGTAAGAAAATGAATGAAGCTTATAGTGTTAAAGCTAAAGCTATTCCTACAGTACCACCGGTTGTTACATATAGTGAATTTATTAATAATAAAATCACTTATAATAGTATTCCAGTCGGTTATGATTTAATGACAAAGAAACCTATTACTTATGATATGAGTACAGTTCCTTTCCATTCATTTGTAACGGAAAATATGACTAATGAGAAGATGAGCTTTGTATATGCGTATATTGAGCTTTTAAAGAAAATACCTAATACTAAAGTTAGAGTTCTTGATATGGTTAGTGCATATGAAAAAGATGGAGTAGAACTTTATAAAGATAACTGGAATCAAACAATAGTTAAACTTTATAATGATATTATTACAGGTGAGAAAGAAAATATTAATTATGTATACGTTTTCTTAGGAATAGGACAAATGAAGAAATTACTTGAACCTAATGTACTTGAAATACTTAACAAAGTACTTCTAACAATTAATAAAAATAGTAAATCTAAATTTATTCTTGTAGATACATATACTTCATTTAAAAATTTAGGTACTGAAGTATGGTATCAATCGTGTGTAGATAATAGTTATGGTATTTGGTTTGGAGAAAATGTTGGTACACAACTAGCTCTAAATATTTCTAATTTATCTATGGATGACCGTAAGGTATTACTTCCATTTATGGCATTTACTGTTCATAATGGAAAGCATAGAATTATTAAACATATGGTAGAAAGCGCGGAGGAGTTTAATGAAGAATAAAGTATTAGTTGAACTTGTAGTACCAGAAATAGAAGAAAAGTATGATATATATATACCTGTTAGTAAAAAGGTTGGTAGTGTTATATCTATTCTTCAAAAATCAGTATTTGAGCTTTCAGATGGAGATTTTATTGCAACACAAAAAAATCTTTTATATAATGCCGTAACAGGAGAAAAATATGATATTAATGTTTTAGTAAAAGATACTAATATTAGAAATGGTTCAAGAATAGTATTAATGTAAGACTGGATTATTCCAGTCTTTTTTATTGACAACTAACTTTAATTTTATTATTATAATTTCTAATTAATCTTTTATGGAATGAGGAGGTATATTATGAAGAAATATTATAGATATATAGAAATATTGATGTCACTTAGAAAAGAAATGCTTAGATTAAATAATATTATAGGTAAACTTCAAGATTATATTAAAGTTGATGGAGATTATGAAAGCATTAAAGTAAATGCTTCTTTAATGGGACAACATTTTATGGATAATCCATTTAAAGTATATGTTGAGGTTAAAAAAAGATATGCATTTTGTGATAATAAATTTAAAGAATTGGTAGAATTCTTAAAGTTTTCTCAAAAGAATCTATATCCATTCTTCTTAACTGATAGATATGATGCTATTAGTGATAATGGGACATATAGTTTAGTAAGACCATATAATTATAGATATGAATGGATAACTGAAGAAGAGAATTCAAAGATTTATAGACCATCTATAGTAGTAACAAACAAAGACGCTTTTAATACTATTTTAAATATGGCAGGTAATACTGATATAGCAAAAACTAGAAGCAAAATACTTCGTGCTAATCATGATATGTTTGAAATTCGTTGTAATGATTTAATATTAGGTCTTCTTGATCCAACATATAGACATGGTATAGTAAATATTAGATGGGATGGTTTAAAAGATGAATTTATTGTAAATTTAGAAAATGCTGATTTTGATTTATACTTTCATGATCTAGAAATACCTTCAGATAAGATACCTGCTGACATATTAGAAATACTTGAAAAATATGAAAATAAATTTGATAAACTTGTGGTATGTGATATAAGTAGATTTAAATGCAATAAAGTAGAAAATGCTCATTTAAAGATAGATGAATCTAAGGAAGATGTTATCTATTTTGCTAAGATTAAGTAATAAAAATGTTTAAAGTTAATTCTTTAAACATTTTTTTATTATCAATTTGGAAATATATAATAATTGTGGTATTATATATCCCATATTTAGGGGTGTTTCTATGGAAAAAATTAGATATATCGATTTACTTCTTACATTAAGAAGTGAATATTTAAAACTAAAAGATAATTTTGACGGAATAATTGATGACATTGAAGTAAAGAAACCATTTAGAAAAGAGTTAGTTTCTTTATCGAAAGAGAAGAAATTTACTTCTGTTGTAAAAATGAATTTACCATTTTTTTGGGGAGATAATTCTAGATTACAACTTGTAACTAAGATTGAGAAAAAAGACAAGTATGGTTATCCTGATATCAAATTTAAAAACGAGTATGATATTATCGAAGATAATGATATTAATTCTATTATTCCTGCTTATAGACTTGTTGATAATAATCATAAAAGAACTATAAGTTCTACTCGTATATGTTCGTCGTTTGGTTCAACTAATGTTAAACCTTTATTAGAATCTGAATTATTTAAATTATCTGATGTAGAATTAAAAAGAACATTTAGAGCGGATGAAGGTTCCTATATGAATGAAAGAATATATTGTGGTTTTCCATTTATCCATAGATCTCTTACTCAAAATCCCTTATCTGATTATAATGTTGGAATAGATTATGATTATCAAAAAAATGAACTTATTTTTATAATAAAAAACCATTTTCCAAAAGTTGTTTATTCTGGTAATTTTCTTCCAGCTGTACCTATATATACAGAATCTGATATTGGGAAATTCCTTACTGATACTGTAGAATCATGTTTATTATCAGACGACTGGAAAGATTTCTTAGTAAAACATTTAGTTGTTTGTGATAAAAAAATATTAGTTGATGATGTCGATTATGAAGAAAAAGTTGGTCGTCCAAAAAAGTTGACTACAAAAGAACTTTCAGACTATAAAAGTAGAGTCCTTGTACTTGAAGGAAGAACTCCTTATCCAAAATATAAAATAAGATTATAAAGAAGGAATATTATGAAAAAAATTAGGTATATAGATTTACTTCTTACGTTAAGAAGTGAATATTTAAAATTAAAGGATAATTTTGATGGATTATTAGATGATATTGAAATAAAGAAACCATTTAGAAAAGAAGGAGTTTCTTTATCTAAAGAGAAAAAGTTTAAATCAATCGTGCAAATAAACTATGATGTTCCTTGCATACAATTATTAATTGATAGAGAAAGGAAATATAGTAATAAGTCTATACCAAGTCGTTATGATATTAAAATAAATTTAAATCCTGATACTATTGTTCCTGAGTATAGTCTTCTTCAGACAGATAATGGTTTGAATTATGGAAATCCTAATTTTACTCCTACATTTTCCTCATGTAATGTTATGCCAATTGTAGAATCTGATTTATTTAGACTAAGTAACGAAAAGAAAGAAGATTCTTATGAAACAGCATTTGATGACAAAGTTATTGTAACTGGTTTCTATGGATTTCCTTTAGTTAAAATTATTATTGATAGAGAAGGGTATCCTAATGGCGGGGAAGTTGTAGTTAAATATGACTTTCAAAAGAATGAGCTTTTTTATAAAGCAGTTGCAAAACACTCTATAGCATCTATGGTAAAAACTGATGTTCCAAGTGATTGGCTATATGATGGAGAACCACTACCTCAAGAAAAGTTTGATATTTATCATATTGCAAGTATTTTAACTCGAAGTGTTTCTGATTATCTAATTCCTGATAACTGGAGAAAATTCTTGAAAAAACATTTAGTCACTTATGATAAAAGAATTGAGATAGATTCTACTGAATATAGTGAAAAATATGGTGATTATGATTGCCCAGAAACAAGCTGTAATGAAAAACCAAAAAAGAGATTACTTGTATTTGATGGAAAATCTAACGAGTTTTCTAAATATAAAATAAGATTATAGGAGGTACCTATGCAAAAATCAAATATAGAAATAATAATGACAATTAAAAATGAATATGAAATGTTAAAAAAAGCATGTGATGAATTACTAAGTCATATTCATGTTAGATTTTTTGGTAACTTTAAAGGTAAATCACTTGCTCTTAGTAAAAAATATTATGCTAGAGTAATATTTGGTGTTAGAGATGTAATTAACAATAAAGATGCATATAAAGATAGATTACCTTTTAAAGTTGAAATATTTAATAATAAACATAAAGATGACAGCGAATGTGTATTATCTTTTAAAAAATCTTGTGAAGATACTATAGTTCCATATTATGATATTAATGTTGAGAAGAGTGTAAATATACCAAAAAAATTATTATTTGAAAGTGCTGTTGAATCTAAGTATATAGATGAAATAGACAAACATAATTTTATTAAATTATTAGAAATTTATGCTGAAGAAGAATATCCTGGTGAATATGAAGGCGAGAAAGACGAATATGAATTACATGGTATTTGTAATTTAACCAAAAATGATGGTGTACCTTTAGATGTAAAAAATGGTTTACAATTTATATTCTATTTAAATCATTCTATAGATGAAGATAGTGACTTGTTTTATTACCCTGGTTCTAAATTATGTTATTCAACTTCGGATGATCCCCATACTGAAGAGGAAAATGCTGATTTGTTGGATCTTTTAACTCATAAGTTTAAAAATGAATCTTTAGATAGCAAATGGAGAGAATTCTTTGAAAAAAGAGGAGTTACAATTATTAAAGGAGGTTATCCAATGATGGATAGCAGTCTTGATTTCTATCAATTTTATGTAAATGTTGATTATATTAATAGTGATAAAGAAAAGAAGAAGGAAAAACTTTTAATTGATGTAAATCCATAGGTGATATTATGAATAAATATAAAAATATAGAAATAATTATTGCATTAAAAAAAGAATATGATGAATTAAGAGGAAATGTTTATAATTTACTTAATTCAGTAAACATTCATTATTTTGGTAGAAAACCAATTCCTATAGTTAAAGATGGTAATCATATTATTAGTGTTAATGTTTTATTAAAAGGTTATGTACTATGTAATAAGTCTGAAATTACTTTTATGTTAGAAAAGAAATTTGATACAGAAAAAAATGTAAGGTATGAAATTGTTAAGGATGGTAAAAATACAATTGCACCTGTATATAGACTTGCGAGTTATAGGGGGTATGATTATAACTATAAACCAAGACTAGATAAAGTTCTTGATAGCAAAGTAGCAGAACCAATCCTTGGTTCAGAGATACTTAAACTTCCAATGTTAAGTAATTCTAAAGATAGTACAAGAGCATATTTAACGAGTGGTACTTCTGTTTCTTTTAATGGAAGATATTATGAATTTAAATATAATAATAGAGGTTATTATTTAGATTTTCTTACTACTCCTATTACTATAGGAAGTATGAGAGGAGAAGACATGTTACTACTTAATGTAGATTCTGAAAGTTCTTTATATGGAAGATTAAAAGATACTTTATCAGAAGATGACTTACCTGATGAGTGGGCTAAGTTTTTAAGAAAGAAAGCAGTACATGTTAAAGATAAAGATATTTCTATTGAACTATCTCTTAGTCCTCTTGGATATCAAGAAATAGGACATGAAGTATTTGACTTTAATGTTAAAGCTGGTGGGGATAAAATAATTTTAAAAACTAAATAAAAGGTGGTGATTTTGTGAAAGCATATAAACTTATAGATATACTTAGAGTTATAAGAGATGAATGTACTAAATTTGATTATTACTCTAAAAAAATACTTGATAATGTAGAGATAACTAACTCTTTTGGAAAGAAAATACCATTATCATCTTCTAAGAAATACGAAGGATTTATATATTATAAGAAGAAAGTTAAAAAAGATGATGAACCATTCATCTCTTTAAAAATTAAAAGAAGAAAATCTCCTTTTAATAAAGTATATGAATATACTTTTGAAAAATCTTTTGATAAAGATTATATAGTTCCAACTTATTTACTTAAGAAGGAAGATGAGAAAGCACCTGATATAAGTGTAGACACCGAAGCTTTTCCAATTGATGAAATATTAAGTATGGATTTCTTTAGTCTAAAAGGATTTGTTTATTCACAACGCCACGAAAGAAGAGATTTTGCATTATATTTAGATAGAATTATTTATTCAGCTTGGATAGAAGGGATGTTTGAAGACTTTAACTGTGCCCTTGATTATGATGTTAGAAATAATAATATTCATTATAAATCAACATCTAATAGAAAATTTCCATTACAAGATGTTCTTTTAGAAGAAATAGAAGAAGACATTCTCCCAGATTGCTGGAAAGAATTCTTAGATAAACATAAAGATGATTTTATTGTAAAAAGTTCTTATGATTTTAAGATATTAGAAGATAAGAATTTTAATGGAGAGTATGCTTTAATAGATCAGTATGATGGTAATCATACTACTCCAACATTAATTAAACTTAGATAATTTCTTATAGAAAGGAGATATATTATGCAAGGTTTTACTGATTTAAAAAAAATATTACTTATATATAGAAATGAATTTAATAATATTAGAACTTATTATGACAACATATTAAAAAGTATAAAAATATATCCTCTTTCTAATAAAGAAGGTATATCCATATATTATGATGGAAACTATGATGCTAGATTATACTACTCTGAAAAGTATAAGAATTTAAAACTAGATATTATTAAAAAAGGTATTGTTCCTTCAAAATGGAGTTATGTACTTCATGATTATAGTACTAAAGATTCCATTGGTAATGGGCTTTCTTTTATGCAAGTAGAAGGATTTAAAATGCCTATATCATCTTTTGTATCTAAAGATGATTATGATGAAATAGTTAATTCTGATTTTTTTAGTAAACTAAATAAATTTCATTATATTGATGAAGGGCAAGATGAAGGATTCTATCCATATAAGAAAATACAGTTATCAACTTACGGGGAAACACTTAGGTCATATGCCTATGTAGATCCATCAAAAACAATTGTATCTTACGATGCAAATGAAGATGTTATAAAATCATATAAAAATGCTGATGGCCATAATTTATCTAGAGCTTTAGAAATGATATATTATAATTCAAAACTTCCTAAAGAACTTCTTGAAGTTCTTGAAAAGTATGAAGGATTTAAATTTAAAGAGGTTTTATTTCCATATTTAATTTCTTCTAATAAAGGTTTATCTACGTATACAGTAGATGATTATGATAATTCAATTATTTTACATAGTATAGGAGAAAAGAAACATTTCTATGGAAAGATATAGATATATTGATTTACTTCTTACTATGAGAAGTGAATTTATGAAAACTAAACCTGCTAGAGATCAAATACTTGATAATATAAAGATATACCCACATACTTTTTCTAAAGCTATATCACTATCTAAGTTTAATAAATATGGTGTAGGAGTAGCATTTAATATTACAGATAATGGATATAATCGTTTAGAACCTTATGTAAGTATTATTATTGCTGAAAAGGATTATGCTAAAAAAGTTCCTTGTGCAAGTAAAATTGAATATAAACTAAAAAAAGCATATGAATCTAAAGATACCATCATTCCTACTTATAATATAGAATGTATGACTAAATTAGATGGATATACTTCATTTATAATGGACCATGAGACTAATGGTGCTCCAGTTGATTATTTACTTGGACTAGATTTATTTAAATTAAAAATTTGTGACTGGCACACCTTTGATTTAGATACTTTATTACACTTAAGATATTGTTTTAGTTTTGAAGAGTTATTTTTTAATATAGAACATTCTAGTGGCTTTTTTGAATGGACTTTAAGATATGATTTGTTTAGTGATCAACTCATTTTTAAAAGGAGACCTAAGCTAACATCAAGTCCTAGAGAAGTTAAAGATTTTAAAGATGAAATACTTTGTGAAAGTGATGATATTCCTATTAATTATGGAAATTTAGAAAAGATAGTTATTTCTAAGAAATATAGAGAATACTTATCAAAACTTTTAACTACATCTATTAAAAGTGAAGTTATCTCTAAAGACTGGAAAGAGTATTTAGATAAACATTTAATAGTAGCAGAAGATACTACTTTTGATATTATACCTAAGATTAAAAAACAAACTTTTGCTTATAAAGTTGATACTAATGGAAATAAAGTATATTTTAATTATAACAAGTGCTATAATGGTAAAGGATAGGAGGCTACTATGAAAAAGGAAAAGAAATTTGTAGATGTAGAAGAATATAAAGCAGTATGTTATGGAGGATTAGGAGTACTTATCCTATGTTTTATTTATTTTTCTTATGAAATATTTAGTGGTAAAGGTACTAATCCTGCTCTATATTCTATAATTACTATTTTTAATTCAATATCATTTTTCTATAGAGGTATTAAATTAGAAAAAAATAAAACTTTAAATTATATAACTGGAGCTATTTGGGGAGCACTTACTATATTACTTGCACTTTCATATTTTGAAATACTATAAAACTAGAATTTAATTCTAGTTTTTTTAATTTCTACTAAAAGTAGAGTTCAATTTGGTTCATATAAATCCATCCTAGATATAATGAAGATGGGAGGGATAGTATGAAAGAATATTTAGAAAAACAAAGAAAGTTATTAAATACTTTAGGAAGGAAGAAAGATAGTTTAGAAAGTGAGATGAATAAACTTTTAGAAGAGTATCCATTTCTAAAAAGATTTATGGAACTTAAAGAATCTTTAGAAGATATTAACTTATCTTACGTGGAGACATTTAATGATTATAAGAAAGTAGAGATTCAAGAGTGTAAACACTTATTTGTATATTTTGATGAACAAAATAGTTATGGAACTAAGTATTATAAATGTGGATGTATAAAGTGTGGTTTAAATAATTTTGCTTGTAATGAAGAATAGTTTACTCCAGTAACACTTGAAGACAAAGCTTTAAAAGCTTATTTAAAAAAGAATTGGTATCAGTTAAGTAGAAGTGAAACATTCTTCGAAAATAATACAGGTTTATATTTAAAAACATATGAAGATTTTAAAAATGCTCGAGATAGATATGCAACATTAAAAAAAGAAAATAGTAGTGCTAGCGATAAAGAAATAATAAAAATGATGAAAGGAAAAGTGATTGTAAAATGACAAGTTCTTTAGAAAAGATAAACTCAGAAAGAGAAATCTTAGAAACTAAAATAGAACTATATGAAAAACTAGATTGGATTAAAGAATATATTATGCTTAAAAAGCGACTTGAAGAAGCAAATATTAATTATGAAAATGAATTATTTAATTCTAAAGTAGATGAATGTTCTAAATGTGAACACTTAATAGTCTCGTTTTCGGAAGATTATAATGATTTTGATAGGAGTAAGTCTTATGAATATGGATGTTTAAAATGTGGAATTAATACTTATATATATAATAATGAAAAAACACTTGATTTATCTTTAGAAGAAAAAGCAATTCTATCATATATGAAAAAGAGTAAAATGATTCCACGATATCGAAATACAAATATCTATTTTAATAATTATATTGAATTTGAAAAGGCTTGTAAGTTATATACTTATTTTAAAGAAAGGAATAAAGACGCTAGCGATGAAATGATTATAAAAATGATTGAAGAAAGTGTATCCAGTGAGAAAGAAATCAAAAATCCTAAAGAAATAGTTAAAAATAATGTATAATATAATTGTGGGAGGGTTTTATGAATAATATTGAATTTGGTAATTTTTTAAGAGATTTAAGAGAGAAAAAAGGTTTTACTCAGGAGTATGTAGGAAGAATTTTAGGTATTACTGATAAAGCTATTAGTAAATGGGAAAACGGTAAGTCTAAACCAAATATAGATCAGCTTTTAATTCTTGCTGATAAATATGGCATAAGTGCTGAAAAATTAATACTTAAGCTAAAAGAAAGAAAAGAACCTGTTATACATAAGATTGTTTTAACAGGAGGTCCTTGTGCTGGTAAAACTACTGCACTTACTTGGATAGGTAATTATTTTACAGAAAAAGGTTATAAAGTATTATTTATTCCAGAAACTGCTACTGAATTAATACCTAATGGTGTTAATCCATCATCTTTATCTAACTTTGATTTTCAAAAACTATTAGCAAGATTACAACTTATAAAAGAAGAAACATATGAAGAAGCAGCAAGAAAAATGGATGTTGATAAAGTACTTATTGTTTGTGATAGAGGTTTAATTGATAATAAAGCTTATATGACTAATGAAGAGTTTATTAAATTATTAGATTTTTATAAAACTAATTTAATTAAAGCTAAAGAATCTTATGATGCTGTATTTCATTTAGTTACTGCTGCTAAAGGTAAACCTGAGTTTTATACAACAAGTAATAATGTAGCTAGATCTGAAGGTATTAAAGAAGCATCTAGTTTAGATGATAAATTAATTTCTGCTTGGACAGGACATCCACATTTTAGAATTATAGATAATAGTACGGATTTTAAAGAAAAACTTGAAAGACTTATAAAAGAAATTACTTCATTTTTAGGAGAGCCAGAACCTCTCGAAATAGAAAGAAAATATTTGATAGAAAGACCTAATTTAAATAATCTTCTTGATATGCCTAACTGTACTAAGGTAGAAATTACTCAGACATATTTAAAATCTAGTGATGATACTGAAAGAAGAATTAGAAAAAGAAGTATTGATGGAGACTATATGCTTTATCTTACTGAGAAGAAAAAGATTAATGAGCTTAAGAGAGTTGAAGTTGAAAAACGTTTAACTGAAAAAGAATACTTAAGTTTACTTGATGAAACTGATCCAGAAAGAAAAACAATTACTAAAACAAGATATTGTTTATCATATAATAACCATTATTTTGAAATAGATATTTATCCAGAGTGGGATAAAGAGGCTATTATGGAGATAGAACTTAGTGATGAAAATGAAGTAGTAAGTGCTCCTGAATTTATTGAAGTTATTAAAGATGTAACTGATGATAAAGCTTATAAAAACTATAATATGGCTAAAGAAATGCCTAAACAATATATAAAATAAAGGAGAATATATGGAATATTTACAAGTATTTGATGACGATAAGAATATGTTATATGAAAAAATAGCTAGATCTAATAAACATGATTTAGAAAGTGGTAAAAACTTTATGATAGTTTTACTATTTATTGAAAATAGTGAAGGTAAGTTTTTAATGCAAAAGACTTCTAAAGCAAAAGGATCTGTTATTGCTACTACTGGTGGGCATGTTACATATGGTGATGATGGAATTACTACTGTTTTAAAAGAAGCAAAAGAAGAACTTGATTTAGACTTATCTAAGGAAGAAGTTAAGTACATCTCTACTGTTAAATATCCAGGTATTTTTTGTGAAGTATACTATACTAAAAAAGATGTTGATTTAGATAAAGTTATACTTCAAGAATCTGAAGTAGAAAGTGTTATGTGGGCTTCTACTAAAGATATAGAAAAATTTATAGAAGAAGAAACATTTAGAAAAAGTAATATTGAACCTTTTAATATGATAATAAATAAAACAAATTAAATATTTGTTTTATTTTTTTATATAATATGGTAATATATTAATCTAAAAGAGGGATAATATGTTAAAAAATGTAGGTTCATTAGTTGCAGATATATCAGATGATTTTGAAAGATGTAATACTTCTTTAAAGAAAGAATATTTAAAAATAAATATTTCTAAATTTAATGAAGTAGCAGGAAAAATAAACTTTTTTAAAGGTACCTTTGGTACTGGATATCCTTTCTACGTTATAGATAGAAACTTTAATAGAGAATTACCTATAATATCTGAGCAGCTAAGATATAATGATGAATTAAGAAATAAAAGCATTTTACTTCAAAGTGATGAATGGAAATGTGAAGAATGTTTAAGAGATTATGGAAGCATGATGGCTGACTTAAAGTGTAAGTGTAAACCATGTCCAAATATTGATAATGAATTAAAACCTAGAAAAGTTATTAATAGACTAGGGGACCTTGATATGTGGTTTGTTTGTGAAGATGGAAAAGTAAATGAATGCTCTTTAATCTTTGAATACTTACTAAGCGAAAATGGATTTAGTACTTCAGATAAAGATCCTGTTAAAACTATTAATGATTTTAAAAGAATAAGTGATGATTTAAAAAATGGTAAGATGCCTAGTATAATGCTTCCTATTGATACTCATATAATAGAAGAAAGTGAACTTACTAAATGTATCATTAATGTTCGTTCAGAAACTTTAAAATATATGAAAGGGGAATATACTCCTTATGTATCAATACATCCTTTATCTCTTAGAAAGAAGTGGCAAAAAGATGATACTGGATATAACTTTGTACATGATTTTTTAAATAGTTTTACTGAATATAATTTTAATGGTTATTTAGAAGAAAGATTACTAGATACTAGAAGATTCTTAGTAAGAACTTTTGATGTAGATACATTATATGATATATTAAAAGTAACAGGAGTAGAATCAACTAGACGTAGACATCAAACTCCTGAACTTGAAGAAGTATTTAAAGAAAAGGTGATGTCATGGAAAAAATAGATTTACATATACATACAAACTGTTCAGATGGAAGTTTAACTCCTTTTGAAGTTATTGATAAAGCTTTAGAAAATGGAGTTACTACTATATCTATAGCAGATCATGATACAGTAGATGCTTATTCTAAAGAGTTAATAGATTATGCTAAAGAAAAAGGTATTAACTTAATTAAAGGAGTAGAAATATCTACTAAAATAAGTAAATGTGGTATTCATGTACTAGGTTATAATATTGATATAAATAATACTGATTTTATAGAAAAGTTATCTAAAGTAAGAAATGCTAGACATGATTATTTATATAATGTAGCAAGTAAATTAGAAGAACTTGGTTATAAAGTTAATACAGAAGAACTAGATAAAATAGAAGCAGTAACTAAAGCTCATATAGCACTTGATATAATAGGAAATAAAGATAATGAAAAACTTCTATTAAAAGAGTTTAATACTATTCCTAGTAAGGGATTATTTATTGAAACTATAATGAATGAAGGATGCCCAGCATATGCTAAAAAAGAAAGTATTACTCCTAAAGAAGCTGCTGATTTAATTAGATTAGCTGGTGGTAAAGTAGTACTTGCTCATCCAGTAGCATACTCTTATGAAGATGGTTTAACTCCTGGTGATATAAAAAGTATTATTAGTGATATGAATGCTGACGGAGTAGAAGCATACTATCTATATGTAGATAGAGATAATAATATGCATAATGATATAGATAAGTGGCTTAAAGTTGCAAAAGAATGTAATAAATTTGTTACAGTAGGATCTGACTTTCATGCAACAGATGGAATTCATCCTGAAATAGGACTTCCTTCTTTGGAAATAGAAATAAATACTGAAAGTATACTAAAAGAGATTGATTAATCATTCTCTTTTTTGTTATAATTAGACAAGTTTGGAGTGAGAATATGAAAATAAGTACATTATTTAGTTTACTTTGTTTTGCTTTTTGGGGGACTGCTGATTTATTTTATAAAAAATCTAATAATGATAAAGATAAATATAGTGATTTAAAAACAGCTATTGTTGTAGGTATAGTAATGGGTATATATGCAACTGGATTCATTATTTATAATGGAATTACCTTTAATAACTTTGGTTCTAATTTATTAGATTCAGTTAAGTATTTACCAGTATCTATGTGTTATATTCTTTCTATGTATATAGGATATAAAGGACTTAAATATATAGAACTTTCTATTTCAAGTCCTGTACAAAATACAAGTGGTGTTATAACAAGTTTATTACTACTATTATTTTTTAAAGAGACTCTACCATGGGTAGCATATTTAGCATTCTTTTTAATATTTATTGGAGTTTTCTTTGTATCTTTAATTGAAAAGAAAGAAAATAAAGTAGTAAAAGTATCTAAAACAAAAAGTATTTTAGCAATACTATTTCCAGTAGGATACTGCGTAATAGATGGACTAGGGACATTCTTAGATGCTTTATACTTAGATAAATTTGGAATAGTAAGTGAAAATATAGCTTTAGTAAGTTATGAATATACATTCTTAGTAGTAGCAATTATTGGTATTATTTATTTAAGTAAGAAAAAAGAAAAAATTACTTTTAAAAAGAATATTAGTATGTGGACTGCTGCAGGACTTGAAACACTAGGACAGTTCTTCTATGTATTTGCTATGGGTGCAGATTCTACTATTAATGCTTCTATCGTAGGAAGTTACTGTATTTTATCCATGATATTATCTAGTATATTCCTAAAAGAAAAATTATCTAAAACAAAATACTTATTCCTTTTTATAGCAGTAATAGGTATAGTAATACTAGCATTTATGGATATTTAAGATTAAGCCTTGCTTAATCTTTTTTATGTAGTATAATATCATTTACCAAAAGAGGTGAAAGTGTGAATACATCATATGAAAGACTAAATGCTAGTAAAAAAACTATACTTGATAAAATGAAGAAGTTAATGAGTGATCCAAAAGTAAGAACTTATGCTAGTTTAGCTAGTGCAATAGGTAATATTGATTCATCTTTAGAAGAAGCTAGTCTAGATAAATATAGAGAATGTAATCATGAAATAGTAGTGATATCTGATAATGAATTTAATGGTCACTACTATGGATGTATTAAGTGTGGTCTTACTTCTTATTCAGATTATTTAGTATTATATTCAAAGTTATCATTTGATGATATTGTAGATAGAATTGGTACTAATAGACATCTTCATGAACTTGAAAAAGAAGTTAAAAATGGCAAACTTGTAAGTAATTCTTTTCATACAAAAGAAGAATTTGAATCGTTAAAAGAAAATGGTGTAAAACCATATGTAAAAACTAGTATCTAACTAGTTTTTTTGTTATAATTAGTTATGGTAAAGGATGTGTGTATATGAACTGCCCAAATTGTGGTACAAGTTTTACAGGAAGTTTTTGTCCTAACTGCGGAACTAATGTAACAAATAGTCCTAAGAAAAGTAGTAAACTTCCACTTATAATAATAGGAGGAGTACTTGTTTTAGTACTTGGAGTAATTTCATTATTCCTTTTAAAAGGAAATGATACTAAAGAAGAAACTTCTAATAAAGAAAATAATGTTAATTTAAAGAAAGTAATATTCTTCTTAAAAAATAGTAGTACTAGTAAATATGCTTTATTTAATGCAGATGGAGATAAACTAACAGACTTTGTTTATACTTCAGTATCTACTCCATTTGATGGAAAAGCATTTGCTAGAACTGGTAATACATCATTAGTACTTGATGAAAAAGGATATGCAGTTGTTTCTGCAACTAGTCCAAGCTCACTTTATACAAGTTCTGGATATTATTTAACACTTTATGAAGATGGTAAAACTAATATTATTACAAGTAGTGGTAAAGAAGTATTTGATGCTACTGGATATTCAGTAGAAGATATGGGAGATTACTATATAACTATTAGTAATAAAAAAGAATTTATCGTATTTGGTAAAGATGGTAAAGAATTAATTAGGGAAAATGTTAAAGGATATGAAAGCAAATATAATGATGATACTGGAATATATGCAAATAATAAATATGCTCTTATATTCTTAGAAGGAACTAATTATTTATTTGATAAATCAAATGATAAACTTATAACTAAATTTGAATCTGATACTGAATATTGTATGGAAGACTTATCAAGTGGAGATACTTTATTAAGTCACTGCCGTGATTTAAATAGTAGTCCTAATAGAAAAGAACATAAAGTAATTTCTGGAGGTAAAGTAATAGATGTAGATGAAAACTGCTACGATATTGATGAAGTAGATGATACTATTCTTTGTACAAGAGCAAAATCTTCTTATGATGATTATTTCTTAACAAGTGATTATAAATTAGGAAGAGAGTATTCTAAAAATGAGTTCTTCTATGATGAACATAACTATGTTAAGATGGATTCTGGTGAAGTTGTATTTATAAGAAATGATAAAGAAGTAAAAAGATTAAAAGATTATCAAATTAAAACTACTTATTTACAAAATTTAAACGTTAAAGAATTCTACGCATTATATAATAGAAAAGATCAGTTATATCATGTATTTACTTTAGATGGTAAAGAAGCATTTAATTATGGATTTAAAGTATTTAATCCATCTAAAGATAATATATATAGAGTTAAAACTGATGAAAAGTATTATTTAATGAATTCTAAAGGAAATAAACTTTCTAAAGAATATGATAATATTTATTATGAAAAAACTGATAATAATAGTTATTACAGTGTTAAAATTAATGATAAATATTCTCTTTTAGATAAAAAAGAAAATGAAATATATTCATGTTCTGATTGTGATATAACAGTACGTACTAAACTTGGTAAAGATTATGCATCGGCTAAGTATAACGACTATGAAGAAGTAGTAGATTTAAATACTAAGAAAGTTATATTAAAACTTGAAGGTGACGTACTATATACAGATGAATATATTAAAGTAAGAAAAAATGGTAAAGAAAGTTACTATACTTACTCAGGGAAAACTTTATTTGAAAACTAGATACAACTTAGTTGTATCTTTTTTATAAACTTTAATGTATAATTATAAATATATAATAGAAAAGAGATTAAATATGGAAAGTGTTCACTCAATAATAATTATTAAAAAAGGTAATAAATATTTAAACTATTTTGATGATAGATGGGGTATGTATTTATTTCCTAATATAAAAGGTAATGATATTAATACTATAAAAGATATGTATAATACTGATAAAGTAAAACTACTATTTGATAAAGTACATGATAAATACTCAGTATCACATAATGAAAATAGAACTTATCATCATTATTTTTATGAAGTAGATACTACTAAAGACGGAGAATATTTCTCCCTAGATGAATTACTTACTTTACCTAAAGTAAAAGAAAATAATGAAGATATAATTAACTTTATAAAAGATTTTTATAACAATTTAAAATAGTACTTTAATTAGCTAAGAAATCTTGACTAATTTGGTGCTATGTTATATTATTAATTATAGAGAATAGGAGAGGTTCTTATGAAAAATAAATTAAAATTATTTATTTCACTTTTAGGTATTACTTTATTATTAACTGGATGTGGAAAGGCTGATCTATATAGTGCTTATAAGAAGATGAGCGTTGGATCTGGTAAAAATCAAATATCTGGATATCAAGTTAATATTAGATTATATGGTTTATATAATGGTGAAAAGGTAAGTGATATTTTTTTAGTTCAAAACTATTTAAATAAAGGATTTAAAATAGTAGATTCAAATAATAATAAAACTTATTATAGAGTTGATGGAGTAAACTATGAATATATTGCTCCTGAAAAAGATAATGATGAATTAGAATTAGGTTATGATTTTGGTGCAACTATCGGTGAAGATGGTGAAATCGTTGAAGAAACTGGAACTTATGAAAAAACTGATAAGAAAGTTCCGTTTACTGATACAGATTTATTCTTAAAAACATTATTAAAAGCTAAAAGTGTTGAAAAACCAGTTACTGAAGAAATAAGTGGAGAAGCATATCAAAAATATTCATTTAAAGTTAGTAAAGCTGTTATGAAAAGAGTTATTGCTGATACTTCAGTAAATGATATTAGATTTACTAAAGATACAGATGCTGCTTGCTGGGTAGATAAAGATGGATATGTTTATAAGATTCTATTTAATTTAAAATCAGGATCTAAAATTGAAGATGATTTAACACTTGCAGTATTCTTTGCAGCAGTAAATAATGTTTCTGAAATAAATAAAGATTCATTAAAATAAGAAGAGGTTTAAAGCCTCTTTTTTACTAGTAAAATTTGGAGGTACAAATGAGTAAGGTTATTAAAGCTGGTTGTATAATGATTAATCCTACTAATAAAACAGTCGCGCTTGTATATCGTGAAAAGCAAAATGATTTTTCTTTTCCAAAAGGGCATATAGAACTAGGCGAAACAGTTGAAGAATGTGCTCTTAGAGAAACTGCAGAGGAAACTAAAAGAGAATGCATTTTACTTAAAAAGGAATGTATATATATCGAAGAATATGTTACATCTGGTGGAGAAGATGTAAGAATGTATTACTTTTTAGGTAAGGATGGAGGACCTAGTAATAATGATAGTCCTGATACTCATCCAACTATTTGGGTTCCTTTTGATGACGTATATGATAAATTATCTTATTCGGGTTTAAGAGATGTTTGGAAATCTATTAAATATGAAGTAGAACTTTATTTAAAATAAAAAAGAGGTTTTAAAACCTCTTTTTTCTATTCTTCTATAAAGATATCTTCTTTTATAGATATATCAGATACATTTTGATTTAGTATTTCTTTAATATTATTATAGTCTTCTATATTGATATCAAAGTTATATGTTATAAGTTCATTAAAATCTTTATTTTTAATATTTATATTTTTTAAGGTATTATCTATTAATTTAACTTTATCATATGAAAAGTTAATTGTTATATTAATACCTTTTTTAATTTCCTTAAATGCTCCTTTATTTAAGGCTTCTACAACAGAGTTAGTATATGCTCTTACTAAACCTCCAGCACCTAGTTTAATACCACCAAAGTATCTTATTACTACTGCAAGTATATAATTTAAATTATTACTTTCTAAAACGTTTAATATTGGCATTCCTGCTGTACCACCAGGCTCTCCATCATCATTAAATCTTTTAGTATTATCTATTATATATGAGTAGCAATAATGAGTTGCGTCTTTATATTCTTTTTTTATATTACTAAGTATATTAAGAACTTCATCCTCACTATATACTTTATATATCCTGCAAATAAATCTAGATTTATTAATAACTATTTCATTTTCTACATTACTAGAGATAGTTTTCATAATATCACCTGACTAAATTATATACTAAAAAGGTATTATTGACAAATATGCTATAATAAAGTTGGTGATATATATGCCAAATATTATTTATACCAGTGACGTAGGTTTAACTATGAGAAAACTTATTAAAGAGCTTGTTAAAGAAGGTATTGATTATACCGTAGAAGATAATAAAATATCTTTTGATGATTATGTAATAGAAGTATGTGAGGTATTAGATTTATTAAATGAAGAAGTATCTTTAGTAGAAGAAAGATATAAAAGAATGTTTTCTTTATTAAATACTTTTTCAGATGAACTAATTAGGTATACTCATATATCAAATTATGATATTAGATATTTAAATAATATGTATCCACCATTTGAAAATAAACAAAGTATTAAGAAAAATAATAGAAAGGTTAAATCTTTAATAAATACAAAAGGATTTAATAATAGTAATAAAAGAAAATATTAGAAAGGAGAATCTTTATGGATGAAAGTGTTAAGAAAAGAATTCAAGATAAATTAAAACTTGTTCCTAATAAGCCAGGATCTTATCAAATGAAGAATAAAGATGGAGTAATCATCTATGTAGGAAAAGCTAAAAACTTACATAAAAGAGTATCTTCATACTTTAATAGAACTCAAACTGGTAAGACTGCTAAACTTGTTAGTGAAATATATGATTTTGAATATATAGTAGTAGATACTGAAACAGAATCACTTGTTCTTGAAATAAACTTAATTAAAAAATATGATCCTAAGTATAATATTCTCCTTAGAGATGATAAAAGTTATCCTTATATAGAACTTACTACTGATAAAGTACCAAGACTTAATGTAGTAAGAAACATTAATAGAAAGAGAAAGAATCATTCTAGAATGTTTGGTCCTTTTCCTAATGTTACGGCATGCCGTTATACGGTAAATCTACTTAATAGATTATATCCTTTACCTAAATGTAAGACTTATGAAAAGACTCCTTGTCTTTATTACCATATAGGGGAGTGTTTAGGATACTGCGCTTTAAAAGTAGAAGAAGAAAAAATAAAACAAATGGAAAGTGAAATACTTTCATTCTTACACGGCAATGATGATATTGTTATAAAGAAACTTAAAGAAGAAATGAATAATGCGTCTGAAAAGCTTAACTTTGAAAAAGCTAAAGAATATAAGGAGATGCTTGATTATTTAAATGTTACTTTAACTAAACAAAAAGTTGAAATAAATGATATTACAAATAGAGATATCTTTGGATATTATACAGATAAAGGATATTTATCTATCCAAGTATTCTTTATTAGAGGTGGTAAGATTTTAGAAAGGCGTTCTAAGATATTTCCTTTAGTAGATGATATCAAAGAAGATTTAACAAATTATATAGCGTCATTCTATGAAAAAGATATTATTCCTCCTAAGGAAATATTAGTTCCAGATATAATCGATAAAGAACTGCTTTCTAATTACTTAAATATACCAGTTTTAACGCCAGTAAAAGGTTCAAAGAAGAATTTACTTAAAATGGCAAATGATAATGCTAAACAAGCCTTATATGAGAAATTTGAGCTTATTAAGAAAGATGAAGATAAAACTATTAATGCTAATGAATCACTTAGAGAAATACTTCATTTAGATAAACTAGATAGAATAGAACTATTTGATAATGCTCATCTATTTGGTACTTATACAGTATCTGGTATGGTCGTATTTAAAAATGGTAAACCTAGTAAAAATGATTATCGTAAATATAAGATAAGTATAGATAAAAATGATGATTATGCTTCTATGAGAGAAGTTATTTATAGAAGATATTATAGAGTTCTTATGGATGATTTAGAAAGACCAGATCTAATTATTGTTGATGGAGGAGTTGGTCAAATAAACGCAGCTAGAGAGATAATATCATCTTTAAACTTAGATATTCCCGTAGTAGGACTTAAAAAAGATAACCACCATAGCACTGAAGGACTCCTTGCATTCTATCCACTAGAAGAAATCGAAATAGATAAAAAGAGTAATTTATTCTACTATTTAGAAAGAATGCAAGATGAAGTACATAACTATACTATTAATTATCATAGACAGCTAAGAAGTAAGGGATCCTTAGAAAGCATTCTAGATAATGTTGATGGGATAGGACCTGCTAGAAAGAAAGAACTTCTTAAAAAATATGGATCTCTAAAGAAAATGAGAGAAGCAAGTATAGATGAATTATCTAGTATACTTTCAAATAAAGTAGCTACTGATTTAATAGAATATTTAAAAGAACTAGAAAAATAGAGTATTCTCTATTTTTCTTTTTTATAATATAATAAATATTAGGTGATTTATATGAGTAAAATTCATGTAATGGATGAACTACTTGCAAATAAGATTGCAGCAGGAGAAGTAGTAGAAAGATGTTCTTCCGTAGTAAAAGAACTAGTAGAAAATAGTATAGACGCAGATTCTAAAAGTATAAGTGTAGAACTAGAAGATGCTGGTACTAAAATGATAAGAGTAATAGATGATGGAAAAGGTATGGATAAAGAAGATGCAGTTATTGCTTTTCAAAGACATGCTACTAGTAAACTTTTAAGTGAAGATGATTTATTTAGAATAAATACATTAGGGTTTAGAGGAGAAGCTCTTCCTTCTATAGCAAGTGTATCTAATATAGTACTTAAAACTAGTACAGGAGATGTAGGAACAGTAGTACATATTTCTGGAGGTAAATTAATTAATCAAACAAATGGTGATGCTAGACGCGGAACTATTATGAGTGTTAATGATTTATTTTATAATACTCCAGCTAGACTTAAACATATTAAAAGTTTATATGCAGAGCTAGCAAGTGTTACTGATTATATGAATAAAATAGCTTTATCTCATCCTGATATAAAGTTTGTTTTAACAAATAATAATAGTGTTTTACTTAAT
>JAEEGJ010005854.1_pt1 | contig 37836 bp, 31 predicted proteins | sample 8958761 | NCBI WGS metagenome assembly JAEEGJ01 (sample SAMN16246546, study PRJNA631951) | gut metagenome | biome: gut microbiome; feature: rumen; material: RS-attached | host: Bos | place: Iran: Karaj | collected 2018-10
GATGGTGCAAAGATACATCATTTTTATCATATTTGCAAATTTTTGATGAAATAATTCTATTATTTACTGACATCCGACATAAATTATATTGTAAATACCTTATTATCAACATGATATTATTGAATGTTTGTCTGATATACTGACATAATACCGACATATTACTGACATAAAACCGACATAAAATGCGCATTTTACATTCCTATTGATGCTAATGATGTCTCATAAGGGGGCTTGCTGATTCGATACTTGGCTCTCTCACGATTTCTGGTTAACTCTAACTCTTAAATTCTCTAGAGAATTCAGCCAATAACCATAGGGTCCGCAATCGTTAGGACTAACTAAAGCGTTCAATTCTCTAGAGAATTCAATAGCTAACCTAATGCTAAAGATTGCGAAGTCTCATTCGCCCATTCGCTCCCATTAGGGCTGACATTATACATGCCTCTTGATATCAAAAGTCTGTTCTAATGATGGTTTTGTGTTTGTTGTATGTCAGTTCTATGTCAGTTCTATGTCAGTAATATGTCTGTTTTATGTCAGTATGAAAAATTGTATCACATTGAAGATTAGATATATAGCCTGCATTTATGTCGGATGTCTGTAATTCTTTTCCAAATTGTAATCTTTATCATACTGAACAATTCGTTCATGACTCTCTGCATGTAATAGGTGACTCCGTCGAACTGACTGTAAAATTTCCCCAAAATAATTAGAAGTTACGATTATTTAACGGGGTTTTATTGAATTTTTCCTTGATTATCACTATATTTGTAGCGACAAAAAAGAGTCGATATGAGGAAACTGTTTACTATCCTGTTGTTATTGCTGGCGATGGCGGCTCAGGCGCAGCGGCAGCAGATATCGTATATCGAGGAGACGAAGAACTGGTACTACGTCTATGACGAGCAGGGCAAGCGGATTGGCGGGCTCTCGCGCAGTAGTGTGGGTGAACTGAAAGGGTGGGGCAGCGACTTTTTCGTGGCAAAGCGCTATTCCTACTATTACATCTGCGATGCCAAAGGTAAGACGCTGAAAACGATGAACGTTTCTGACGTTGGTGAGATTGTTGGCGTCACCAACAGTACCATCACCAGTCGTAAAGGCAGTTGGATATTTACTTGGAGCAAGGAAGGCAAGAAGATCAGTGCAAGAAGTGCATCGTAGTGGGAGGCAGTGCGATGCTGATGCTGCCCACCAGCGTCTTCCTGTCAATCTATTCGGTGCTGGTAGCCGCCTCCTTCGTCGCCAATATTTTGGCGGGCGTGATAACACTGGGGATGATCAGGAATTATCCTAACAGACCTTGACGCACATCATCGTGAAGTCATCGTTAGGCTCGGCACCGTTGCGATAGGCCTCTACTTCCTGCTTCATCGATTCTATCACCTGTTGGGCGTTTTCAAAGTTGGTACGTCGCAGGACTTCGAGCAGACGATCATCGCCGAACTGCTCCTGCTGAGGATTCTCTGCCTCATTAAGACCGTCGGTATAGATAAACAACAGACGATTCTTAATGCTATCGATTTCTTCGCCCTCATACTCCAGCTCAGGCCACAGGCCGATGGGCGCATTGGCTATCATCTCAAGGAAATCGCCATGATGATCGCCACCAACTATTACTGGGGGATTATGACCAGCATTGCAGTAGTCAAGATGTCCCGTCTTCAGATCCACCAGTCCCAACCATAAGGTAACGAACATACCGTTCTCATTATCTTTTCCCGAAAGGGCATCGTTCATGCGGGTGCATATCTCTGCCGGCATCATGCCCTGCTTGGCCATCGTCTGGAACAATCGGGTGGCCTGGGCCATGAAGAGTGAGGCTGGCACACCCTTACCGCTGACGTCGCCCACGGCAAAGTAGAGTTTGTCGCCCTGAAGCAGATAGCCGTAGAGGTCGCCGCCTACCTCCTTGGCAGGATTCATATAGGCAGCCATGTCGAGGCCTTCGAGTTCGGGGAATACGCCTGGTACCATCGACATCTGGATGTCGCGGGCGATACGGAGTTCACTCTGGATACGCTCCTGTTCAGCCTTTACCTCGGCCAGACGCATGGCTGCACGATGGCGTGAACGCATATATATGCCAAAGAAGATAGCCAGAGCCAGGATGCCAAAGAACAGTCCGGCGAATGTCAACTGCTGATTCTTGAGTCTCAACGTCTGGGCTTCGTTCTCGGCGCGGGCTGCCTCAAGTTCAAGCGAACTCATTTCTATCAGCCTGCGTGTCTCATTGGTTCTGGCCGAGTCGCGTGCCGCGACAAAGAGATGTAAGGTGTCGAACGCTTCTTTCCACCGCCCCATCTTCTGGTAGGCTATAAATGTGTTCCTGTATCTTTGTAATGTATCAGGCTTCTGACGGGCGAGTTCCAGCATCTTGTCGTACTGGCCTGTCACTTCTGCATAATGGATGTCCTGCGACGTGAAGAATTCGGAAGTCTTGCCCGTCTCCTTTATCATTTTCTGCAACTCAATGTAGTTAGTCATAAATAAGGCGCTGTCGACCGGTTCTTTACAGAAGGCGGCTTCGCATTTATAGGCCAGGATATTCATCTGCTGGTTGGGCGTCAGGTTGGGTTCCTGCTGACATCTTTCAAGTGCGTCAAGGGCTTCCTCCCTCTGAAATTTAACGAGGTAGATCCTGGCAAGCATCCAGTAGATATGGGTGCAATTGACTTCGGGCAGATATTGGTTCTTGTATTCAATGGCCTGTTGGCACAATTTGACAGCCCGATCGATCATGTCCACTTTTACTGACAGGTTAGCCTGCGTGTAAAGGGCGGTGACGATGCCGTACTTGCTGTCGTGCTCTTTGGCATAGTCGCGCATCTCGGCGGCCGCCTTCAGCCCCTTCTGGGCATTTTGACGGAACATGAAGGTGGCCAGGTTAGACCACGTCTTGTAGTACAACTCCTCATCGTTGGCTTTCAAGCAGAGATCCATCAGTTTATGGACTTTTTCAGTGTATGCCTCGGTTTCGTTTGTGTCGAAGAGGGCGTTGGCCTCTTTCTTGGCTTTTTCTTTAGCCTCTTCGAGCTCTTTCGATGTCTCTGCAGCTAACATACAGGGCATACAGACGAGCCATATCATGATGGAAATGATTGTTTTGTTCATTGGGTTCTCTTTTGCGCTCATTTACTTCTGGCGGCAAAATTACGAAAAAAAAACTTTTCCCCCAAATAATTCTCTCTATTTATTCATGGGATTTGGTAAGACAGGTCTGGGACCCAAATCCCAATGAATCCTTGAGCGTTGCGGGTGTTATGGCCCGCTGCATTGTTCGAGAGAATCGTGTGGCGGTTTTTTTGTAGAAAATTTGGTTATTTGCTCGCTTAATCGTATCTTTGCAAGCCTTTGCAAATGAAAGGTTTTGAACCAAAAACTAGTTAATCATATTAATAACCCTAACAACAATTTTTATGGAAGAAACAAGTCAATTTGTGCCGAATAATTACGGCATTCAGAACATTTACTACGGAACAGTAATTAACGTGTATTACAATGAATATCGTATGTGTGATTCGGCGTATAACACATGCAGAGAGAGCACGACTGTGGAAGATGATGAAATTTTTGAGGAAGATGCGCCACAAGATGGGGAGCTGATAGAAAAGTTAAAGCCGATATTCTACAACAACGAAGAGGATGTTAGGCTCTTTTTGAAAGAGATAAAAGGAATGAAGCAAAAGGATATTACTGACCTTGTGAACAAGTGGGTGGAGGAAAAGCGAATTTCTGACTATGGGAATAGCCGTAAAGGAGATTTGTGGAGTATTCTCAAAGATGCAGGGTTATATGCAAAATCCAGACAGAACTGGTGCAGGAGAGTTTATTAGCTCTCCTTTTTTATGCCTTAAATCAATATCTCTAAAGCCAAAAGTTTACGGATTTAGTTTATAAAAGTTTATAGTAGTTTATAGAGGTTTACGCCCTGTGAACAAATGACTTATAAACTTTTTATTCTATGATTATCTCCCTAATTTTGCAGTGTCGAAAGACAAAAATTACAGGGTTTATAAAATTTAGAACTATGATTATCAAAGGATTTATCAAAGAGGTCGGTCAGACGAGAGACTGGACTGACAAGAACGGCGAAAGCCGCCAGAGTGTAAAACTGACATTGACAATGCCTTATGTGTCGAAGGACGGACAGGAGCATGAAGACGAACTGCTTGCAGAGATGACACTGCCTAACAGCGAGTTTATGGATGGACTCATGAAGACGTGTAAGGCGCATGAGAAATGTGAGTTCCAAGTAGGTTTCTTCCTGAGCGAATGGAACGAAAAGAAAATTCAGAACATCAAGGTGTTTAATCTTACAAAATTGATGATGTAATATGGAAAAAAGACAATTGGATTTTTCGAAGAACAAGACGCAGGAGCTGACGCTGGAGGATCTGGAGAAGACCTACATCGAGGATTATCCCAACGGTCAGCCGGTGGGCGGTATCTATCACTATGCGCTGATTCAGGCCATCTTGGAGAAGCTGAAGGTTGCCGGTCTGAAGCCGGAGGTGCAGCAGATTACGGCTGCTGACAACGGCGACCGTCAGCGTCCGGGCGTGACCATCTACAAGGAGGCCGAGGCCCAGTATGGCGTAGGGTCGTTTGAGAGTCATGCCCTCCGGCGTGTGTATGCCATCATCAACGTGAAGGACTTTGCCGACAAGGACACGGACTATAACTGTGCGATATCCTATCACCAGAAGGCCATCTCCGTAGGTTTCGGTCCCCAGGTGAGGGTCTGCTCGAACATGATGATCATGGGCGCCCAGTATTACGTGTCGACCTCCTGCATGGGTGGCATCCTGGAACGGAATGAGAACATGAAGCATGTGGGAGAGCTGCTCGACCGTTGCGACGACCTGATCGGCGGTTTCTCGACCAGCGTGACGGCATGGCGCGAGCAGTTGGAGATGCTGCAGCAGACGAGTCTGGAGGTGAACCAGTGCCGCGTGATCTTCGGACGGCTGATGGAGGAGCGCATCAAGTATGACACGCAGAACAAGGACCTGCACACCAGGACCATCTATCCGCTGAACGACACGTTTATCAAACTGGCCTACGAGCGTTATCTGGCCATGATATCCAGAACATCGCACAAGGCCGTCACTGCCTGGGACTTCTATAATATCCTGAACGAAGATCTGAAGCCGAGCAAGGTGGACATGCCGCTGCTGCAGCCTCAGATGGTAAGACTGAATGATTTCCTGATGCAAGAACTTGAAGCCTTATAGTTATGACACAAGAATATGAAGAGATCGTGGACAACGCCAGCCTGGTGATGGAGGATGAGGAGTCGTATGCCTCGCGCCCCAAGACCAAGCCCGCCAAGCAGATCAAGGGTAAGCTGCTGATATGGCCCGAAACGAAGCAGTATTACTTCGAGGGCCGCAAGGATCATCCTGAGATGAAGCAGGAGGTGGTGCACGACAAGGGTGGTGTGAGAATCGCCAAGACGTATGGCGAGAAGGAGAGCTCGTATATCCTGAAGGTGAAGTGCCCGGCTGACGTGCAGGACTATGAGAGTCTGTTGTGTCATAAGGTGGTGGACTCGCTGAAGGGTAAGATGAAGAACGAGCCGCAGTTCAGCAAGCCGCATTTCCTGATTGACAGGGATGACCTGCAGGCGTGGATCAGGAAGAAGGAGAAGAAACTGCGCTGTATCTTGACGCTGGATCTGAACAAGTCGCCGGAATCGGCATTCATGGACCTGTCGAACCTTGTTTCTGAAATCAACAAATTATTGTATAACTCGAAAAATCTGGTGAAATGAAAGCTGTACCATCTACAACGGTTCAAATGCTGATGGAGGAGAGCCAGCACCCTGACGTGGTTCAGGGTTATGCCTTCGCCGTGAAGAACTTCTATTTCGGTTGCCAGTATGCCGCCGAAAGACTCTTGAATGTGGTCTGTATGGAGTTTGATCTGTTTAAGTTCAAATACGAACTCATCAAGACCTATATGTGCTGGTTGGAGGAAAACCATCTGTAGAACAACGAACGGAGTGCGCGTCTCTTCGTCTACGAATTCCGCAAGGAGGTGAGCAAACGCATGTTCAACAAATTCAGGGAATGATATGGCAATATGTATTCAAAAGGCGTTCGGACAGCCTGTGACACCGATGACGGCGGAGGACTTTGAAGAGGTGCTCGACCGGCCTGCCGTGGCGGAGATATACAAGATCTGCAGGGCTCACTACTGTGAATATGAGCAGTATAAGAAGATAGGTAAGGACCCAGAGGCCAAGGCCGCCAAGAAGGCATACGACGCCGCCAAGAAAGACCTGCCGGGATGGATATTCTCCTGCAGCAGTTTCCTGCCACACGAGTGGATTGACTCGAAGAAGGTGAACCATGGGGAGAACACCTGGCGCCACCAGGAACACGGCCTGTTGAACGGTCTGTTTATGGTGGACCTCGACCATCTGCCTGACCCCATGGCCACGTGGAAGATGCTGCTGGAGCATCCGCGGTTTATCAGCTATTACCAGTCGAGGATGTTCTTCGCCTTTATGACCCCCTCGGGCCACGGGCTGAAGATCGTGATGAAGTGTGACTTGCAGGATGGCAACCTAGCCTCGGCACAGAACCGTTTCTGTAAAGACCTGAAGCTGGAGAACGACCACGAGACGAAGGACTCGTCGAGGCTGTCGTTTGTCTGTCCCCGCTCGGAGGTGCTCTATTATGACGCGGCGATGCATCAGTATGAGAACAAGGAATGGATTGCGAAGTATCAGCCCATCTATTGCAAGGCGCTGTCGGAGCCGGATCTCTTCGGTGATGACGATAAGCACGACACGCAGGAGAAGAGCCCGCAGGCAGTGGAAACAACGAGTCAGGAGAACCATAAGATGTTTGACGACTATCGCTATGAGGGGCTGGAGATTCCCGTGATCATCAACAAGTGGCTCGAACAGTATGACACCTCCATCGGCAAACGGCATGCCGTGCTGTTGCGGTTGACATCTGAACTGAAATACGTGTGTGAGCGGAATCATGACATCGTCAGGTATTTCGTGAATCAGATAGACTGGGTGAAGGACCTGAGGAAAGAGGGTGACTCGGTGGACCAGACCATCGAGGACGGTCTGAGATACAAGATGAGCAAGCAGATGCCCGACAGTATGACGATGGCCCTGAAGGAGTTGGGCGCCAACCCGTCGATCAAGCGGGATCCCGGTGTGGTGGAAGTGGAGAATGCCCTGCTGCCCAAGTTCATGGAATACGGCAGGGAGATAGAGGAGCTGACGCCGTATTTCCCCTGTATGAAAGAGGTGTGCTACCAGATGCGGACACCCTCGAAGCCCGCTTGTCTGTTTACGGGCGGTGCACTGTTCGGCACGCTGATGACCAGGATGTATTATTATTTCTACCACCGTCCGGAAGAACAGCGACGGTTGAACTACGGTGTGTTTATCGTGGACGATCCTGCCACGGGAAAGTCGTTTGCCAGCGACCTGTACAAGATCATCCTCTCGCCGATCATCGCTGCCGACAAGGTGGGTAATGACCTGCTGAACAAATTCAAGCTGGAGTCGCTGAAAAGGGAGTCGTCGACCAAAGAGCAGAAGAAGGATGCCCTGACGCCGCCGCAGGTGAAGATCAGGATACATGGTGCCAGAACGTCGAACCAGACCTTTATCGAAGACATGAACACGTGTGTGGAGAACGACGGCGACGGGAAGCCTGTCAACCTGCATCTCTTCACATTTGACTCGGAGTTGGAGAACAATGCCAGGATCACGTCGGGAGGACAGTGGATCGACAAGAGTGTGTTTGAGCTGAAAGCCTTCCATAACGAGGAGGACAACCAGCAGTATAAGAACAAGAACTCGGTGAGCGGTCCGTTTAATGTGTACTGGAACTTCGTGTATACAGGCACGCCCATCAGTCTGCATAAGAAGGTGAATCTGAAAACCTTCGGTAGCGGCCATTACTCCCGTCTGGCGGTGCTGCCGCTGTGTGCCGACTCGTTTGACGTGATCCCTCTATACACGCGCAGCAAGGAGAATGTAGATGTGATCGACCGGTTGAAGGAGTGGGCGTTTAAACTTGACACCGTCAGCGGAGAACTGCCCATCTGGCCGTTGGTGGAATACAGCTATTACTGGATGAAGAACATCATGATTCTGGCAAAGGGGGATCAGGACAAGGTGACGGCGATGCTCGTGAAGCGCGTGCCTTACTACGGCCTGCACATCGCCGTGCCGTATATCTTCATGCGACACTATGAGGAATGGATGGAGAAGGATACGTTCAAGATAGACGATATCGACAAGCGGCTGGTGGACCTCTGTCTGGAGATCCAGATGTGTACACAACGGTATTTCTTCGGGGGCATGGCCCAGGCCTACTATCAGAACAAGGATGCTGAGGAGCAGGCCAACAAGGTGAACTATTACTCGAAGAGTGAACGGTTGTTGGATGCGCTGCCGTCGGTGTTCACCGAAGAGGATGTCATGCGGATTGGGGATATGAGCCTCAATTATGTACGTGTTCAGCTCTGGCGCTGGCAACAGGATCACAGGGTGATGAAGTCGGGTAGGGGCAAAACGGCCAAGTACTCGAAATGACCGTCGGCCAGAATATTACAAATATTACAATTATTACATTACAAATTGGTTATGAAGAAAGAATTGGTGCGTGGCATTCGTAATAAGAATCCACTGAATCTGGAATGGGGCTCGCCATGGGCGGGGCTCCTGCCAAAAGAGAAAAGGACAGACAGACGGTTCTGTCAGTTTGAATCCTTCTTCTACGGCTATCGGGCGGCGCTGATCCTGCTGAGCCGGACGTACAAGCGACGGGGCTGGACGACCATCGAGAAGATCATCCAGCATTTCGCCCCGGCGCCGGAGAACAATGTGGAGGCGTATATAGAATATGTTTGGAAACGGACGGGGATCATACCGAAGGAGCAGATACAGAAGCCCCGGTCGTATTACGACATAGTGAAGGCCATGGCGCAGTATGAATGCGGCTCGCTGCCTGACCCCGACGAACTGACCGATGCTTATAACTCCTTGTTTTGATTATTGCTCTGCGGCGGTCTCGAAGTAGTTTTCGAGTTCGTCGCGGGCACTGCCTTCGGCATTGGGAAGGTCGCGGATGATCTGACCTTTCTCGAGGAGGGCAATGCGCGTGGAGATGTCGATGGTGTGCGCCAGGTTATGACTGGAGATGAGAATGGTGGCTCCCGTCTCGCGGTTATAATCGGTGAGGATGTGCTTCAGGATGTTCTGCGACGAGGGGTCGAGGAAGTTGAAGGGCTCATCGAGGATGACCAGTTTGGGGCGCAGCAGAAGGGCGGACATGATGCCGACCTTCTGTTTGTTACCGGCAGAGAGGTTGCGGATGAGTTTCTTCTGTCCGAAGATCTCACCGCCCGCCAGACGCTCGAAGGGCTGGAGACGTGCGTCGACCTCTTCCTGAGGGATGTTGTTGATCTTGCCCAGGAAGGCGAAGAACTCCTCGGGCGTGAGGAAGTCGACGAGGAAAGAGTCGTCGATATAGGCACCGGTCCAGTCTTTCCATTCTTCTGACTCTGCGGGGTTGACATCATTGATGGTGACCTGACCCTCATCGGGCTTGAGCAGGTCGAGGATCATGCGGAAGAGCGTGGTCTTGCCCGCACCGTTATTGCCTACGAGGCCCAGGATATCGCCGTCGTTGATCACGAACGAGGGGATGTCGCTGGCGACGGTCTTGCCGAAGGCCTTTTTGATATTGCTAATAGTTATCATATCCGTTTTAATTTTTTGCATCGGACTCTCACGGACTTTCTCGGACTGTCCGTGTTAGTCCGTGTCAGTCCGATGCTAATGATTATACGATGCCTTTGCCGTGGCAGTTCTTGAACTTCTTGCCGGAGCCGCAGGGACAGGGGTCATTGCGGCCGGGGAGCTTATCCTTGATGATCGGCGTGCGGGGCTGCTGGGCACGGGTGTCGTTCTGTGCAGCGGCCTGCTGGTTGCGATCGACGAGCTGCTCCTCGCTGATGTCCTGCTTCGACTCGGTGTACTGTTGGCGCTGGGTGCGCTGCTCGGGAGCGGCCTCCTGCACCTGCTGCATCTCAGGAATCTGGGCTCGGGTGAGGATGGAGGTGATGCGGTTGTACATCTCGTTGATCATCGCATCCCACACCTTGGCGGATTCGAGCTTGAAGATCAACAGCGGGTCTTTCTGCTCGTAAGAGGCATTCTGTACGGAGTGCTTCAGTTCGTCGAGCTGACGGAGGTTCTCCTTCCAGGAGTCGTCGATGATATGCAGGAGGATAGCCTTCTCGAACTCCTTGACGACAGACTTCGACTCGGTCTCGTAGGCCTCCTTGAGGTTACAGGGGATATTGAACATGCGACGGCCGTCGGTGATGGGCACCATGATGCGCTCGTACATGTGTCCCTGGTTCTCGTAGACCTGAGCGATGATGGGCTGTGCCACCTGCTGGATGCGCTCGGTCTTGCGGTTGAAATTGCCCACAGCTGCCTGGAAGGCATTCTCGGTGAGCACCTCACGCGGCTGGTTGATGAACTCGTCGCTGGTGAAGGGCACCTCCATCGAGAGAATGTGCAGGAACTCTTCCTTGCAGCCGTTGTAATCGTTGTTCTCGATGATGTTGACTACACGGTCCCAGATGATGTTGGCGATATCCATACCGATGCGCTCACCCATGAGGGCGTGACGACGCTTCTCGTAAATGACAGTACGCTGCTTGTTCATCACATCGTCGTACTCGATCAGGCGCTTACGGATACCGAAGTTGTTCTCCTCGACCTTCTTCTGGGCGCGCTCGATGCTCTTCGAGATCATGGGCGACTCGATCATCTCACCGTCCTTGAAGCCCAGACGGTCCATGACGGAGGCGATACGCTCGGAGGCGAACAGACGCATGAGCTTGTCCTCGAGAGAGACGTAGAAGACAGAGCTTCCCGGGTCTCCCTGACGTCCGGCACGACCACGCAACTGACGGTCGACACGACGGCTCTCATGACGCTCAGTACCGATGATGGCAAGACCACCGGCTGCCTTCACCTCAGGCGAGAGCTTGATATCGGTACCACGACCGGCCATGTTGGTGGCGATGGTAACGGCTCCCTTTCCATTGGTGCTCTGACCAGCGAGGGCCACGATATCGGCCTCCTTCTGGTGGAGCTTGGCATTCAGCACCTGGTGGGGGATTCCCTCGCGCTTGCCGGTCTCGGGATTCACATACATATCGAGCATACGGCTGAGCAACTCTGAGATCTCCACCGAAGTGGTACCAATCAGCGTCGGACGGCCTGAATTACGCATCTTGACAATCTCCTCGATGACGGCGCGGTACTTCTCACGGGCGGTCTTGTAGACACGGTCGTCCTGGTCGTTACGGATGACAGGACGGTTGGTGGGAATCTCCACCACATCGAGCTTGTAGATATCCCAGAACTCACCGGCCTCGGTAGAAGCGGTACCCGTCATACCTGCGAGCTTGTGGTACATACGGAAGTAGTTCTGCAGGGTGATGGTGGCGAAGGTCTGCGTGGCAGCCTCGACCTTTACGTGCTCCTTAGCCTCGACAGCCTGGTGGAGTCCGTCGCTCCAACGACGACCTTCCATGATACGGCCCGTCTGCTCGTCGACAATCTTCACTTCACCGTCGATGACCACGTATTCGTCATCCTTATTAAACATACAATAGGCCTTCAGCAGCTGCTGAAGGGTATGTACACGCTCACTCTGAACGGCGTAATGCGACATTAACTCGTCCTTCTTGTCGACGCGCTCCTGATCGCTCAGACCCGTCTCGGCCTCGAGGGCAGAGAGCTCGGAGGTGATGTCAGGCAACACGAAGAGCTCGGCATCGTTGACCTGCTTGGCCAGCCAGGCAGTACCCTTATCGGTGAGGTCGCAGGAGTTGAGTTTCTCGTCGACCACGAAGTAGAGGGGCTCCACACATTCGGGCATACGACGGTTGTTGTTCTCCATATAGATCTCCTCGGTCTTGAGCATACCGGCCTTGATGCCTTCCTCAGAGAGGTATTTGATCAGCGGCTTGTTCTTCGGCATGGCCTTGTGAGAACGGTAGAGGGAGAGGAAACCCTGATCGAGCTTCTCCTGACCGTCCTTCTTATTACCGGCCTCCATGAGCTGGTTACCAGCAGTGATCAGCGTCTTGGCATCAGCGAGATATTGGGTGGCCAGCTGCTTCTGCACACCCACGAGACGCTCTACGAGGGGCTGGTACTCTTCGAACATCTGGTCGTCGCCCTTGGGGATAGGACCAGAGATGATCAGCGGGGTACGGGCATCGTCGATCAACACGGAGTCGACCTCGTCGACGATGGCGTAGTTATGGGCGCGCTGCACGAGATCGGCAGGCGAAATGGCCATGTTGTCACGCAGGTAGTCGAAACCGAACTCGTTGTTGGTTCCGAAGGTGATGTCGGCCTGATAAGCCTTACGACGGGCCTCGGAGTTGGGCTGGTGCTTGTCGATACAGTCGACGGAGAGGCCATGGAACATATAAAGAGGTCCCATCCACTCGGAGTCACGCTTGGCCAGATAGTCGTTGACGGTAACCACGTGGACACCATTGCCTGTGAGGGCGTTGAGGAACACGGGGAGGGTAGCCACGAGGGTCTTACCTTCACCAGTGGCCATCTCGGCAATCTTTCCTTGATGGAGCACGAAACCACCGAACAACTGCACGTCGTAATGGATCATCTCCCATTTCAGGTCGTTGCCACCAGCCGTCCAGTGGTTGTGGTAGATGGCCTTGTCGCCGTCGATGGTGATGAAGTCCTTGGCGGGATCGGCAGCCAGCTCACGGTCGAAATCAGTGGCGGTGACGATGGTCTCCTCATTCTCTGCAAAGCGACGGGCGGTCTCCTTGACGATGGCAAACACCTCGTACATCACTTCGTCGAGGGCCTTCTCGTAGATCTCGAGCACTTCCTTCTCTATCTTGTCGATCTGTGCGAAGATGTCGGCACGCTCATCGATGGGGGTGTTCTCGATGGTGGCCTTCAGTTCGGCAATCTTTGCCTTCTGCTCGGTGGCAGATGACTGTACCTGTTGCTGTAACTCCTTCGTACGCTGACGGAGTTCGTCATTGCTCATGGCCTCGATCTTCGGGGTAAGGGCCTTGGCCTTCTCCACGAGCGGCTGAATGAGTTTCATGTCGCGTGAGGACTTATCGCCGAACAATGACTTTAAAATCTTGTTGAAATTCATGATGATATTTTACAATTTTACTATTTACAATTTACAATTTGCTGAAAACGGGTGCAAAGTTACAAAATATATTTGTAACCACCAAAGAAAATGCCAGAACAATAGTTCTGTGGGTCAGAACAACGGTTCTGACGAACAGGCGTTGGGAGCCCGGATACGGATGGTTTTCGCGATGGTAGGCGCGATGCGGTCGATGGTGACGGGCGTCTTTACACGCTCGGCTTTCGTGCCTGCTCCGTAGATGATGATGGGGAATTGTACGAAAGAGGCGCGAGAGAGATAGTCTTCTTTGGTATTCTCATTCTGCAGCTGCCAGCCTGGCGACACCTCGATGAGGATATCACCATTGCGCTCGGGATTGAAGCCGTTGCGGATCTTGCTGATCTGCAGGTTGTTGCCGCTGAGCAACTGTAAAGAGGTATAGACATTACGCACGCCCGACATCTGGGAGATGAACTCCTGGGCACGTTGTGAGGCGTCGGTCAGACTGATGCGCTTCGACTCGAGCAGCTTGTGATTCAGATAGATTTCGTTGCTGAAACAGGTCTCTACGTAATGACCTTGTCCGTAGATGGCACCGAAGTACATGTTCAGCAGGTTGGCAGTGCGGTTGATGTAGAAGATGCCCGAGGGAATGTGGTATTTCTCGTAGTCGGCACTCTCCACATCGCTGTAGCCCGTGCTGGTGAGCACAAACATCACATGCTCAGCACCCAGACGTTGCTCGAGGGCAGTGATGAGTCGTGAGAGCTCACGGTCGATGCGGACATAGGTATCCTGCAGCTCCATCTGACATTCTGACACAGGCTTATGGTCGTAGGTGCCTGCGTAGTAGGTGAGACAGAGCATATCGGTGACGCGGTCATAACCCAGACCGTTGTTGCTGACGCATTGTGTGGCAAGGTCGGTGATGTCAGTATTAACCAATCCGCTGGCCTTGTATTCGATGAATTTTCTTTCGTCTTTGAAAGCGTGCTTGAAGGGTTTCTGATCGCCAATATGCTGGTAGTAATTAAAGGTGCCAGCCAAGGGGATAACGGGTTCCCAGGACTGTGTTTTTATATTTGAATTAGGCGATTGTAACTCGTTGATATACAATAACCATGAAGGTAATGCCTTCAAGTAATACTCTGAGGTCTTCCATTGGCCGCTGTAGTCATCCAACCAATAGGCAGCATCAGCAGCGTGTCCTGCGGAGAGAATGGCAGCATCCTTCTGTGGTGCGATGGCGAAAATTTTTGCCTGACCTTCGGTGGCCACCTTCAACTCATCGCAGATGGATGATACCTGCATCTGCACGGGAGAATCCTGTCCGGGCTTACGCTTATCGTCGGTACAGAGCACCGAGCGCAGCGTCTCTTTGTCGAGCCATTTCTCACCTACAATACTATGATAATAAGGTGAGACACCCGTGAAGACTGACGCGATGGCAGAGGCGCGGTCGATGGTGGAGAAGGGGTAGGAGGCATTGTCGTAGACCAGTCCTTCCTTCAACAGCCGTTTGAAACCGCCATTGCCATAGAGGGGCGAAAAGGCTTCGAGGTAGTCACTGCGCAGCTGATCGACGGTGATGTTCACCACCAGGCGCGGGGCATAGTTGATTTTCTCCTGAGCATGGAGACCCTCCGTCGAGAATCCGATAACGGCGAGGAGTGTGATGTATATATATCTGTTTTTATGCATTCTTGTAATTACTCCAAAATCTTATCAGCAAACATAATGCCAGAATGGCCATTCCCTCCGCATAGTTCTGGAAGATGTCGCCGAGAAAGAACAGGATGACCATTGTGAGAAGGATGCTCCACCAAGGGTTCGACTTCTTGCGCTTGAGCACGGAGGGGATGAAGAACAAGGGTAAGGGGTTCAACAGCAGGATCTGCAGATTGGTGCTGGTGGTGGGATGCTCAGAGAAGAGCATCGCAAAGAGCACGCAGCCCGCCAGTCCGTGAATGAGCATAAGCAGCGCATCCCAGTATTTATAGGTCTTGTGGCGACGCCATTCGAGGACGAAGATGCAGATGGAGATGATCAGCAGGATGGTGAAAGTCATGACGGGCGAGAGGGGGAAATCTTCTTCGATGATCTGCACGCCCGGGGGCACCAGCATCTCGCGTCCAGAGACCAATGGCCGGTATTCGCCATTCTCATAGACCTGTGCGTGGTCGAAGTCATACATCAGGTGCTGGGGCAGGAACTCCTGTTGCTGATAGGTAGTAGGCTGGTCTGCCTTCACACCCAGAAGGAGGTCGTTGCCGAATCTGGCCCAGGGGTGATTCCTCACGCACTCATGCACCATTTCGCGGTAAGTGGGGAAGAAGTCCTCGCGCAGCTGGTATTCAATCTTACCGCTGATGCTCTTCAGGATGATGTCTCGCGGACGTGTGGAGCAGTTGTCGTAGAAGAAATTATAGCGGTAGATGCGGTTGTCGGGCATGAGGTTGATGTTCAGTGCCTCGATCACCGCCCGTTTCTCCTGTGCTGTCAGGTTGAGCTTCTGTTCGGTCACGCTGCTGCCCCATTTGCGGTAATAATTGCAGAAATAGGGCATGGGAGTAGTGCCGAGTTCATAGTCGGTAAGTCCGAACACGAAGCGCAGCACGAAATGCGGGGCTTTGAAATTGAAGAGTCCCCAGTTGAACACCACATCCTCGCCTGTACGGAGGTCATGATAGCGGAGGGCGGAATGGCCATAGAGGCTGTAAATCTCCTCGTGAGGCGAGCAAGTGAGCAGACTGATGTCGATGGAGTCTAAATCCAAACTGGGCTCATTTTGAGCAGAAATGGGCATTATCCCACTGAAAATCAGTAGGATAGATGCTATTAAGGAGGTCTTAAATGTCATTTTTAAATGTTTCACGATGCAAAAATAACTTATATTTTTCAGTAAAAAGCGAACTTTTCGATTTTTTTTCAATAATTTTGCACGCTGAAATGATTTTCAACAGAATAGACAGAATAGTAAGTTATAAATATGAATAGATTTCTGGTCAGTTTACTGATCGCATCATCTGCGATGACAGCCTTTGGCCAAGGTAGCACGAACTCTCCCTACAGTCAGTTTGGCTTAGGAGAGATTGCCCAGCAAGGTGTTGGTCAGAACAGAGGAATGGACGGTCTCGGCATCGCCCTTCATAGTGGCAACTCGGTGAACACAACGAATCCCGCCTCTTATGCTTACGTCGATTCGCTGACGATGCTCTTCGATATGGGACTCTCTGGCTCGCTCACCAATTTCTCGGAGAACGGGGTGAAGAAGAATGCCCGCACGGGTAATTTCGAATATATTGTGGGACAGTTCCGACTGCTGAAGAATGTGGGTGCTGCGTTTGGTATCCTGCCTGTGACGAATGTGGGCTATAAGTATTCCAGCACCCAATATTACACAGAGGCACAATCGGCGATGTCTGTGGCGTATACTGGCGACGGTGGTATGGCTAAGGCCTTCTTTGGCATGGGAGCCCGTCTGGGAAATCTCTCCGCAGGATTCAATGCGGCTTATCTCTGGGGAGGCTATCAGCACAAGATCGCCTTGACGAGTTCTACGGCTGTCAACGCGTTGTCGAAGAAATACGAGGCCGACATCTCTAATTTTACGCTGGACTTCGGACTGCAGTATAACCTCCCGTTGGGTAAGAAAGACCGCATGACGATTGGTGCTACTTACGCCTTTGGTCATAAGCTGGGTGCGGATGCCACCCTCGACATTATCAATTCCAACAGCACTATCAGCAAGGCCGACACGACACATCTGAGAGCGAGCGATGCCTTCGAACTGCCGCATACCTTCGGTGTGGGTCTGGCCTATCAGCATCTGAACACGTTGACCATCGGTATTGACGGTACGATGCAGCGCTGGGGTGACCTGAATTTCCCAAAGGAACAGGATGGTCAGTATAAGCTGGTGTCGGGTACGCTGAAGGATGCCTATAAAGTGACTGTAGGAACGGAATGGACACCGCGCTATAACAGTCGCAGGTTGATTGACCGTGTGAAATACAGAATCGGTGCCAGCTATGCTACACCTTATTATAAGATAGGCGCGATAGACGGTCCGAAACAATATAGCGTTAGTGCTGGTTTTGGTATTCCAATCCAGAATCAGATCAACGCGCGTTCTTATGTGAATATCAGTGCCCAGTGGGTGAACCAGTCTCTCGACGGGTTAGTGAAGGAGAATACCTTCCGCATCAATCTGGGCATCACCTTCAATGAACGCTGGTTCGCAAAATGGAAAGTTGAATAGTGATGGGTGAGAAATGTGAGATAGTGAAGAGAAAGTGGTGGCGGATGACTCTGCCACTACTATTCACTATTCACTATTCACTATTCACTGCCTGCGACGAGGCACAAGAGCATACGGCTGCAGCTATCTACGACCGCGATTCCGTATCGATGATGGTGTCGTATGGCGTGAATACGCTGATCAGCGACTCGGGTGTCATCAAATACAAGATCGTCACCGAACGCTGGGATGTGAATGTTGTCAAGCAACCTTCGCGCTGGACCTTTGAAAAAGGCGTCTTCTTCGAACAGTTTGACCAAAATTTCCACGTAGAGGCCTATGTACAGGCAGATACCGCGTGGTATTTCGACCAGCAGAAACTTTGGCACCTGCGTGGACGAGTGAGAATCCGCAATGTCAACGGACTGGTATACACCAGCGAGGAACTGTTCTGGGACGGTCTGAAACACGAACTTTATTCGAATGTATTCTCGAAGGTCGTTACCCCAGAGCGAACCCTTCAAGGCACTTATTTCCGCAGCGACGAGCAGATGCGCCATTATACGGTGAGCAACTCCAAGGGCTCGTTTATGGCGGAGGATATGACCGGTGAGAATAAACAGGAAACGGCTCCTGGCGATACGACGCAACAGCAGTCGGAGCCCGTGATGCGTCCCGCTATCCAGTCGCCACATAAGAAAACCGTCACCGACGAATCAACACAATAAAGCCCCTAAGCTCATGTCATCACTCATCATAGGACTGCTCATCTCGATGCTCTTTTCCGCCTTCTTCTCGGGAATGGAGATCGCCTTTGTGTCGAGCAACAGGATGTTGGCAGAGATGGATCGTGAGAAGGGGGGACTCTCGCAGCGCGCCATCAGCGTGTTCTATCATCATCCCAGCAATTTCGTCTCCACGATGCTTGTGGGTAATAATATCGCACTGGTCATCTATGGTATTCTGTTTGCCAAGATCTTCGACCAGACATTGTTCTATCCTTTAGACGATGGGTGGCGGGTGACTTGCGACACATTGTTATCCACGCTGATTGTTTTGTTCACGGGCGAGTTTCTGCCTAAGACCATCTTCAAGAGCAATCCCAATATGATGCTCACCATCTTCGCCATTCCCGCGTGGCTGTGTTATGTGGTCTTGTATCCCATCAGCCGTATTGCCACCTTGTTGTCGAAGGCCATCCTGCGCATCTTTGGAGTGAGGATGAACAAGAACATCGGTGATAAGGAATTCACAAAGGTAGACCTGGACTATCTCGTGCAGTCGAGCATCGACAATGCGAAGGATGATGAGGAGATCGGTGAGGAGGTGAAGATCTTCCAGAATGCCCTCGACTTCTCAGAGACGAAGGTGAGGGATTGTATGGTGCCTCGTACGGAGATCGATTCTGTGGAAGATACAGATACCATCGCTGAGCTGAAGCAGGTGTTCACCGAGAGTGGCCACTCGAAGATTGTGGTCTATCACGAGGATATCGACCATGTGATCGGATATATCCACTCTTCGGATATGTTCCGTCTGACGGCCTCTGATAATATTCATATTGCCGATCTGAAGTCGCAGATCATCCGCGAGATCAGTTTTGTGCCCGAGACGATGTTCGCCTCGAAACTCATGAAGTCGCTGATGCAGCAGAAACGTTCGCTGGCCATCGTCGTCGACGAGTTCGGAGGCACCAGCGGATTGGTGTCGCTTGAGGATATCATGGAAGAGATCACCGGTGAGATAGAAGACGAGCACGACAACAACAGTCATGTGGCCAAACAGGTGGCTGAAGGGGAGTATGTGCTGTCGGCAAGACTGGAGATCGAAAAGGTGAATGAGATGTTCGCACTGGAGTTGCCAGAGAGTGATGAATATATGACAGTTGGTGGACTTATTTTACACGAATATCAGTCATTCCCGAAACTCAACGAGGTGATTCGCATCAAATCCTATGAGTTCAAAATTCTGAAGAATACGGCCACAAAAATCGAACTCGTAAGGCTAAAAGTGCTGGAATAAGCATTTTTAACCATTATTATGGTGTTGCTCATGCTTTTTTTTGCAGAAAAATTTCGCCATTTCCCACAATTTTAGTAATTTTGCCGACTGAATTGCGCATTACGCGTGAATAAACCATTGTAGATTAAGAAAACAAAAATAAAAAATTAAAACAAAATGGCAGCATTAGGTAAAATTAGAAAAAGAGGCGTGACTCTGGTGATCATCATCGGACTCGGCCTGTTCGCCTTCATTGCTGAAGAGGCTTTCCGTTCTTGTGAAGCAACCAAGAACCAGCAGCGTCAGCAGGTAGGCGAGGTGTTAGGTAACAAAATCAATGTTCAGGAGTTCCAGGCTCTCGTTGATGAGTATCAGGATGTGATCAAGATGACTCAGGGTCGCGACAACCTCACTGAGGAGGAACTCAACCAGGTGAAGGATCAGGTATGGAATCAGTTCATCAATGAGCAGATCATTGGCAGCGAAGCTAAGAAGCTGGGTCTTACCGTTACCGACGAGGAGTTGCAGAACATCCTCAAGGAAGGTACGAACCCCATGTTGCGTCAGTCTCCGTTCGTGAATCAGCAGACAGGTCGTTTCGACGTCACTATGCTCACGAAGTTCCTGGCCGACTATAAGAAGAACGGTAGCAATCCTCAGCTCGCAGAGTCTTACGATCGTATCTACAAGTATTGGCAGTTCATCGAGAAGCAGCTGCGTTCTCAGACACTGGCTCAGAAGTTCCAGGGTCTGGTGGCTGGCTCACTGCTCTCTAACCCCATTTCTGCTAAGATGGCTTTCGAGGCACAGAATCAGGAGAGCGACATTCAGCTGGCTAGTATTGCTTACAGCTCCATCAACGACAATGATGTGAAGGTGACCGATGCCGACATCAAGGCTAAGTTTGATGCCGAGAAGGAGCAGTTCAAGCAGACGATGGAAACCCGCGATTTCAAGTATGTTGATTTCCAGGTGCTTCCCTCTGCTGCTGACCGCGAGGCTCTGATGAAGACCATGACCGAGGCTTCGGAGAAGCTCCAGAGCGGTGCTAATCCTGCTGAGGTGGTGCGCAAGGCACAGTCGCAGTTCCCCTATCTGGGAATGGCTGCTACCAAGAATGCATATCCCCGCGATATCGTTGCTCAGTTCGACTCTCTGTCAGTAGGTCAGACCAGCCGTCCATTTGAGACCACTTCCGACAACACACTCAACGTTGTGAAGATCATCGCCAAGACTCAGGCTCCTGATTCTATAGAGTATCGTCAGATCCAGGTGACAGGTGCTACTCTCGAGGCTATCCGCAAGACTGCAGACAGCATCACCACCGCTTTGAAGGCTGGTGCTAACTTCGAGGAGCTGGCTAAGAAATATGGTCAGGAGGGTCAGTCACAGTGGCTTACTTCTGCTATGTACGAGAACTCTACCAATATGGATGAGGAGTCGAAGAACTACCTCGCCAGCATTCAGGGTCTCGGTATCAACGAGGTGAAGAATCTGGAGTTCACTCAGGGTAATATTGTTCTGCAGGTACTCAACCGCAAGGCTATGGTCGACAAGTATGATGTGGCTGTCATCAAGCACACCATCGACTTCTCGAAGGGTACATACTCTAACGCTTACAACAAGTTCAGCCAGTATGTCAGCGAGAACAAGACTTTGGCCGATCTCGAGAAGAATGCTGATAAGTTCGGTTTCAAGGTGCTCGAGCGCAAGGATATGTTCAACTCTGAGCATAACGTGGTAGGTCTGCGTTCTACCCGTGAGGCAATGAAGTGGTTGTTCGATGCTAAGGAAGGTGACGTGAGCCCGCTCTATGAGTGTGGTAACAACGACCACCTGCTCGTGTTGGCACTCACAAAGGTTCATCCCGTGGGCTATCGTGATTTCGAGAGCGTGAAGGATATCCTGAAGACTGAGGTGCTCAACGACAAGAAGTTCGAGCAGATCAAGAATAAGTTTGCTAACGTGAAGAACCTGGCTGATGCTCAGAAGGCTGGTGCTAAAGTTGACAGTGTGAAGCAGATCACCTTCGGTGCTCCTGTCTTCGTACAGGCTACCGGTGCCAGCGAGCCTGCACTCTCAGGTGCTGTGGCTGGTGTGAAGCAGGGTGAGTTCAGTCCCGCTATCGTCAAGGGTAATGCTGGTGCTTACCTCTTCCAGGTGAACCGCAAGGCTGCCCGCGAGGGTGAGAAGTTTGATGCCAAGGCCGTTGAGATGCGTCTGCAGCAGCAGGCTACTCAGGCTGCCAGCCGCTTCATCTCTGAGCTCTATCAGAAGGCAAACGTGGTGGACAACCGCTATCTCTTCTTCTAAGATAACATTTTAGAAACTGTATAAATTAGAAACAAATCCTGCAAAACATTTGCGGGATTTGTTTTTTATTCGTATATTTGCAAACGCAAAACCTATTTATTTTTATAACTAAACAAAACTAATTTGATTATGAAGAAAAAATTCATCTGCGCCGTTTGTGGATATATCTATGAAGGCGATGCTGCTCCCGAGAAGTGCCCAATTTGTAAAGCACCCGCCTCTAAGTTCTCTGAGCTCAAAGACGAGGGTGAGACCACTTATGCTACTGTTCACCGTATTGGCGACGGTAAGCCCGAGGGTGTGTCACAGGAGATGATCGATGACCTTCGCAATCACTTCAATGGTGAGTGTAGCGAGGTAGGTATGTATCTGGCTATGGCTCGCCAGGCTGATCGTGAGGGATATCCCGAGATCGCAGAGGCCTTCAAGCGCTATGCTTTCGAGGAGGCTGATCATGCTTCTCGTTTCGCAGAGTTGCTGGGTGAGTGTGTATGGGATACGAAGACCAATCTTGAGAAGCGTGCTGCTGCCGAGGCTGGTGCTTGTGAGGATAAGTTCCGTATCGCCAAGAATGCTAAGGCTGCTGGTTTCGACGCCATTCACGACACCGTTCATGAGATGGCCAAGGACGAGGCTCGTCATGGTGCCGGCTTCGCTGGACTTCTGAAGAGATATTTTAAATAATGCATAATTAATAATGCATAATGCATAATAAAAAGGAAGAAAATCCGTTTTATCCAATGATGAAGCGGATTTCTTTTTTTCGTATAGTAATATATTGTGCATTATGCATTATGCATTATGCATTCGCATCTTGCGAAGATGATGACAGTTTCTCATCATCCAGTAGTCTGCGTCTGACCTTCAAGGCAGACACTCTACAGATGGATACCGTCTTTTCCAGGGCGGCATCTTCTACCTATGGTTTCTGGGTTTACAACAACAATAGCGAGGGCCTACGTCTCTCCAGTGTTCGACTGGCGAAAGGCAATCAGACAGGCTTCCGTGTGAATGTCGACGGTTCCTATCTCGATAACTCTAATGGCTCGCAGGTCAACAACCTCGAGATCCGTCGCAAGGATTCTATCCTGGTGTTTGTCGAGATTACACCCGCTGATGCCCATCAGCTAGAGCCGCGCATCGTGGAAGATGACCTCGTGTTTACCCTCGAGAGCGGTACTATACAGAAGGTAAACCTGCGGGCGTGGGCGTGGGATGCAGAACGTTTGGATAACCTCACGCTGCAACACGACACCGTCATCACCTCCGAACGTCCCATCATCGTCTTCGGACGTCTCACCATTCCTCAGGATGTAACGCTCACCCTCACGCATACCACACTCTTCTTTCATGATCAGGCGGGTATTGATGTGAAGGGTACGCTCATCACCGACAGTTGTCTGTTGCGTGGCGACCGTCTCGACGATATGTTCTCCTATCTGCCTTACGACCGTGTGAGCGGACAGTGGAGTGGTGTCCATTTCTTCGAGACCTCTACGCGAAACGTCCTCACTGATACAGAGATTCGTAACACGGGCGACGATGCAATCCTTTGTGATTCTGCGGCCTTCGATGCCGATGTGCTGCGCCTTGATATGTTGCGCTGCATCGTTCACAATGGTGAAGGCGCAGGCATTGCGTGTCGTAATGCAAACATCCGGTTACACGAATGTCAGATTACAAATATGGGTGGGGATTGTGTTGCTATCGAGGGCGGAAAGGCGGAGATCCACCGTTGCACCATCGCTCAGTTCTATCCCTATGATGCCGATCGCGGAGCAGCCTTGCTGTTTACCAATGCGTTGCCCTTGCAGTCACTTTTCTGCGACAGCACCATCATCACGGGCTATGCTGATGATGTGGTGATGGGCATTCAGGCAGATACGGCACAGGTGCTCGAATATCGTTTCATGCATACTTTATTGCGCACACCGAAGGTAGAAACTGCTGATTCTGTGCGTTTTTCAAATATCATCTGGGAGTCGCCAAAGGATAGCATCCAAGGCACGCGTCATTTCCGTCTTATCGACGAAGAAAATCTTATCTACGATTTCCACCTCGACAGTCTTTCTACTGCCCAAGGATTAGGATGTTACTAGAAGTTTCTAGATCATCTAGAACTCTGAGAAGCAGAGTGGCAGCAGTGTCTCTATACCCTCCATCACATAGACATGCTTGCGGCCATACAGCAATATCTTCATCGGTGCTCTGGCCCTCGTCTCTGACTCCAGAATCACCTGTCTGCAAGCTCCGCAAGGACCCGTAGGCTCCTCCGTCAGTTCTCCATCTGTTCCTCGCGCTGCTATCGCCAGCATCTTCACGCCCACATCAGGATACTGTGCTCCGGCATAAAACAACGTTGTCCGCTCAGCACAGATGCCCGAGGGATAAGCCGCATTCTCCTGATTGCTCCCCGATAACTCGACACCATTCTCAAGGCGCACAGCGGCACCTACCTTGAAATGCGAATAAGGAGAATAGCTGCGATTCGTGGCCTCGATAGCCAACTCTACCAAATGACGTTCTTCCTCGTTGAGATCTTCCATCTGACAGACTTTAATGACGGATTTTAGTTCTAGATTTTCCATATATTGCTGATATTTTTTGCAAAGATACAAAAAAAAGTGAATAGTGAATAGTGAATAGTGAATAATTTTATATCTTTGCACCAAAATTACGTAAATCATGAAGAAATTCCTGCTTATACTATTCACTCTTCAATGTTCGTTATTCACTGCGAATGCACAAGTTCGCTGGAATGAGCGTTATCAGCAGTATATCGACCAATATAAGGATATTGCCATCGAGGAAATGCACCGCTGGAAAATTCCCGCTTCGATCACGCTCGCACAAGGACTTTTCGAGAGTGGAGCAGGGCAGAGTGAACTTGCTCGCAAGGGTAATAATCATTTCGGCATCAAGTGCAACGGATGGACGGGACGCACAGTCTATCACGACGATGACCAGCGCAATGAGTGTTTCCGTGCCTACAACTCTGTCTTCGAGTCCTATGAGGATCACTCGCGTTTCCTGGTCAATGGCCAGCGTTATCGCAGTCTCTTCGATCTCAAGACCACAGATTATAAAGGTTGGGCACGCGGACTGAAGGCTGCTGGCTATGCCACCAATCCGCAATATGCTGATAAGCTCATCGAGATTATCCAGCTCTACAAACTCTATGAATACGACAAGGCGAAGAGCGCTGACCGCTTCATGGTAGAGCATACGAAGGATCACAACGTGGGTGGTGCAAGTCTCCATCCTATCAAGATCTTCAATAAGAACTACTACCTCGTAGCCCGTCGTGGCGACACTTTCAAGTCGATAGGCGAGGAGGTTGACATCAGTTACAGGAAAATCGCCAAATACAATGAGCGTAATAAGAACGACCGTCTGACGGAGGGTGAAGTCATCTGGCTGAAGAAGAAACAGAAGAAAGCGCCTAAGGATTACAAAGGTCGTTTGCACTATGTCCGTGCTGGTGAATCGATGTACTCAATCGCCCAGTCTTATGGCATTCGTTTGAAGAGTCTCTACAAGATGAACCACATGTCACCCGATGATGATCTCCGCATTGGACAAGGTCTCAAACTCCGATAAATAACAATCCCCGCTCATTGGCGGGGATTGCTGTTATCTTACTGCTGCATCAGGAATTTCTTGAAGTCTTCGAAATTCTTCGTCATCGGGACACTCTGTTTCTCGCCCTTCATGAAGGCAGCGAGACGATCGGGTATCTCGACATCGATGCCGAGGATGTCATCAACCTTCTCCTTAAACTTCGCAGGATGAGCAGTCTCGCAGAACACACCGATCTCTCCTGGCTGCAAACTATCGACAAGTGCCTGATAACCCGTAGCACCGTGAGGATCGAGGATATACCCCGTTTCCTGATAGCATTGACGCATGATCTCACGGATCTGAGCATCGCTATAAGTAGCACCACTGATGAGGTTGGTGATGCGGTGATGCGTAGCCCCGGGAGTCAGCTTGTTATTCTGACTATAGAGGTTGATGATACGGGCGAAGTTAGAGGGATCGCCCACATCCATTGCATTGGCTAATGTCTGTACGCTGGCCTTGGGTTCATACTTACCCGTCTGCAGATACTTGTAAACGATATCATTCGCATTATTAGCAGCAATGAAACGTTTAACTGGCAGACCCATCGCATGACCGAAGAGTGCAGAACAGATGTTGCCAAAATTGCCGCTTGGCACACACATCACAAAATTGTCGGCCTTACCAAGCGCCTTCATGCGGGCATAGGCGTTGAAATAATAGAATGCCTGCGGCAGGAAGCGGGCCACGTTGATGCTGTTAGCAGACGTGAGCTTCATGTGCTGATTGAGTTCCTCGTCCATAAAGGCCGATTTCACCAGCGCCTGACAATCGTCGAAGACACCATCCACCTCGATGGCGGTGATGTTCTTGCCGAGGGTGGTAAACTGACACTCCTGAATGGGGCTCACTTTGCCCTTGGGATAGAGTACATACACGTGGATGCCCTCCACTCCGAGAAAGCCATTAGCCACAGCAGAGCCCGTATCACCAGAGGTGGCCACCAGCACATTGATCAGATTATTCTGAGTATTCTGATTACTCTGAGTGAAATACCTCAGCAATCTTGCCATGAAGCGCGCACCCACATCCTTAAAGGCGAGGGTAGGGCCATGAAAGAGTTCAAGGGCGTAGATGTTATCCTTGACCTTCACCACAGGACAATCAAACGACAGTGTGTCGTAGACGATATCCTGCAAGGCATCTTGGTCGACATCCTCGCCAAAGAAGGCACTCGCCACATTATAAGCAATCTGCTGGAAGGTCATCTCTTGGATATTCTCGAAGAACACCTTCGGCAGTATCTTGATTTCTTCTGGCATATAAAGACCGCGATCTTCTGCCAAGCCTTTTACGACGGCCTTCTGCAGGTCGGCGATGGGGGCTTTTCCGTTAGTACTATAGTAATTCATAATAACTATTCACTATTCACTAATCACTATTCACTTAATATTCATCAGTGTGTCCATAAACTGGCTGTGACGCAGGAGACCGTATGAACCATTGACACACGATACCTCGTCGTACTGCTGCACATCGTCGGGCTTGATGCCGCGATGCCAGATGAGGAAGGGCACTGCCTGTCCCACGTGGATACGCATCTCTACAGGTGTAAGATGATCGGGCAGCACAGCGATACAAACAGGTTCTTTCCACTTACATATCTCATTATAGATAGGAGCGATCAATCGCTGGTCGAGATACTCGATGGTCTTCATTTTCAGTTCCAGATCGCCATCGTGTCCGGCCTCATCGCTCGCCTCCACATGCACAAACACAAAGTCATCGCGTTCGAGAGCACGGATAGCAGCCTCAGCCTTACCTTCGTAGTTGGTGTCAGCCAGACCCGTTGCACCCTTCACACGGATGATCTTTAATCCAGCGTAGTGACCAATGCCTCGAATCAAATCCACAGCAGAGATCACAGAGCCGGACTTCACCTGCGGATAACGTCTCATCAACGTTTCCATCGACGGACGATAACCACCACTCCAAGGCCAGATGCTATTCGCCTGACGCTCTCCACGCTTAGCACGCTCGATATTAAACGGATGCTTGGCAAGCAGCTCCTGCGATTTCAAAATGAGTTCATTTAACAGATCGGCTGTCTCCTCAGGAGAAAGACGGATGGAACCGGCATGATGCACAGCATTCCGAGATTCAGCCTTTACCAACAGCGGATACCACTCCTGATTAGGATGATCGTGGGGTGGGGCACAGACGATGTGTTTGTTACCACCCTTGATGACCAGCAGATGACGGTACTGTATACCCGTGATAAACTTCACGCGCTCAAAACCGTAACGCTCGTTGATGGGCGCTGCCAGCTGCTCGTTCAGATAGCTGATCAGCACACGGGCATCATCCGTTCCCAGATTACCACCGTTATGGGTAACGATTACCCCGTTTTCCAGCGTGATGATGTTACAGCGCAAAGCCAGATCGTCGTCAGCCATCTCGTAGCCTATCGACGCAGCCTCCAGGGGTCCGCGACCTTCATACACACGATTCAGATCGTAGCCGAGGATAGCGGTATTGGCCACTTCCGAACCCGGGGGAAAACCCTCAGGCACAGTGATCAGACGTCCGCAGCGGCCTTCACGGGCAAGACGGTCCATCATGGGCTTATTGGCGCATTGCAGCAGGGTCTTGTCTCCCAGTCGCTTGACGGGGAGATCAGCCATACCGTCGCCTAAAATTATAATATGCTTCATATTATTATTAATTTGCAGCGGACATTACGGACTGACTCGGACTTCTTTGATGAGTCCGTGATCGTCCGTTAAGTACGATGCTTTAAATATTTGCGATAGACATAATATTTGCGAAAACTCCCGCAGCGGTCACAGCAGCACCTGCACCATAACCCTGAATCAACATAGGATACTCCTTATAACGCTCGGTGGTCAGGAGTACGATATTGTTCGAGCCTTCGAGACCGTAGAAGGGATGACCATAAGGCACCTCTTTCAGAGCGACGCTGGTCTTGAAGGATGACGGATTCTGCTCGTCAGCCTCCATCGTAGCCACGAAACGCCAACGCTTGTTCTCAGCCTCGAGCACCTTGCGACGGGCCTCGAAGTCGGCATCCAATTCAGGCAATTTAGCCCAGAAATCCTCTATTGAACCCTCGAAATAACTGTCGGGCACAAAGAGATGCTTCTCGACATCATCCTGTTCCACCTTATAACCAGCCTCACGGGTAAGGATCACCAGCTTACGGATCACATCGGTGCCACTGAGGTCGATACGTGGATCGGGCTCAGAATAACGCTGCTCCTTAGCTCTGCGGACGGTCTCTGAGAAGGGCACATCAGCAGCAATCTCGTTGAAGATGAAGTTCAGCGTACCTGAGAGGATAGCCTCAATCTTCAGGATCTTATCACCTGAGTTACACAGGTCGTTGATCGTTCCAATAATCGGCAGACCAGCACCTACGTTGGTCTCATAGCGGAACCATACACCACGATCGCGGGCAGTCTGGCGCAGCTTGAGATAACTGTCATAATCGCTCGAAGCGGCAATCTTATTCGCAGCCACCACCGAGATATTATGCTCTAGGAATGTCTGATAGAGTTGTGCTATCTGACGGCTGGCGGTACAGTCGACGAACACCGAGTTAAAGATATTCATCTTCACAATCTCATCGCGCATATGCTCTGTATTGGCGGGGAAGCCAGCACGCAGGATCTTCTCGTAGTTTTCGAGGTCGATGCCATCGCGATCTAATACAAAATTGTCGACATCTGAGATACCCACCACATTCAGTTTCAGACGCTTGGTCTGCATCAGATATTGCTGCTGCGTGCGGATCTGCTCCAAGAGCATGCCACCCACAGTTCCAATACCGCAGATAAAGAGGTTCAGCACCTTGTATTCTGAGAGGAAGAACGAGTCGTGCAGCACGTTCAGCGACTTACGCAGGAACCTGCCATCTACCACGAACGAGATATTCGTCTCGGAAGCACCCTGGGCACAGGCAATCACAGAGATACCCGAACGTCCCAGTGTTCCAAACAACTTACCGGCAATACCTGGTGTCTGCTTCATGTTCTCACCCACGATGGCGATAGTGGCCAGACCACTCTCCACCTGCATGGGGAACATGGCGCCCGTCTCAATCTCCTTGGCGAACTCAGCATTCAGCACCTCTGCAGCAGCCTCTGCATCCTCGTCGCGCACACCGATAGAGGTGGAGTTCTCAGAAGATGCCTGTGACACCATAAACACAGAGATACCCTTATTGGCGAGGGTAGTGAAGATACGACGGTTCACACCGATCACACCCACCATCGAGAGACCCGTCACCGTGATCAGTGAAGTGCCTTTGATGCTCGAGATACCCTTGATGGGCTTGTTATCATCCTCGATCTTATCCTTGATGAGGGTGCCCGGATGCTCGGGGTTGAAGGTGTTCTTCACCTTGATAGGTATATTCTTGACGCAGACAGGATAGATGGTCGGTGGGTAGATCACCTTCGCACCGAAGTTACAAAGCTCCATCGCCTCTACGTACGAGAGTTCATTAATGGTATAGGCACTCTTGATGACCTTGGGATCAGCTGTCATGAAACCATCCACATCGGTCCAGATCTCCAGTGCTTCGGCATTCAGCACAGCAGCGATGATAGAAGCGGTGTAGTCACTTCCGCCACGTCCCAGGTTTGTAGTTTCGTGCGAGTCTCTGTCTCTGGCAATGAAGCCAGGCACCACATACACAGCCTTCTCGTTCATGTCCTTGAAGGCCTCCTTCACCAGCTGCGTGGTCAGATCGGCATCAATCACATGCTTACCCATCTTCTTCTCCGTGCGGATAAAGTCGCGGGCATTCATACGGATACCGTTCTTGAACATCGCTGCCACGATGTGCGAACTCAGACGCTCACCGTAACTCACGATGGTGTCTTCGGTTTTCTTCGACAGATCGTGAATCAGATACACACCATAGTAGATACTCTTCAACTGATCGAAAAGCTGGTCTACGTTGTTGAACAGGTCCACGCGCTTCTTGTCGTCGGTGATGATTGTGTCGATCATCTGGTGGTGGCGTGTTACCATCGCGTCGAATTCCTCGCGATAATGCTCGTCACCGTTCTTAGCCATTTGCGACGCGGCAATCAACTTATCGGTGATGCCGTTCAAAGCGCTGACCACTACTACGACAGGTTGCGTCCGAGCCTCTGCCTCCACAATTTTCTTCAAGCTTAAAATGCTCTTTACGGAACCTACGGACGTTCCGCCAAACTTTAATACTTTCATATTCCTATGTTTTTAATTTCGACGGTGCCTCAGTTACAAACGAGGCCTGCTCCGCCATTTGTTATTATTGATGATTATTATTTTTGTTCTTATTCTTGTTAGGGCGCTTGCGCTGATTTTTGCTGCCGTTGCCCTTGCTGTTCCAGCGTCCATGCCTTCGCGTATTACTACGTTTCTTCTCACGCTTGGTATATTCTGGTCCCTCGCCGATACCCTCAGGCAGGGGGCGTTTCTCCACTTCCTTTCCGAGGAAATGCTCTATCTGCTGGAACCTGTAGATATCCGTATCGCTGATGAAGGTGATGGCTGTTCCGTCACGATCCGCACGGGCTGTACGTCCAATACGGTGCACATAGTCCTCAGCATCGTGGGGCACATCATAGTTGATCACCGTCAGGATATCATCGATGTCGATGCCACGCGCCACGATATCCGTTGCCACGAGCACATCCACCTGTCCGGCCTTGAAACGGTACATCACCTCATCACGCTCCTGCTGCGAGAGATCGCTGTGCATCTGTCCGCAGTTGATATGCATCGATTTCAGACTACGGGCAATCTCCTTCACTTTATCCTTCTTTCCCGAGAAGATGATCACACGCTGCAGATCGCCAGCCTTGAAGATATGGTTGATGATCTTCAGCTTCTGCGGCTCGTAGCACACGTAGGCACTCTGCTGGATCTTCTCCGCGGGTTTCGATACGGCAATCTTCACCTCCACAGGATCATGGAGCATCGTCACTGCCAACTCGCGGATCTTCGGGGGCATCGTGGCTGAGAACATGATGCGCTGACAGTTCTTGGGCAACTGCTGCACCAGCTTCATGATGTCATCGATAAAGCCCATATCCAGCATACGGTCCGCCTCGTCGAGTACGAAGAACGAACAGCGGGAGAGGTCCAGATTGCCCACTTTCAGATGACTGAGCAATCGGCCTGGTGTGGCGATGAGCATATCAGCGCCCAGACGCATGCCACGCAGTTCCTGTTCGTAGCGCCCGCCATCGTTTCCGCCATAGACGGCCACCGACGATATCCCGTCGAGGTAATAGCCGAATCCCTGCATCGCCTGGTCAATCTGCTGCGCCAGTTCTCGGGTAGGCGACATCACCACGCAGTTGATGGCATCCTTGGGATAGTCGCCCTCGTCGAGCATCGACAGGATGGGCAGCAGATAGGCAGCCGTCTTTCCCGTACCCGTCTGGGCCACACCAAGGAGGTCGTAGCCGTCGAGGATCTCCGGGATACAGCGTTCCTGTATCGGAGTCATCTCGTCGAAATGCATGTCATACAATGCGTCGAGTATATTGTCGTCTAAATATGTCTCTTCAAATTTCATTTAGTTCGGGGCTTGGCGTAGGCAGAAGTACGCGATAAATACATATAATATGTTCGGTATCCACGCAGCCAGCATCGGCGGGGTGTCCGCATTGATGGCAAAGGTGGAACTGATCGTCTGCAAGAGGATATACGAGAACGACAGCGCCAGTCCGATACCCAGATAGAGTCCCATACCGCCCTTTCGCTTCCTACTCGACAGACTCACACCGATGAGTGTCAGGATAAACGAGGCAAACGAGGTGGCGATACGCTTGTGGTATTCCACTTCATACTGCACCACATTTCCCGATCCTCTGTCTATCTGCTTCGAGATATACTGCCTAAGCTCGGGGGAGGTAAGTGTCTCCTGCTGGCCATTTGAGAATACCAGATCCATCGGTTCCATCATGATCAGCGTATCGAGCGTAGCACCCGAGGTAATCTCCTCCTTCAAACCCTTCAGCGTACGGATCTTCCAGTTCTGTGCCTTCCAGTGATAACGGGTATCGCTGATAGAGTCGTAACGCAGCGTCGAAGCGGTCATATGACTCACTAGTTTCTTGTTCTCAAACTTATCCAGCGAGAATCCAAAGGCCGTCTTCGAACGGTTATCATACTGCTGCATATAGGCGATGATGCCCGGACCCACCATCAGCTGCACATTGGCGGCAGAGGTGGTGCGCTTGGAGTTCTTATATTTCGCTTCGAAGTCCTGACGGATCACCGTTCCTCGGGGAATGACATAGGCACCCAGCGCCAGATTCACCACAGCAATCAGCGCTGCAGAGATCATATAGGGTCGCAACAATCGCTTGAAACTCACACCCGCTGCCAGCATGGCGATAATCTCGGAATTGCCCGCCAGCTTCGACGTAAAGAAGATGACGGCAATAAACACAAACAGCGGCGAGAACAGGTTCGAGAAATAGGGCACGAAGTTGGCGTAGTAGTCGAAGACAATCGCCTTCAACGGGGCGCCGTAGGTAGAGAACTTTGCCAGGTTCTCATTCACGTCAAACACGATCGCAATACTGATAATCAGCACAATCGAGTAGATATACGTACCGATAAACTTGCTGATGATATAGCGGTCGAGCCTTTTCAGATAACGGAAGGGATTCAGGTATTTCAGATAGCGCAACCAGCGGAGCCAGTGACAGACTTTCTTCCAGCCGCGTGCAATCGCCCTCTGACGGCGATAACGCTTCCGGTGAAGTCTGATCTTGCTGAAATCGCGTTCTGTATAATTCAAATTCATCGCCTTTGTCCTAATTGATTAATCACTGAGCGTTTCCACTGCACAAAATCGCCATCGAGGATGTGCTGACGGGCATCAGTCACCAGTCGCAGATAGAAGGCGAGGTTGTGGATGCTCGCAATCTGCATTGCCAACAGCTCCTGCGCCTTAAACAGATGGTGCAGATAAGCCTTCGAGTGGATGCGGTCTATCTCACAGCCGTCGGGGTCGATAGGCGAGAAGTCATCCTCCCATTTCTTGTTGCGCATGTTCATCGTGCCCTCATAGGTGAAGAGCATCGCATTACGCCCGTTACGGGTGGGCATCACACAGTCGAACATATCCACACCGCGCTCGATGGCCTCGAGGATATTCTGGGGCGTACCCACACCCATCAGATAGCGGGGACGGTCCTTGGGCAGGATCTCGTTCACCACTTCGATCATCTCATACATCACCTCCGTAGGCTCTCCCACTGCCAGACCACCGATAGAGGCACCACCACCGTCGTTCAACCGGCTCAGCACATCGCAGACATGCTTGGCAGCCTCCTGACGCAGATCTTTATAAGTACATCCCTGCACGATGGGGAACAACGTCTGGTTGTAGCCATACAGGGGTTCTGTCTCGTTGAAACGCTTCACGCAACGCTCTAACCAACCTTGCGTAAGTTTCAGACTCTTAGCTGCATACTGATAGTCGCTCTGTCCGGGAGGACACTCGTCGAGTGCCATCATGATGTCTGCACCAATCACACGTTCGGTGTCCATCACGTTCTCGGGAGTGAAGATATGTTTCGAACCGTCGATATGGCTGCGGAACTCACAACCTTCTTCGGTAAGTTTGCGGATGCTGGTCAGCGAGAAGACCTGAAAACCACCTGAGTCCGTCAGGATCGGACGGTCCCAGGTATTAAACTTGTGCAGTCCGCCCGCCTTACGCAGGATATCCAGTCCCGGACGCAGGTAGAGGTGATAGGTGTTGCCCAGAATGATCTGTGCCTTCACCTGTTCGCGGAGTTCGGAGAAGTGCACAGCCTTCACGCTGCCCACCGTACCCACAGGCATGAAGATCGGTGTCTGTATCTGCCCGTGATCGGTGGTGATCACTCCCGCTCTCGCGTCACTCGCCTGGTCGCTATATTGTACTTCGAATTTCACAAACTCTCAACTCTCAATTCTCAACTCTCAATTCTTTTTCTCCTCCTCGGGGATCGTGAAGTCCAGTGGATTCTCTACGACTTCCTTTGTCAGCGCGAACTTCCACACATCCTGAACGTTCTCCACATAGTGGAACGTCACACCTTTCAGATACATATCAGGAATCTCGAGGATGTCCTTCTCGTTCTCTCTGCACATCACGATATCCGTGATACCAGCGCGCTTGGCAGCAAGGATCTTTTCCTTGATACCACCCACGGGCAGCACTTTTCCACGCAACGTGATCTCGCCCGTCATCGCCGTATTCTTGCGCACCTTACGCTGGGTGAGGGCAGAGGCAATCGATGTGGCGATGGTAATACCTGCCGAAGGTCCGTCTTTCGGTGTAGCCCCCTCAGGCACGTGGATATGGATATTCCAGTTGTCGAAGATACGGTAGTCGATGTTCAGTGTCTCAGCATGGGCCTTCACATATTCGAGGGCGAGGATGGCGGATTCCTTCATCACGTCACCCAGATTACCCGTCAGTGTGAGCTTGTTGCCCTTGCCCTTCGACAGCGAGGTCTCGATAAACAAGATCTCACCGCCCACACTGGTCCACGCCAGTCCCGTCACCACACCGGCATAGTCGTTGCCCTGATAGATGTCGCGATAGAAGGGCGGCTTGCCCAACAGGTCCTCAATCTCCTTGGGCGTGATCTTCTGATAGTTGGTGCTCTCCTCAATCTGTCGTTTATAGGCAATCTTGCGGAGGGCCTTGTTGATCTGCTTCTCCAACTGGCGCACACCGCTCTCACGGGTGTACCTTTCAATAATCATCTCAATGGCAGCCTTGTTGAAGGTGACCTTCATGCCCTTCGTGTTCTGACCCGTATTCTCCAACTCGCGGGGAATCAGGTGACGCTTGGCGATCTCGATCTTCTCCTCGGTGATATACCCGCTCACCTCGATCACTTCCATACGGTCGAGTAGGGGACGGGGAATCGTCGAGAGGTTGTTGGCGGTAGCGATAAACAGCACCTTCGACAGGTCGTAGTCCACATCCAGGTAGTTATCGTGGAAGGCATTGTTCTGTTCGGGGTCGAGCACTTCGAGCAGGGCCGATGCAGGGTCGCCATTATGCGTCATCTGCGTCACCTTGTCTATCTCGTCGAGGATAAACACAGGATTGCTCGAGCCGGCCTTCTGTATCGACTTGATGATACGTCCGGGCATCGCTCCGATATAGGTACGACGGTGTCCGCGGATCTCTGCCTCATCGTGCAGACCACCCAGTGACATGCGCACGTACTTACGTCGCATGGCCTCGGCAATCGACTTGCCCAGCGAGGTCTTACCCACGCCCGGAGGACCGTAGAGACAGATGATCGGGCTCTTCAGATCGCCCCTCAGTGCCAGCACGGCCATATGCTCCAGGATACGCTCCTTCACCTTCTCCATGCCGTAGTGGTCCTTGTCCAGGATCTTCTGCGCACGCTTCAGGTCGAGGTCGTCTTCGGTATATTCATTCCAAGGCAGGTTCACCAACGTCTGCAGATAGTTCAGTTGCACGTTGAAGTCGGGACTCTGCGGATTCAGGTTGTCCAGTTTGTCGGCTTCCTTATAGAAGAAGCGCTCCATCTCCATCGACCATTTCTTGTTGCTGGCCTTACGTATTAGTTCCTGTTTCTCCAGCGACTCGCCATTGCCGATCTCTGCCTGCATGTTCTTGATCTGCTGCTGCAGGAAGTAGTTACGCTGCTGCTCGTCGATGTCCTCGCGGGTCTTGTTGCGGATGTCCACCTTCAGGTTCTGCAGGTTGATCTCGCGGTTCACGATCTTCATCAGGTTGAACAGGCGCTCCTTCACATGTTCCTTTTCCAGCAGTTTCATCTTCTCCTTCACGGTGAAGGGCATGTTCGAACAGATAAAGTTCATGGCCATGATGTCGTTGGTGATATTCTTCACGGCAAAATGAGCCTCGTCGGGGATATCGTCGCTCACGTCGATATAACGCTCCACCTGTTCACGCAGGTCACTGACGGCAGTCTTAAACTCGCGGTCGTTCTTCTCGGGCTGGATATCCTCCAGCGCTGTCACAAAGAATTCCAGGTAGGGGGTTGCGTGCAGCTGTTTCTCAATCTTCAACCTGCTCTGTGCCTGTACGATGGCGGTGATGTTGCCATTGGGCAGCGTCAGCATCTTCACCACCTTAGCATAGACACCCGTCTCATACAGGTCGGCCTGTACGGGGATCTCCACCTCGGGGTCGCGCTGTGTCACCACACCGATCGTCATATGGTTCTTCTCGGCCTTCTGGATGAGCATCTTGCTCGACTCGCGGCCTATCAAAATGGGTGATACCACACCCGGAAACAATACCAGATTACGGACGGGGAGCACAGGCACCACCTCAGGGGTATCGCCCTGCATCATGTCGTTATAGTCTCCCTCTATATCAGCGATCATCTGGAAAGCTGTATTTTTCTGATTCTTCATTCTATTTCTATACTTTTTCGCAAATTTGGCTGCAAAGGTACTAATTTTTATTGAGAATGATGAATACATCATTAAGAATTTTCGAATAATTTTGGTGTTTTAATAAAAATGCTCTATCTTTGTTGCCGAAATAGGATTCAATCATTTAAAACTATAACATTATGAAGAAAACATCTTTGACACTGTTTGCAGCCATGGCACTGTTGCTGTCGAGCTGCATGACCACGGGACTCGGAACCACGTCGTCCAATTCCAGTAGCAACGTTTGGGGTAACGTGCTTGGCGCTGTATTGGGTCAGGTATTGTTAGGTGGCATGAACTACGACCAGTCGGGCCTTCTGGGCAGCTGGAGCTACAATGCACCCAGTGCTGCCTTTACCACCCAGCAGGCGTTTACCAATGCCGGTGGTGCGGCTACCATTGCCAACATGTCTTCGTCGCTGGCAAGCAATTACAACAACATCGGTATCACCCGCAACAATACCTCGTTCTCGTTCCTCGATGGCAACAAGTTCTCTGCCAAGGTCAATGGCATCCCGTTCAGCGGCACCTATACCTATAACGCCCAGAACGGTGAGATCGCTCTCAAGACGGCTACCGAGACCATCAAGGGCAATGTCACCAAGACCGAGAAGGGCATGGGTCTGATGTTCGACTCTACGCAGATGACGCACCTGTTGCAGAAGGAGGGCAAGGTTAGCAACGCTGCCGCCGTCCAGGCCGTCTCCAAGCTCGCCAAGAGCGCCAACGGCGCCCGCGTCGGCTTCGAGCTCACCAAATAAAGATAATCCCCTCGCAAGTTCTGCGAGGGGATTTTTGTGAATCACGGGGTCTGGCACCAAGTGAATCATGGGGACTGGCACCAATGATAGTATCTTTGATCTATCAGTGTGTGCCTGTCCCCTGTGATTCGCAGCGCTCCCTAGAGCGCAATCGGTCCCAATCCCATGCAACTCGTGGTCGTGATGGCCGTCAGGAAGGCCGTGAGCGCGGCTACTACAACCTTCACCGCAATCTCAATAATTCTCTTTTTCATAGGCTAATACGTTAGAATGTTAGCTGGCGTCGGAG
>JAEEGJ010005855.1_pt1 | contig 37833 bp, 39 predicted proteins | sample 8958761 | NCBI WGS metagenome assembly JAEEGJ01 (sample SAMN16246546, study PRJNA631951) | gut metagenome | biome: gut microbiome; feature: rumen; material: RS-attached | host: Bos | place: Iran: Karaj | collected 2018-10
CATACATACAGAGGTATACCAGCACTATCGGCTATTTGTTTTATTTGAGCAAAACCTGGATTAAAAATCTTGCCTGTTTTCTTGATTCCTATTCCATTCAGTACCTGCTTATCAGGATCTATTTTTTGCCCCCCCCAATCAGTTTGCCAATTGTTCGCGGATAAAGATATCTTGCTATAAGTTCACTCCAAGCAAATACATATTGTTTATTCGGATATGAATCATGAACACCCACCACTTTTTGAAAGTCCATATTATCATGAGCATCATGGCTACTTACCAATAGGAACATAGCTTTCGCCATAAACAGTCCTTTTTCCTTTATATATGCTGCACAATTATCAGGTCCCCAACTTCCCGCAGATATATTTAGCATCTGCATTCCAGTTTCATCTGTAAACAAAGAAGTAGCAATACTATCTTGGTCACTCATTGCGCCACCAAACAATACTGAATCACCTAAGCCCAATACTATAACTTTAGTACTATCCGGTTCTTCACTTCGCTGAGAATAGGAGTTGTAGTGATAATGATGGCCAAACCGATAACCATCTTGATTGGGGCATGCCATATACTCATAATTATCACTCTCATAATAAAGAGGGGCATTTGCTAAACCTAAAAAATGACGAAGGCAAAGCTCACCTAATGCCAAAAAAACAACAGATAGGCATATGGCCCACTGAATTCGATTTTTTCTGTTCATACTCAATTTTCTATCCATATTACTCATTCAACTTTTTTCTAAGAACCCCACACATCCCCGTAGTAAGATGATAACACTCACTTCTTGATAAATACTATCCTGCTGTTGGAATGCACTTGCTTCAACTTTACCAACTCTTATATCTTTAATCCATAGTGTTCAAACACATACATTCTGATTGCATCTTTATCCTTTCCACATGCCTTATATATCTCGTCTACTTTTACATCTGCCAGCACTCTATACCAAAAACCCTGAAAGAAATTCCATAAAAATCCCTCTTTCCCATCTAAGAAACCGAGTTTAACGAATTCCCTATAGAAAAACCATATAAAACATCTCCAATATTTTGGCCACGAGGCATATTTTGCTTTGAGATTTTTCTTTTTTTGGGCTTTTTTGTCTAATTTCATTTCTTCTCGATTAAATAAGCCGATTTCTTGGTGTATCAACTCTATCGCTTCTTTTGTAGAATAAACATTGTGTTTGTTTATCCATTCACTTATGGATATTCGACTGTCATCAACAATATCATAAGGAAAAGAAATTGCTCTGCCATCTTTCACATCAACATGTTCATCTAACCAACGACTTTCCATTTCTACGTGACCAACACGAAAAATTCTCATGCTTGTTTTGGGATATTCCGCACTATGTTTCATCCATCGCCCTAGGAAGAAAATTCTTCTAATGAGTGTAATACCATTAACATCGTCTGGAACAGCATCTAATTCCTGCTGCAGATTTTGAATACAATTATCCATAAAATACTCGTCGGCATCCAGTCTAATTGCCCATTTAGTCTTGATAGGCAAATTATTTAAGGCCCAATTAATTTTTGTAGAGAAATTACTGGCAGCTGTCCATTCATATTGGAACACTTGTGCCCCTAATCTCGAAGCTTCTTCAATGCTTCCATCTGTTGATGAAGAGTCAACAACAAACACATTGGGAGTTAATTTCAAAGCGCTTTCTACCGAGCGTTTTATATGTTTTATCTCATTCCTCATAGGAATGATAACTGTGATATTACTTTCTTTCATATTCTCTTTTGCTAATTACTTTTGCAGGGTTACCACCAACAACCGTCCACGCATCAACATTCTTATAGACAGAGGCTGAAGCACCTACTACTGCTCCTTCACCAATTACCACTCCAGGCCCTATGAAACATCTTGAAGCCACCCAGCTGTTTTTTTCTAAAACAATCGGTTTTGAATATAGTCTGAAATCTACATCTCTGATATCGTGCGTTGCCGTACAAAGATAAGAATACTGAGATACAATAGCCCCCTCTTTCAATATTACATCTGCCGCATTATAAATATCAGTATTAGATGCAATACAACTATTGGATTCCATAGTAAGATTCCATGGTGCAAATATCTTACAGCTTGAATATACAACAGCATTATCTGAAATTTTGGCACCCCACGACCTTAGTAAAAACCGCTTCCATCTACCACACATGTTTCTTGGAATTGGACGCACTAATAAAGCCCAGCAGATTGACCAAAGTTGTCTTTTTATAACATCCTTTTTAGAATATGGAGATATAAAACTCATACTTAAATACTTAAAACCAATTACAAATTCGACCGCTCATATGTTCGCCAATAACTTTGCGATACAATTATATTCCGTTTCAGGCAATTGAGGTGATGGTCTATCAATGGGCTTGTTATATTCCAACTTTGGGCTCACTGTAGTCAATCCTCTAACCAAGTAATTTACCAGTCCAGGACCACCTTCTGCATCAAACTCATTAAGTGAATCGCTCGTATATTCTGCGTAACGCATGTCATATGCTTTAGCAAGATTCTTGAGATCAGGATTAATAAAACCTCCCGCTTTTGTTGTTCCATACATTCTATCATCAAAATATAGATGTTGGAATTGAGTTATCATTCCCAATGCTGCATTATTGATTACAATCACCTTAATATTAAGGTTGTATTGAGCAATGGTTAACATAGACTGGATGGCCATATGGAAACCACCATCACCAGTTACACAATAGATAGTCTTCTTTGGATTGGCAAAGGCAATTCCAATGGCTACTGGCATAGCAAAGCCCATAGGCGCAAGACCACCGCTGTTAACAAAACGTTGTCCTTTTTTAAGTTTCAAAGTCTGAGCTGACCACATTTGATTCTGACCAACATCTACAGTAAAGACATCACCTTCTTTAGAAATTTCATTTAATCTCTGTAACAACTGATATGGAGCTCTATTCTCCACAAAGCGTTCTATTTCCTTGTCTTGCGAATAGTTCTCTTTTATTTTGTCAATCCATGTATTCCAGATTGTGTAATCCTGATAATTGACAGAGGCGTCGGTAAGTACTTTCAAGAAATCAGCTACAGAAGCGTATACCTTTAAGCGATTTGTCAAGCGATGATAATCCAGTTCATTTTTATCCAAATCAACATGGATAATCTTCCCTTCTCTCAAAAACTCTCGATACATAGCACCTGTTTGGCGAGTGTCCATGCGAGAGCCCAACGCAATCAGAAGGTCTGCCTTTGCCACCGACATATTTGCACAACGGTTTCCGTAGCTTCCAATCATTCCCACATAGTGAGGATAGGTCTCGTCTATGATGCCACGCCCCATAAGTGATGTAACAACGGGAATGTTGGTTTTTACCAGATACTGATCAAGCATTCTACCCACGTTTTCTCCATAACAACCAGCACCTACAAGAATCATAGGACGCTTGGCTCCTTCTATCAACTCGCGTATTTCATTAATAGGTATCACAGATGATGCCCCTACTTCCGGCTCATATCCTCTTAACTTCTCTGGTTCTATCTCTGCACGTGAAATATTCATGGGCAAGTCAATGACAACAGGACCTTTGCGACCATGAGTGGCGATATAGACAGCCTTTTCAAGTTCGTAGCGTATGTCTTCTGGTTTGTCAAGCAAGACGGCATATTTTGTAATGGGTTTTACAACATTCACAACTTCCATTTCTTGGAATCCCTGCTGTCGTACAGGCTTGTCATACTTATATTCGTATGTATTCACTTGACCGGAGATAAAAATAACAGGTATAGAACCAAAATAAGCATCTGCAATGCCAGTCATCATATTTGTAACTCCAGGGCCGCTGGTGCATACAGCCACTCCGAATTTATCGCACCCAATTGCATAACCCTCAGCCGCAATTGCAGCAGTCTGCTCATGATATGTTTGGATGTACTTCACCTGCTCACTCTTTCCTAAAGAGTCAACAATATGTGTTATCATACCACCGATATAACCAAAGACGGTATCGATGCCTTTTTCTGCCAGAAATGACACAATATAATCTGATACTTTCATTTATAGTGAATTTATGGTGTTCTGAAGTGCAATATGAAAATCCGTATGAGGTATCTTTCCAAAAGCATTCTCAAATTTGTCAACAGTGCCAGACATCAGCATGATCTGATCTTTAGCGTAAGGAACTGCACCATAGTTATTCCGGATGTTGCTCCCCATCATTGTCTTGATGGTTTCGAGAATATCTTTGTTGCTATGCTCCTCTAAAGGCTGAGAAATGTTATAAACGCCAGATTTTCCCCTTGCCCCAATAACATTACATATTGCCTTCGCAAAGTCTTTGGTGTAAAGATACGAATAAACCTGTTCGCCTTTTGTAGTATCAAAGGTTTCTTTTCCAGTCTTGCAGTTATTGATAGCCAAAGATATCAAGCCGCCAGTCTGCTTCTCACCGAACACAGTGAATACACGTATCCATTGCCATTCAATATCTTTAGCTTCACAATATGTCTGAAGTTCATGCAATGATGCGCATTTGGCTAATGCATACTTCATGATAGGACGTAATTCGTGACTTTCGCTGACAGGGCCTTCATAATAACCATATTCAGCTTGGCTTCCGATGGCAATTATTTGCTTGTACGGGTAAAGCGCAAAAAGCAGATTCGACAAACAGATATTCTGCTTTTGTATGGTATAATCTTCTCTACCAGCACCTCTCACCCCTCCCCATGCAGCATGTATCAATACATCAGGGGCAAATTCATGAACAACCTTTTCCCATCCATTATCTTTAATGGTAACCCATTGGATAAGACTCTCCTGCTCAGACTCAAAAAGGCTTTTTGATGATGAACGTCTTAAGCACAACACCTGATGGCCTTCTTCAAGACACTGACAAGCAATATGATATCCCAAATATCCAGTTGCACCAGTAATAAATACCTTCATCCAACAAATGCTTTTATCTGTTCTACACAGAGATTATAAACATCTTCTTGCTGATACCGCTTGTACCAATCTGCTGTTAACTGGCAACATTGTTCAATGTCAGTACGAGGCACCCACCCAAGTTGGAACTTTGCCTTACTTATATCAAGCATCAGTAGGTTTGCCTCATGAAGAGCATTGGGATCCGACACGTCCTTCAGCTCACCTTTTCCATAATATTTTGTAAGCATTGTGGCCACTTCCCAAACTGGAGTTATACTCTCAGTACGAGGTCCGAAGTTCCATCCTTCGCAATATTTTGTAGGTTCTTGAAGCATCTTGCTTGCGAGGAGCATATATCCACTTAATGGTTCTAAAACATGCTGCCAAGGCCGAATAGCCTTAGGAGAGCGAATCTCAATCGGTTTACTAGCTTCTAAAGCTCGAATACAATCAGGAATAATACGGTCTTTGGCCCAATCCCCTCCACCTACGACATTACCAGCCCGAACACTGGCTATAGCCACATGGTGTTTCTTGCCATAGTCCTCTGGATTGAAAAAACTTCTACGCCATGAGTTGATGGCAATCTCTGCTGCTCCTTTTGACGAAGAGTAGGGATCATATCCACCCATGGGTTCATTCTCACGGTAGCCCCAGATTTGTTCTCTGTTCTCATAGCACTTATCTGTGGTTATCATTACTACCACCCTTACAGAATCTGTAACCCTTACAGCTTCCATGATATTGATAGAGCCCATCACATTGGTCTCGTAAGTTTCCACAGGTATCTCATAGCTCAGACGCACTAATGGTTGTGCCGCTAAATGAAAAACAATTTCAGGCTGATACTGAGAAAATATTTCTTTCATTTTCTGCCCGTCACGGATATCAGCCCTGATGTCAGCCTTTATTTTGTTACCTATGCCAGAAAGAACATAGTTGTCTTTCTCACTGTATGGTTCCAGTCCAACACCTACCACCTCTGCCCCTAATTCATGGAGCCAAATGCTAAGCCAAGAGCCTTTGAAACCAGTATGACCGGTAACTAATACTCGCTTTCCCTTGAACGTGTTATTAAATATATCAATATTACTCATAAACTATAGTACATTAGGTATTTGCCGATTCCACTTTTTCCAGGTAGCTTTTCCTTCCTGGAGGAGTTTGTCAAGCATATTCTTCTCGCGAATATTATCCATACACTGCCAAAAACCTTCATGAATGTACGACATAAGCTCACCTTCATTGGCAAGTGTTTCCAACGGTTTACGCTCAAATATGGTATCATCACCATCTATTAAATCAAAAACCTCAGGCTGAAGCACCATATATCCAGCATTGATAGGAGCGCCATCACTAAGATTCTTCTCTCGGAACGACTTTACCGCACCTCCCTCTATATCCAGGACTCCTTTATCCTGCTTCATTTTAACAGCAGTAAGAGTTGCCTTTTTACCATGACTCTTATGAAACTCTAATAACTTGTTAATGTCCACATCACACACACCATCACCGTAAGTCATGAAGAAAGGTTCATCACCTACATATTTCTGAATACGCTTGATGCGGCCACCAGTCATCGTATTATAACCAGTATCCACCACTGTTACCTTCCATGGATCAAGGTGACTCTCATGAATAGTCATTTCATTCTTACCGTCACGGAAATCAAAGCTCACATCCGAGTTATGCAAGAAGTAGTTAGCAAACCATTCCTTGATATACTCCTGTTTATAACCTGCACAGATGATAAACTCATTATGGCCATAATAGGAAAACTCCTTCATGATATGCCAAAGAATAGGCATACCACCAATCTCTATCATGGGTTTGGGTTTAAATGCAGACTCCTCACTAATGCGGGTACCGAAGCCACCTGCTAACAAAACAACTTTCATGCTTTTGATTTTACAAAGTCCTTGATTGTATCAATCATATACTGGAGTTTCTCTGGAGTCATGCCTGGATAGAGTCCAAGCCAGAAGGAATCCCGCATAATAGAGTCAGTTACAGGCAAGGATCCACCTACTACGCGATAGTCCTGCCCTTCTACATACTGCTCGAAGGCTGGATGACGGAGCAGGTTTCCAGCAAAGAGATTACGTGTCTGAACTTTATGATCCTCCAGGTAGCGAGTCAACTCATTACGAGTATATCCTGCATCTTCCTTTACAGTGATAAAGAAACCAAACCAAGAAGGCTTTGAGTTCTTCTGTGGTTCAGGGAGAAGCAAGCCCTTAACGTCTTTCAAGCCATCATACATAGCCTGATAGTTCTCACGTCTGCGCTGCACTATAAAGTCCAGTTTCTCCAACTGAGCACAACCAATGGCTGCTTGCAAATCTGTAGCCTTCAGATTATAGCCGAGATGACTATATACATACTTATGATCATAGCCCTGAGGTAATTGTCCAAACTGACCAGTGAAACGACAACCACATGTATTATCAACACCGCCTACACACCAGCAGTCACGCCCCCAATCGCGGTAAGAGTTCACATACTTATGAAGTTCTGGATTATTTGTATAAACCGCACCACCTTCACCCATTGTCATATGGTGAGGAGGATAGAAACTGCTAGTACCAATATCGCCAATAGTGCCTGTTTTCTTCCACTCACCGTCAATGAAGTATTCCGAACCAAGTGCATCGCAGTTATCCTCAACTAACCACAAGTTATGTTTCTTACAGAAATCAACCACTGTTTGAAGATTGAAAGGATTTCCCAGTGAATGAGCAATCATAACTGCCTTTGTTTTGGTCGAAAGAGCATTTTCTAATTGTGTAGTATCAATATTACTCTCTTCAATACTCATGTCCACAAATACAGGTACTGCACCATATTGTACAATACATGCCACGGTTGTTGGGAATCCTGCAGCCACAGTAATCACCTCATCACCGCGTTTAATCTGACGATCACCCAATTCTGGAGCTGTCAAAGCAGAAAAAGCCAAGAGATTTGCTGATGAGCCAGAATTACAGAGCGAACAATATTTCACTCCAAGCCACTTGGCCAATCGAGTTTCAAACTTATGAGCCCATGGTCCAGCTGTTAGCCAAAAATCCAATGACGCATCCACAAGGTTAACCATTTCCTCGTCGTCGAAGTAACGACCACCATAATTCACACGAGTCTTGCCAGCCTCAAATGCGGGCTGAGTAGCATGCACTTCACGATAATACTCACGTGTAAGATCGAGAATTTGTTTTTTTAATTCTTCTTTCTTTGACATAGTACTTCTATAGTTTTTTTACTTTATATATTTCTATGAATATTTATTTCCAATCTTGATATGGCATTACGAAATATTAATGATTAACAATAAAAAACCAAGATTAAACATATACATAATCAGGTTTATCGTTTAATCCTAAAATCCTGCCATAAAGTGCTTTCATTTTTTCGCCAATCGTCTCTACACTATAATTCTTTTCCATCAACTTTCGACCATTAGCACCAAGCATCTGGAGTTTTGCATCAGTAGCGTTTAAAGCACTGCGTACTGCAAAAGTGATATTCTTCTGCGTATATGGGCAGAGCATGAAGTAAGCGGCTTGTCTTTTTATCCCTGTCTGTATGAATACTCTAATTTTGCCAATTGTGATATAAATTACCCTTTTAAGACAATATATGTAAACATAAAGATTTTCTCGAAACTTTGCGTGATAGATTCGGCATCACAATTTTAGTTTATTTATTAATCGTTGTTTTATACAACTATTACAGAAAATTGAGTAAAGTGAATGTGGAATTTCCGACAATAATAATAGCCAACTTTTCTTAAATCTCATTATTAAAAACCAAAGTCTCCTAAAGTCTCGGGAGACAAGCATATTTAACATTTCTCCAACAACAATGTCAGCTTGGATCTTGTTAAAGTAATCATGTCTAGCCTCTAACCTAATAACAGAAATAATAGTCTTATCAAACCGTATTGTTTTTTTACTTAATTCACTCGCTCCTTTTATGTATTGATAAACTACTTTAGGGGTATATGCGATTTTACAAAATGACATTAACCGAAAGAAGAAATCCAAGTCCTCCCCCTTTGAAAGATTCTCGTTAAATCCTTCTGTCTTCAGTAATGCATCTCTTTTGATTATGAAAATTCCAGCTCGCATATAAATTTTTTGCGAATAAAAATCCTCATAATTATTCACAACTACATATTCTTCATCTCCTTTACAGTATTGTTTAGGTTTTATATTAGAATAAACCTGTAAAAAATTACCTGCAAAAACATCACAATCCGAATGTGACAGATACAGATTATATAACGTAGAAAGAGCTTGAGGATCCATCAAATCGTCACCGTCAAGATAGTAAATTAAATCCCCTATGCATTTATTTAGCCCATAATTACGTGCAGAAGAAACGCCTCCATTCTCTTTCTTGAAAAGATGAATACGATCATCTACAAAAGACTCTACTATTTGTGCTGACTCATCCGTTGAACCATCGTCTATAACTATAACTTCGAAGTCTGTAAAAGACTGAGATAAAATTGAATTTAAAACGTCTTTTATATAAATAGCCTTGTTATAAAGAGGAAGAATGATGCTGATCTTAACTTCTCGCATTAATGTACAAATTTCATTATAATACTATAGGTTTTAACACAATACCTGCCTGATAGATAAAGAAGGACACCTCTTATAAGATATTTTATCTTATATGAAAAGATCAAAGTCCTATAAAGATATTTATGCCTGGTCATATAATCCACAAATTCTTTCCTTTTTGAGTCTTCAGACTTTGTGATTATTAAAAATGCATTACATATCACGCGACTCACAATTATCATGAATGCTTTGTGGGCTTTACGGTCATGTTGGCGATCAAACGATATCAGGTGTTCAGATATTTTAAGATAGTCGAAAGCTCGTTTAGGATTCATTGTTGTTGTTATCGAGTTTGAGTGTATATAATAAAAATACAAGGGGGTGTCAATATAACTGATTCGTTTTGCAAGAAAAACTGCCCTTGGTGTGAATTCAACATCTTCATGATAAATTCCTGGATAGAATTTTAAATCATTATCTAATAAAAAAGATTTCTTATATACGTAGAATTGCGCGGGATAATTAAGTATAGAAGTCAGCAAATCTATCCCGCAATTAGGTTTTTTCTTATAGCAAACATCAATAGGGGGTCTGTTATCGTCATGGAATTCTGTATAATTAAGAGCTATTATATCAGGAGACTTTTTAATCGCTTCTAGTATTAATTTTATAGAATCTATAGTAATGCTGTCATCTGAGTCAACAAACCAGACATATTCTCCTCTTGCTATTCGTAACCCTTCATTCCGTGCACAGCTTAACCCCTTATTTTCCTGATTGATGACTATTATATTGGACCCCACATACGATTCTACAATATCTTTTGTTCCATCTGTTGAGCCATCATTAACTATAACTACTTCATAGTTATTTGTAGAAATATCCTGATCCAATATGCTCCGTAAACATCTATCGACATAGGGTTCTACATTATATGCAGGAACGACTATTGTTAATATTTTATTTTCCATTAACACCCCAATTTATTATAAGTCTCTTAAATAATCGTTTCATCCTTATTTGCAGGTTCATAAGTCCATATAGCTTACATTCTTGAGGGTGCTTTAATCTAATTAAGACATAATCTTCCCCTCTTACATTGTTTTCTTTTGCCATGGAAAGTATAAAAGGAATGAGATTTTCCTTTTCCATCAGAACTTTCCTCGTCTCAATCAATCCCTGTTTATATTTGTTATATTCTCCCTCGGGATTATCAATGACTTTCTGTAAGAATTTATGTAAGGAAACATAGTCATTAACATCAAATTCAACATATCCCCCTTTGAAATAATCAGAGATGTTTGGGCATCCCGAATAAATGGGAACCGACAATGCTAGTACTGGATCTGAAAATTTTTCCGTCCAATAGTCATCCACGGAACAGTTTTCCATACAAATATGAAAATAATACGGAAGTAAAGCATCGGCTTTATAATCCACGGTATTACTTCCAAACCCGTAATAATCAATAGAATCGGGGAAGTCCCTTTTTAGGAGTTCTATGAGTTTCATCCTTTTAACATGACCTGGCATCATTTTCTTTGAAGATGTTACAATCGAAACTGCCTTTTCCTTTTTGGGAAACATTTTCTCATAATCAGAATAAGAATATCGGTGCTTCTTTGAAAAATGCCCTAATCCTAAGGACCAAGGCAAGAATCCATGACTTTGTATATGACATCTATGCTTAATCTTCTTATTTGGCACAATTACAATATCAAATTGATTCAGGAATTCTTTTGGGTATGGCCGCATTAGAGGAGGTTCTCCAGCAACAAATACCAATCCCCCTGGACGACACTTAATTTCAGGATGCTCATCAAAATTCTCATATACAACCACATAATCCCAGACTAAATCTTCATCAGAATTTTCTTTTAGACAATACTCACTTGGTGAAAATTTTGTAATGTCTGTCTGCGGATCAAACTGATTATGTCTATGTCCTTCTTTTAAAATATTAATATTAATCATTGAATAAAATATGATACAATAATGAATTTTTATCTTGCAGTATCTCTTTTTTAAATTTGTAGGTTAATTTGTGTACAAACGAAGTGGATTTGAGATGGATCATCATCTCTTCACTATATTTCTTGGGGAGAGAGAAAAGCATAAGGTGAGGGGCTTGGTTACTAAAATATGGCATTTCATTAAAAATATTCTCAGTATATTTGTCATTATCACTTAATGCTTTTATAAAAATATGGTATAAAAAATAATTTTTCAAGTTGTTATGATGCCCCCAATAATCAACAAGCATATGAATCATATATTTTAAAACCAAATTGTTCTCTTCCGAAATAATAAACCAATTTGAACTCTTCATAGGTATTGGATTCAAAAACAAGTCCGTTTGAAACATGAAAAAGGGTTGACTAATTAATTTTGAAGGAAAAGGCGAAGTCATAAAACATGTGGCATCCATCCAAATACCTCCATAAAAATACAGAAGACAACTCCGCACTAAATCTGAGAAGTGAGCCTCAGGAATTATACCTTTTTCATGTTTCTTTAAGATGAAATCAGGGAAGCCAACCCATTCTAATAAATTCTCGAAATCAACAACTTGAACTTCATATCCTTGAGGCTTGAAAGCTCTTATAGAGTTAATACATTTTTTTACTAGCAATGGAGCCTCTGTTTCACCTGAGTTCCAATAAATCCATATTTTCTTTTCCCCTCCCGCCTTTAGAGGTACACACGGAATCGGTTCGGTACTCCATATTCTGTTTTTTTCCCTAAATCTACGTACTGCCCATTTATAACAACGATACTCATTTTTTATTTCAAACTCTCCTGGGAAAAAAGTAAAAGTTGATAATGTCAAATTCCAATAGTAGTTTATATGCCACCTTATTTTTTTTCTTAGCTCTTGTATCTTCATTTTTGTTAGTTTATGTTGTATCTAATTTTAATTTCATTTACGATATCTTTGTGCGACTCAGGACTTCCCCAAAATGATTCTACAAGATTTTTATAATCTTCCTCTTTAAGATGCAAGTCAGTCTGGTCGCGAATGACATGTATTAATTCTTCAAAATGATAAATCTTCTTACCTATGATATCCTTATCATAATCAAAAACCAGTTCCCTATCCCCTTCCTGATATAGATCTTTGTCGAAAGGAAATAATAGTATCTCTTTTTTTAATAGGAGGACGTCAAAATAAATAGACGAATAGTCGGTTATTAAGGTTGTCACAAATGGCAATAAAGGATACACATCAAATTGGCGCTTTACAAAATAAATATTAGAGAAATTGGCAATTTCCGGAATATTTGAGAATGAATTTGGGTGTACTTTAATAACAAAGATGCTATTTGTTGCTATAAGGGCTTGATTTAATTCTTCAAAGTTAAAATTGCCATCCTTAAAAAGATTTCTGTTTGTGTCTCTAAAGGTTGGCATATAAAAATACACTTTCCGATACAAATTGATTCTTTTGTATAATTCCAACAACTCGCCACCTTCGTCATATATTCTTTTATGTTGGAGTATAGGGTCTTCAAAGAAAGGTTTACACCTTGGGTACATATCTGTTATACAATCCTCCTCTCTTAATTTAAAACTTTCACGAAGTATTTCAGAGTATCGAGGCCCCACGTTAAGCAGAACTGTTGGTTTTTGGTATAAAATAGGATAACGATAACGACTAATCAATGATCCATTATACCTATAGGCCATCTTTCCTTTTTTTGCTCTAAATTCAACTTCTTTTAATGCGATGCCGTGCCACAAATTTACTTTGATAGCATTTCCAGAGGTGTAATAGTTAATATCACTTGTTCTAAAGCTATAGACATAAACCCCAGCCCTTAAAGAATATAAAAAACCTAATATACTTTTGTAATAATATGCCTTGATGTTTTTTGTGCGAAAATAATCCTTGTCCGTTATTTTTCTATAAATCCAAATCGCTTTGATTTCATGATGATTATTTATAATATCATAAAACAAATATTTAGGATTATCCGCAAAGCCAAAGTTTGATCCAAAGACCCACAAGGACCTATTTCTTGGCATTATCAGTGATACTGGGTATACAAAGATAAATCCCAGTATTTTCAATAGATTATGGCAAAACATATTAAGAATTCTTAAAACTAATTCCTTTTTCATTACGATCACTCAAACTTGTTTTATGGTAATATAAATCAGTAGTGATAATAGCCATCAGCAGGCCATAGTTAAATGCAAAAGTTAGGTATGCAAACATTGTGGCTTGTGTAAAAAAAGCTGTTGCATAAACAACAGAGAATATTATCCAACAAATTTTGTCTGTACCTTTATTTTCTCTGAATATTCGTAGAGAATTTTTTGAAAGGTAAAAAATAAAAAAGAATAGGAAAATAAGTCCATAATGGTATGAAAGATAAAAAAAAGAAGAATCCATTGTACTTAATATCTGACTTCCTTTGTTCTCTTTCTGAATAGTTTTTACGTACCCTCTCCAACCTATTCCTTTCGGCAACAAGTAATACACTGGAGATTTAAGTGGAAGAAATACCGAGTTCATTCGCTCTTCTTCCGTGTTTTCTCCATTAAGTGTTTCTTCAACGCGATTTATTGAATGGATTTGCCTAGATCCATCAGACATCCAAAAATCATAAACACTATTCCACGTATAATATGGGATTATTATAAGGCTTGCTGCTATTATAATTTTATGACACTTAGATATTCTATTATGAAGTATTCCAATAATGAATATTATTAGTGACAATATAAAGAGAATATAAAAATTTCTCATGGTAGAAACAACTGTATGATATGTTAAAATCGCAAGTAGAAAGAAAGCTAAATTTACATTTTTCCACTTAAACAAATATAAATACATGAGAACAATAACTGAAATTGGGCTTACCAATCGTATTCTCACGTCATCTTGAGTTCCAGCCAAAACAGACATCAAGTATAATACGGAATAAACTATATCCATGATTATCAATAACCACAGAATTCGCTTATGGAACCAGCCGTTTTTATAATACCACAACTCTCTGTCCCTAAATATGAGGAGGGAAAAGATCAACAATAATGTCGTTCTAAAATCAGCATACACATATTGTATTTCAAAAGTCAGGAGTGTACCCAGCAAGAACTGAAAGATCAAAATAAATAAGGACACTCGAAATAAGAAAGATTTTACCTTCTTTTTAAAGCACCCCTTAATTATATTATCTTTCATCACAAGAAATACTCCTAAAAAGAAAAATGGCTCAACTAAGTTTGGGCCAATAAATCTTTCTGTAAACATGACGGATAGAGGACTTATAGCAAATGCCATCAATATAACTCCAATATAAACCTTCATCATCTATAACGATTATTATATTTTGATATTATTATAGAAAGTGAACCTTTACAAAACTCCCTTTCTTCATGGTTTAAACCGCAGAAATAGGTAATGAATAAAGTATTTATGATACAAATAATGAAGCAAATAATTATAGACTTTAGACTTTCAGTAATATAGTATTTATACAATAAAGGTAAACTTACAGAGAGAACAGCAACAATTATTATCCTCAGTAAAACTTCGCGTGAAAATCCAAGCACATCAATTGATACAAGCCTATTTAAAAGTATCAGTCTTGCAAACAAACTCATCCACGAGAAAAATATAGCTATAAGATATATAGACTCAGCAAATGCACCTAGTGTATATGCAACATAGGCAATAGGTAAAGTAATTAGAACACCAATAGATACAGCAATAGAATAAGCGCTAATTTTCCCGGTTGCTTGAGCCGCTATGTCCAATGGATATACTAAGACATCCGTATAGGCATATATCAGCATTAACACAAAAAACAAATTTGCATGAGGTGGAACCTTGTCAAGCCAGAGATTAAGAATATAACTAGAATTCATCAAAAAAGGGAGTGAAATTAAAAATATTAGTGCGAATGACATTTTACACACTGAATATACAAGTTTCTTCATCTTTTCCACTTCATTTGCCGAGTAAAGTTTAATTATCTGAGGATTCGAAGCTAATTGGAAACTACTGCAAAAGGTCCGAAGCCCAGAATATGCTTGCATAGCAATGGCGTAAGCTGCATTCATAGATGGTCCAAAGAAAATATTCAACAGGATTATTACCCCTTGAACAAAACCAGTAACAGACAAGTTAGACATACCAGCCCAACCTGACAAACTTAGCATCTCTTTAAACATTTTTTTATTAAATACCCATCGATAACGCACTTCTATATATTTTCTTTTGCAGAACCATAAACATATGAATCTATTTATAGTTTGTATAGCAAATAAGAACAAAGAATAAAGAACCAGCTTATCCCATGATATATAAAACAAAAGAACAACCGAAATAAATTTTAAAACAGTATCAGTTATTGTTATCAGCGCATAGATACCCATATCTTCATGGGCTATGATTTCAGCATTATTAGGGACGTTAACCAATGTAAAAACGCTATTAAACAATGTAATCTGGAAAACCCAGAATGCCACCCAAAGACGATCTTGTGGAAGAGTCATTTGGCATAAAACGAACCAAGATCCTATAGTCTCACCCAATATGATTAGAATCAAAGACAGAACAATGTGAATATTAACACTAGTAATATAAACAATATTAAGTTTTTCTATATTTTGCTTACCCAGTTCAAATGTTATAAATCTTTGTGTACCCGAAGATAGCGTACCAGCCAAGAGGGAGAGTAGTGCAGTAACTCCCCCCACTGCAGCATATACTCCGTAGTCTTTTTCTCCTAACACTTGTAAGGTTAGCCTAGTTGTATAGAGTCCTATGGCTAAGACTAACAATTGTCGTATATATAAAAGGAGTGTGTTTTTAACTATCCTTTTTTCAGAAGAAATATTTTTTATCGACATAATATCAAATATCATATCACCCCAAAAAGGCTATTATTATAGTATAAATAATTTATTCATATAAGAATTATAATCCTTTGCTATATGACCAATATCCCAAGCTATATAACCAAAATTTGCTTGATTTGAGACCATTACTGCTACTATTTGTCCGAGCATCAAACATATCATGCAGTCTAATGGCACGTCTTTCGCTATCGCCTGAATAATTTGGTCATATTTTGAATATTGCTTCATCTTTTCTTTAAAAAGAAGAAAATAACAATTTTTGATATAGAGTACATATAGAGATCTTATATTTTCTGAACATTTTTGACTTTATATCACAAATTGTTACTTTTTAGTGTTATATTATAAATCCTTTTTATCAGTTATAAAATAGCAATTTTGCCGAATGTCATGGCTTTAGTAATCTTAGAAGCAATAGCTGAGAATACTGGATAAGCCTCCTATATCCGGTAGGAAAATCTCTTGCTTCCAAAGAAATCGTATCAGTTACACCACGGAATTCATCTATTTCCCGTCTTTTTATCATTCTTCCAAAAAGTCTGCCTGCGTGACGCATCGTGCGCAGATTCCTAAAAGCTATTGATTCTGGGTGATTTGCGTATATCCATGTCCCATATGTTTCAAACTCAGAAAAAGAGAGCCCGTTATCAGAAGGTGTAGAATTTATAATCTTTTCTATCCATGTATTACCTGGAATATTGGCATGAGATATAATATTTATTAACTCTTTCATATAAGAGGTTTTTATAATCATATGCTCTGCTATAAAAGATTTATCCACTTGCTTCTCCAACCCAGTAAGGCGTTTCATTGTATCAAAATAGGGAATATTATATTCGTCTTTTAGAGTCAATAGCATGCGCTCGTTTTCATCAAAAAAAGAAAGAGGTGTGGTAGGTATTGTGTCTGCATCCCATATCAAATAATAATCTGTTGCAAATTCCGTCAAAGAAAATCCTATCTTTAGAAACTGTTGAAAATACCATCCCGCCCTGAAATGGGTAGAAAAATGATTATCAACCATATCCTTAACTACATTAATATCGACTCCTGGAATTAGTTTACTTTCATCCAATAGTATAACATTATTAGCAGTTAGAAATTTCTTACTGTAGAATCCAAAAAAACGTAAATTTGTAATTAAAAAAATTTTCGATGGATTGATGTTCTGATTAATATATAGAATCGTTTTTTTTACGATAAATATATCTTTTACTCCAACACTAATTATAATGTCAAATTTATGCTCCATTGATTGTGTGTTTATACTTTTTCAAAAAAACAAGGTCTTATTCCGCTTCTCACTTTGAGATAGTTGACTTGTGATGAATCTGCTGCGCTTTCAACAAGTCATCAACCGTATCAACCTCAGCCCATTGTTTACCTGCTATGTCTGCTGCAAAGAGTTGAAAGTCATGGAACATTATCAACTGCACAAGAGAGTCTTCAAAGAACTGGTCATACATATTGTTATGTATCATACTATCTATCTCGCCCTTCAGAAGTCGGGCAGAGACAGCATCGAGCTTCGTCATACAGCAATATTTTGCCGAAAAAGTCTCCAGCTTTTTGCTCATCACCAACACCTGACTATCTCGGATAACAGCATTATATGAACCTACCTCAGCCTTTGAACTATCCACTAATACATAGGGGTGGTCAGTCTCTTTGCAGAGATAATCCACCACAATCTCTTCAGAGAACACTGCGTCACCATGAACGATAGTCACATTCTCTCGCTCAAGGTACTGACGGGCAAACCATACTGAGGAGATGGAGTTCGTCACCTCAAAGAATGGATTTTCTACAAACTTACAGTTGTCATCTGCAAGTTCCTGCTTTACTGTTTCAGAAAGATAGCCAATGATTACTACGATCTCTGCATTCTTGTCATATTTGCGAATAGAACGTACCATGCGTTGGAGAACTGTGGTCTCCTCATCAAGGCGGAAACTCGTTTTGGGATATTTTAATGTCAGGGGCTGAAGGTTTCTTCCCTTGCCTGCTGCTAATATAATATAAGTATTCATATGTATATTCCTTTCTTTTAATTTTTGATAATATCACCTGTGTATCCTTCAAACGAGTCGACATCAACCCCCTGTTCCTTATACATGTCAAGTGCCATATCGCTGTATTCCTTAGCATAAGTATACCAACGGGTCTTATGAGGCTCAGGATCCTGGCCTTTAGACTCCTTCAGCATACTCCAATGCATATAGAACCAACCAGAGATGGCTATGTATGCGTAGAAGTGTCTTTTCTGAACAGGAGAAGGATTTCTTCTATAATATGTAAACAGGATTCTATCTACCTCTTCTATGGTATGGATACCTCCGGCTATATAAGAGCCAAGATCAAAACCAGGATCACCATAACCACCGTATTCCCAGTCAGAGAGATAAATCTCATCATTATTGATGAGAAAATTGACATCACGGGCATCGCCATGGGTATAACATTGGCGAATGCCATCTGTCTGGGCTAAACGATAAAGTTTATAAATATTGTTCCTAAGATTATCAAAATCCTCGAAATGTCCGTATGCTTCAGGGGCTGTCTTGGACTTTATTTCCTCAGCTTTTTTTATTACATCAAAGTTCCATCTAACACGGCAAGGCGCATCATGGAGCTTCCTCATAAGCATCACGCCTCTTACCATATCATTAAGATTATGGTAGTCATAATCATAATGCTCAATGAAACGAGCTATTTTCCAGCCTGTCTCAACATCCATAGCAATAACTGTAGTATCAATACCAACATCTTCTACAACTTTTTGCATAATAGTCTCGCGCCCGCGCTCAACCAATATCTCAGAGCCAAGACCAGGGTGACGATAGATGTACTTTCCTCCATTTAATCGAAACGATAATACAATGTTAGTCATACCTGCCTGTACAGGCACAAGTTCCTCTATATCTTCCACCTTACATGAAAATACTTTCGTAATGTTTGAAAGTACAGTATGACGTATCTCATTAGTGAATACGCCACCGGTAGTTTGAATATTATCCATTTTTCTAGTTATTATGTTTTTTCTTATATTCTTGAGCTAACACATACCCCAAAAACATTTCTATATCTTCTGGGGTCGTAATCTTAATGTTGGTCTGATTTCCTTTTGAAAAATAGATAGGGATATTCAGTGCCTCCATTAAAATTGTAGTATGTGCATCCAAAGTGTCGAACAAATGTTTATCCTCAACCTGTTTGTAAAAATTAACGATATTCTTGTAAAGAAAGGATTGAGGAGCAGAAAGGGTCTTGAAGGTGTCACGAATAATATTCTTTTTCGCATGGTCACCATCATTTGTGCCATACAACAGGAATGCAGAGCAAGAACTTATTGCATTACCCTTTTCCTTACATACCCTGATATTATCTTTTAAAATATCATCACTAACGAATGGAGATGCTGCCCAATGAATCTGAATAACATCATCATCCTTGGCAATGCCTTTTAGGCCTTCTACACCGTTTATTATAGAATGTTCATAGTCTTTTCCACCAGTAACTATCTTTATCACCTTCGTGATACCATTGTCATTAGCTATCTTCTGTAATTTCTCCTGAAAACCATCCACACAAGAAAGCACAATCGCGTCAATTTCACTGCACTGCTGCAGTTTCTGCATTGTATATGCTATTACGGGTTTGCCTAGTACTTCTACAAACTGTTTGGGGATGCCAGCACCAACACGGTTACCAACCCCTCCAGCCAATAATATACAATATGTCATAATAACTATTATTTCTATGTACTTAATGTATCAAAAGAGATAAAGATTTTATTCTTATATACCGTCTCGACTTACTTTTGTTATAAGATATTTTGTCAGGATAAAAAACCAAATTATAATCGCGCCGGATTAACCAGAGGTATTTGATATAAGATCAAAGAATTAACTATTTATCCAAAATTTGCTTATACCATTCAAATAGTTTTTTAACGCCATCCTCAATCTCTACTTTGTGAGTCCAACCGAGAGAGTGGAGTTTAGAAACATCGATGAGTTTTCGCATTGTACCGTCGGGTTTTGATGTGTCGAACTCAACTTCGCCTTCAAAACCAACTGCCTTAACTACAAGTTCTGACAGTTCACGGATAGTGAGCTCCTTACCTGTGCCAACATTGATGTGACAGTTGCGGATTTCGCCCAACTTGGGGATTGCACCACCACGACCTGCAGAGTGGTTGCGGTCGACAGCACCATCGGTGCTTGCACCATAGTGTACTGATGAGTACTTCTCGATGCCGATGATGTCGCTGAAGTTTACGTTCAGCAGAACGTGTACTGAGGCATCGGCCATATCTTCGGACCAGAGGAACTCACGGAGTGGAGTGCCAGTGCCCCAAAGGGTTACCTTATTATTCTCTATGCCGTACTTAGCAAGTACGGCCAGAATTTCTTTCTGGCTAGCGTTGCCAGTGACGCCTTCTACGGGGCGCTTGTTCAAGTCGACGGCAATCTTATCCCATGCTCCATCGTGGATGAGTTTGGCCAGATAAACCTTTCGCATCATGGCTGGCATGACGTGACTGTTCTCCAAGTGGAAGTTGTCGTTGGGACCATAGAGGTTTGTTGGCATTACTGCAATGTAGTTTGTGCCATACTGCAGGTTATAGCTCTCGCACATTTTCAGGCCTGCAATCTTGGCAATGGCATATTCCTCGTTGGTGTACTCCAAGGGAGAGGTGAGAAGGCAATCTTCCTTCATAGGCTGTGGTGCGTTCTTAGGATAGATACAAGTGCTACCCAAGAAAAGGAGTTTCTTCACGCCATGGGCATAGGCCTCACTGATGACGTTGCACTGTATCTTCATGTTCATCATGATGAAGTCAGCACGATATAGTGAGTTGGCCATAATGCCACCTACAAAAGCAGCTGCCAGTACTACAGCATCTGGGCGTTCTTCATCAAAGAACTTCTTAACAGCTACCTGATCGGTGAGGTCTAACTCTTTGTGGGTGCGACCAACCAAATTGGTATAGCCTCGCTGTTTGAGGTTGTTCCAAATAGCAGAGCCAACCAATCCATGGTGGCCTGCTACATATATCTTACTATTCTTGTCGAGTGCCATTACTTTACAATTCCTTTCTCAAGATACTCTACCAGATTATGGCGTACCTTCATAGCTGCATCTTCTGATGCCACCTTGGCCATATCGCTATCCACCATAATGTTTACCAGCTCCTCGAATGAGGTCTTTGCAGGATTCCAACCCAACTTAGCCTTTGCCTTTGTAGGATCGCCCCACAGATTTACAACGTCAGTTGGGCGATAGAAGTCTGGACTTACCTCAATCAGCACATTACCTGTAGCCTTGTCGATACCCTTCTCGTTCTCGCCTTCGCCCTGGAACTCCAGTTCGATGCCTACACGCTTAAATGCGTAATAGCAGAACTCACGTACTGAGTGCTGTACACCTGTAGCAATCACAAAGTCCTCTGGTTTGTCCTGCTGGAGGATGAGCCACATACACTCTACGTAGTCCTTAGCATAGCCCCAGTCACGAAGAGAACTGAGATTGCCAAGATAGAGTTTATCTTGCTTGCCCTGCTTAATACGGGCTGCAGCCAGTGAAATCTTACGGGTAACGAAGGTCTCACCGCGACGCTCACTCTCGTGGTTGAACAAGATACCTGAGCAGCAGAACATATTGTAAGCCTCACGATACTCCTTTACAATCCAGAAGCCATACTGCTTGGCAACAGCGTACGGGCTGTAAGGATGGAATGGTGTATTCTCGTTCTGAGGAACTTCTTCTACCTTTCCATAAAGTTCTGATGTAGAAGCCTGATATATACGACATTTATCTGCCAAACCACACTGACGAACAGCCTCTAGCACACGCAATACACCTGTTGCATCTACATCGGCTGTAAACTCAGGCGAATCGAATGATACCTGCACATGGCTCTGTGCAGCCAGGTTATATATCTCATCGGGCTTTACTTTATTGATAATAGAAATGATGCTCATCGAGTCTCCAAGGTGACCGAAGTGCAAGTGGAAGTTCTTTACACCCTCCAGATGGGCAATACGCTCACGGTAGTCAGATGAATTACGACGAATCATACCATGTACGTCATAACCCTTCTCTAACAAAAACTCGGCCAAGTAAGATCCGTCCTGACCTGTAACTCCAGTAATTAACGCTGTTTTCATTTATTGAATTATTGATTTATTATTCTGCAGAAAACTCTCTGATTCTCTGTTCTTCACTACGCTTGCAAAGAAGTATCTGTCCATTTTTCTCGCTGAAGATATAGCCATCAAGTCCTTGGAGCACCACTTTCTTGGCATCTTCGGCATGTACTACACAGTTATTACATTCGTAGAGTTTTACATTGCCAACGGCTCCGTTGTTATTCTCATCCTTCTGTAACTTGTCGTGTAATGATGCCCAGTTACCCAAATCGCTCCAGCCGAAATCTGCAGGATGGGTATATACCAATCCATCGGCAGCAGCAGGTTCCATTACAGCAAAGTCGATAGAGATCTTTTCGCACTGTGGAAATATGTTTGCGACATCGCCTGTAGTTGCAATTTTTTCCATGTCGACAGCGATGTTAGGCTTATATTTGGTAATACAATTGGTAATGGTTTCGATATTCCATACAAAGATGCCTGCATTCCAAAGAAAATTGCCTGCCTGCAAATATTTCTCGGCTGTATCATGGTCTGGCTTTTCTTTAAAAGCATTCACAACACAGATTTCGTTGTCAACTGTCGCTGAGGTTTCTACATAACCATAGCCGGTTTCTGGGCGTGAGGGTTTGATACCGATAGTAACGATAGCACGTTTCTTGGCAGTGAATGTCAAAGCATTTCCAATCACACGTCGGAACTCCTCGGGATTCATCACCACCGCATCAGCAGGGGTTACAACCACATTAGCAGTAGAATCTACCTGTTTAATGCTCCAACAAGCCCACGCAATGCAAGGGGCGGTATTACGAGCTGCCGGCTCTGCCAAAATATGATCAGCAGGAATATCGGGCAGTTGCTGTTTTACGATATCAACGTATTTAGCATTTGTTACCACCCAGAAGTTCTGCATAGGGCAGATGCCTTTGAATCGGTCAACCGTTAATTGAATAAGGGTGCGACCACAACCAAGTATATCAATAAACTGCTTGGGCAGCTCTGGTGTACTCAAAGGCCAAAAGCGACTACCAACGCCGCCAGCCATGATTACTATATGAGTATTCATTATATTATGTTTTCTTGTTATGTTTCCTGCCAAAGGGACAGGTGTATGACATATTTGTAGTTATAGTGTTTAGGATTAAAAGGACAACTTAATCGTAAAATAAAATACTTTATCAGAATTAAGCAAGGAGCCGATAAGATTGTTGGAGTTGCTCATAAACCATGAATCATATCAACTCTCTTGCTTGCTTGTTTATTAATCACTGCCTATCAGAAAGACGGGTATATATCAGTACTACGACTACATCATGTTTGGGATTATAATGCCCATCTAATAATCCGGGGCGGATTATAATACTCCATATAATAATCTGGCGGGAGATCATAACACTCCATCTAATAATCCCGGCCGGATTATAATGTTCCGTTTGATAATCCTATCTAAACTATCCATAGAACAAGACGATTCACATTTCTATTTTTTTAATTTGAGCCTCTATATTTTTTACAAAGGCTTCAACTTCAGGAATAAGTTCATTCAAATCATCAATTTCGACTTTTATCGGTTTTCCATCTTTATCATTACCATTACGATGAATAATATCATGACGAATGCATACCTTCTTACAAAGGCTATCAATAGCCCCAAAATTAATTCCAAAGGTACTTTTATAAATACCTTGTATCTTTGCAAGGTTGTGATACATAAGTTCGTTGAGCGACTTAATAATTTTTGCATCTAAATTGTCCATTCTCTCATATATATCATTTAGAGTAAGTTTCTCAGATCCAAAATCTCTAAATGTTTCCACGAACTTGCGCTTATACTTTAGTGAGGTTATTATGATTTGCTTCAATGTAAAACTAAGATAAGCTTCAAGGCAACCTATCACATTGGCATACAACAAACGAACGATGATTTGCTGAACTCCTGGAGAGAGGTTACTCACCTCAGAAATAGCATTCTTTATATCAGATATACTTTGATCAAAAATAAAGTATGCATAATTGGGAGCTGCATTACTGTATTCCTCAACCTCCTCTTTAAGATATTCCTCAAAAAATATCTCATGACATTCTACTTCAGAATCTTCATCAAGTTCCGGTATAATTACAGTACCACCTCCATAACCATTGATAATATCAATATTATACGATCGACCACAATATGGACATAATTCTTCATATCCCTCTTCCCGCTCACTGTCAGATTGATTATCTGCTGCATAGTTAGGATAAGGTACAGCTAACTCAGCGGTTTCAAAGACCATCTTGCATTTTTTGCAAGTAATTCTGATTTTTACTGCCTCTGCAGAAGGAATTATATCTAAATATTTCATAATTATTTATTCAAATTCCATTCTTCTTTGAATTCTTTCTCTAATTGTTTATTATCCTTACCCATAATTATTCTTATCATCCTTACAGGATTAATCTTTGTTGTATAGGATCTGATGAAAAAAATAATCTGGGGTAACACGTAAGTACATATGCTTTGTACCCATCCATTAGTAATTTGCACATTATTTTTTTTTGCCAACCAATCTGCAATGACAGCTGCCAAAAAGAATGTTATTAATATTAAAAGATTGTTCCTTGCTTGAATCTTCTTTTTTCTAATAAATACACACAAATCACGTTTATAGATATTGTCAAGTATATCTTGCTCGCGTTTTTGACTTTCAAAAAGAGATTTCTCAAGTTGGGACACTTTCACACTCGTTTCATCTATCTGTTCTGCCAGCTCTAAATTTACTTTTTCTAACCTTTTATTCTCGGCATTAACTTCTACATTCAATTTTTTGATCACATCGTTTTCACGTTGGATAAGGTCATTCCTTTCTGATATAAGTTTATTCTCCTTTATTAGCGTTTCGTTTTCTGCCCTTGTCTTTTTCTCCAATTCTTTCTGGTAGGCCTTTTCCTCTTCGTACTTATCAATGTCCGTTTGGTTTATCACCATCATAGCTTCAACAGCCTCCTGTTCATTATCGATATCTTCAGGATTCTTAACCTCGTTACGAAGACGATACAACACCTCAATAGCAGACTCAGATGTAATCTTACCACTCTCCATTCGCTGTACCAATTCTTCATATTTCACGGCAACAGAGTTATTGATTTGACATGAAAGTATTATCTTTGCTTTGCTAATCACATCAAATACAGCAGGCGTTTCTCCATTTCCAAAAGCTTTACCTAATCTATACCACATTCGGTTTGTAATAAAATACAAATCTGTACTCAAGGGTTTTTCACATTCATTCTTAATTTCAGGATACCATGCTAATTTCTTAGTTATAAAATTATCAGTAAGCAAAACATACTTAAGATTCTCAAAAGATCTATTTGATTTGCCTTTTCTAAGAACATTTACATGGCTTAAGGAAGCCAATGCATTTATAATATCTTTCTCTTTTGATCTTGAACTCTCACTTTTAAACTTAGAAATGATTGTCTGATCCTCTAGATTCAAAGCATATTGATTCTCCGAATAATAATCTATAGGATTTGAATCCTTGATAATGCCATGCGATTTTATCAAACTATCAAGTTCTCCTCTTTTCTCATCAATATCCACATCGCAATTACAGCCTTCCGTAATTGCCTTCATTGCTGTTACTGAAGGAATTAAACGAACCTTGTTATTAACAATATCTTTGGCCTTATCAAAAAACTTATCTATCTCTGTTTCTACCTCTGGGAAATAACGCAGATATATTTTCTTCTGTCCCCCATTATTTGTGCTATCATTGTTGATTTCTTCAACAAAGGAATAGAAATCATTAAAAAGCTTTTGATACAGCATCCCATTGTAACCTGCCATATGAAAAATAATCTCAGTATCTAAATAGACATTCATTTCAGTTGTCCATCTAGATGATGAGCTGGCAGGTGTATCAAAAGTAACACCTGTATAACTGACAACACCCTCAAGTATACTATCTAATGGTGCGGAAATTGGATTTCCATCCTTAAAAGCAACTAAAAATGAGCTTATTTCATTCGAATATTTATCTGAATATCTATTATCAAGAATATAGTTAATAAAAGACTGTATTAAACAACCGCGTTCGGAACCTGTAAGTACTATTCCCTTTTCTTTCTCGACATAAGCAAATAGTTGCTGAATCACCTTTTGACTCTCTGAACTTTCACTATCAATAGCTTCTAATACCTTTTTCTGTTCTATATAATCATCAGGATTACATATAAAATGACTATATTGGTCTTTTCCAAGTTTTAACTGTTGAATAGCATATGCGATTACCGCTTCTTTCAAATTAAAAGCATAGTCATTGTTAACCTCTTCCGTCAATGACGAAAGGGTAAAACTTCGTAATGAATGCTTGTAGATGGAAGCCTTAATGAACTCACACAAAACTTCATAGCGGTTTTTGTGTTCATTTTCACCAAACCTCCTGAACACTGCCCAAGAGGCAAGGCATTTATTATCTGTAATCGTTCGCATATTTTTTATCTAATAAATCACCATCGCAGCTACCGCAAATAATCAATTGTACCTCCCAGCTATAACCTCCTAAAAGGATCTTTTGGGGAATGAAAACCACCAGAGAGCTGTAGTTGATTAAAATAACACTATTCTATGATTATGTTCCCAATTAGTTATCTGATCACGAAAATGCATATATAAAGATTGGAGTTTATCACGATCTTGCGGAATTATATGTATTGTTCTCAACCCATTCAAAAAAGTATTGAATATACTGAAAATCTCTGGCTGCAATCTTTTCAATGCCTTCTTGTGACTATTAAAACGGTTATCAAACGGAAAAAACATATATAATGCGAGTAGTCTCATATAATTCGAGACATCATTTAAAGTATACTCTCCATTACTCCTTTTTAAACCTTGTCCAACTAGTTTATTAAAGATTGGTTCATATATTTCAGGTTCAAAAGATTCAAAGAAATCTTTATTATCATATCCTTGCGCATGAAACAGCGGATAAAAAAGGAAATGTTCACATTGGTTTAGGAAGCCTGTACAAAATTGCTTACAGAAAAGCATCTGTACTATACCATTCATATTTGAATAATCTAACATTACAGTATTATCACCAAGCATTAATCCTATCTTCAAGTGATATAACTCATGAGCGATTTTTGCCAAGTTCAAAGGTTCATAATACCATAAAACACAACTACATGGCTCGCCTGTTTCACTATTCTTTCTAATGATTGCAGAATATTCATGATTATCATGTTCTACAAAATCTAAGGGTACTGTAGATCGTATCTCAGCAACTAGTTCCTTTATATTTGCATCGAATAGTTCTTCCATAAATACCAAGCATAAAAATCAATAATTCAGATAATGATGATAACAATCATTTTCCAAGAAAGCATTTTTCTCAAAGAAAGACTCGACAATCAATCCTCTTCTCTTAGCATACTTCAACAAACTTGAATAAACAGATTTCTCAATACCATCTTTATTTGGGTTATATCCTTCTACACAACAGACAAAATGATAAAGATTAAACAAATAATCAATCAATTTTGGGTCTCTCAAAGACTGTGATATCTCTAATTCAAAGAAAGAGAACTCGCCTTTACTTATTATATTTTTCTCTCGTAAATAGCAGAGATATGAAAAGTATTGTAGCGTCTTATCAACTTTCCTTTCCATTTCACCACTTTTATGGAATTCTTTTTTATAATCAAATTGACCATATTGGAACATATAAACTATCTCACTAATGCCCGGACTCTTCATCTTTTCAATGAGTGGTTCAAGATATGAAGAGCGCTTTAACTTATTAGAGCGTAAATACTCTCTGACACTAACGACGACCCCAACAAAAGCAATTAATGCTGTACAAACGTCAGCAATTGAGCCAATTTCCATAAATGAAGTGTTTATCAAAACATATAAAACTAATCTCAAAAGGGCACTAGTTAAAAATCAAAATAACTCTCACCTAGTCTTCTCCAATCATCTAACATTTCACTCCTTATCCGTCTCCTCATCTGATTCTTCGTTAGCCGGTTCCTGATCGTAATATGTATTATTTACATTCGTTGCGTTAGGATTAAAATTGTCAGCATTTTCTACTTTCGTTATAATAATATTATAAACTTTAATCGACTTTATATATATGATATTTGAATTCGAACTATGATGTTTTGGATGGAACCTATTCCTGAGAATTTTAATAATGCCGATTTTACACATTTCAAACGTTGAGTTAACTCGATTTGGGAAATGAATTAATTCACAAGGGGTTTTGAATTAACTCATGGTTTTCGAGCACACAATCGAGACGTGAGATGATATCGGGTGCAGGGAGCATCCTTAACTCAGCACGAACGGAATGTTCAGCTGAGCCCTCAAGAGCTACTGCAAACAGCGATGCATTGTAAGCATTTTTATCACCAAAGAAATTCTTTTTCACCATATAATAGATAATGTTAGCCACCAAGCTGCGGTTGAAATTGGTACCTTGCTGCTTGCCGACGTTATAAACTTGGCCAACAATGATATCCAAATCAAGTATCTCTTCCCACAGTTTCATATAGCCACTTTTCTGTTCATCAACCAAGAAAGTACGCAGGCGGCTCACATAGTTTAAGATCTCCTGACGAATGGGAGCTATATCGATAGCCTCATCACTCGGAGTGGTACTAGCAGCCTTTTTACCTGGCGCGCGCGTACCATAATAATTATTAGTAACGGATGTAGCAGCTGGATTATAATTCTCTACATGCTGTATCGTTATCTCCTGATAGGTATTACCTGTACCAGGATTTCCTTTAATGTTAATGTTCATCGTTTATAATTGCGTTTTAAGTTCTTAATTTTCAGTCCATAAGTTGAAAGAAAAATTGAACCAACTTTCTTTCTTGCTTTCAGCATCAGTATGGTATACCTTTGCAACGTCAATCTCAAAACACAATGTCGTGTTGAAGAGAAAATACCAAGTCTCCTATTGACAAGGAGCAACGATAATGGCACTGAACGTGCAAATGACTAAAGTACACAACTATCTGACTAATGAGGACATCGTGATTCCTCGTTTGGTGAACCAGCAGACGCTTGACTTTAACGCGCTCTGTGAGTATCTGGCGGATGGATCAACCGTGACTGCAGCCGATGTGGCCGCTGTGATGAAGCAGATTGAGTCGCGATTGCCACTGGTATTGGGTCTCAACGCTAAGGTAATCTGTTCGCCCGAAGGTCTGACCTTTAAGCCTAAGGTGAGTGGTTCTATCACTCAGAAGCAGTTAAAAGAGAAACTGCAGGCGAGATTAGAAGCTGATCCTACGCTTGATATCGATGTGAATCGTGAACTAAGCGTCTCAGATCTCACCATCAGCGACATCAACGCTGAGATTGGTATCGAATTACCCAAGATGTGGATTGACCGCTTTAAGACCAAGGCTGAGTTCAAACGCGTTAATAAGAGCAGCGGAGAGACCACTGACGAACCTGAGAATACCACACCTTCTACAGGTGGCAACACCACAGGCGGTGGTGGCAATACCAACAACGGAAATAATACCGGTGGTAACACAGGTGGCGGAAACCACGAGCCTATCGGAGACTAACGCTAATTGAGAATTGAAAATTGACATTTGAAAATTACAATACTTAGCGTATGAAACAGAGTACAAAGAAACTATTAAAGTTTGGGCTTCAGACCCTGATTAACATCTTAGCAGCAGCTGTAACTGCTCTTGGTACCACTTCATGCATTGGCATATGAGAAGTATCACACTCATTATCATCCATTGCTCTGCTGTCCGTCCGTGGCAGCAGAGCTCTGCCGAAGACATCGACAAATGGCATAAGGACAAGCATTGGAAAGGCATCGGCTATCACTATGTGGTGAGACGGGATGGTTCCATTGAGCTTGGAAGGCCACTTGAAGAGCCAGGTGCTCATTGCGTAGGGCATAACCGGTATAGCATTGGTATCTGCTATGAGGGAGGCCTCAATGCTGCTGGCGAAGAGGTTGACACTCGTACGCCAGAGCAGCGTGCTACGCTTCGAAAGTTGGTTGAGCAGCTACATCGGCGATTTCCTAGAGCTGTGATTGTAGGGCATCATGACCTCAATCCTGGTAAAAAATGTCCTTGCTATAATGTTGTTGATGAGTATCGGGATTTGCAGCCTCCTTAGGCTGCTTCCAAAGTATCTGTCATAGGGACAGGCTATTGTCACCTAATTAATATATTATGCAGGTTTCACCTGCAATTCCTAATACCATGCTAAAACACCGAGGGGGATGCTGCGCGGCTGGGGGCGAAGAGCCCCCAAAGAGCGAGGGTGGGTGGAGCGAGCTTTATGCGAGCGGGGGGATATTAATTACTTCTGTTTCTCTACTTGTTGAACTAAGCTACGCATATAAGCATCAGAAACATTGCTGATTTCAGATTTATCATAAATAGTCATCAACGTTACTAACACCTCTTCTTCATTCAACTTCTGCACATTATATGTCAGAACTCGAGCACCACCACTTTTACCATTTCTTGAAGAGATCACGAGCATTGTGATGCACATTACCTAGATAAAATTCATCGAAAGCTCGCTTCAAACTTTCCTTTACCATCTCCTGTTGAGACCGCACGTTTCTTTTCTTCATCGATTGAGCGATATTTGATATTTGCAAGTTTTTATCTTTTATTCGTTCATTTCTTCTGACATCAGAAGAAAAAGAACCAAAGAAGACTGCTACCCCCAAGGCCCCCTTCAAAGGGGGATGCAAAGTCGGGATTTGGGAAAACCGCAAATCCCTCCTACCTTTTTGGCAGGCCGGGACTACGGCCTATTTTTCTTATTGGGGTTAGCCTACGGTGTAGACGAAGATGACAGCGAGGGCCATGAGGAGGGCGATGATGGTGAGGGTGATCTTTAGGACCTTCTCGATGACTTTTTTGCGCTGGATGTTGGCGAGGCTGCGCTGTTTGAACAGGCTGGAGCCGTCCTTTTTATGATGGGAATGGTGATGCTCAGACATTAAACATTAAACATTAAACATGAAACATTCTTGCGACCCTTCGGTGGCAAGCGATCAAAGATCGAGTTTTTTACTTCAGAATATTGTAGAGTAACGAGGTGAGGGAGATGAGGATGCTGGTGGCGGAGAACCAGAGGGTGGTGGTTTGACCTACCTTTGAGTTCTGGGCCTTGACATTGTTGGGCTCTACATACACCACGTCGTTCTGCTGCAGATAATAATAAGGTGAGTTAACGATGTTGGCATCGTTGAGGTTCAACGTTACAATCTGCTTTTTACCTGTAGCGTCTTCACGGATAAGCTTTACCTTATCGCGCACACCATAGATAGTCAGGTCGCCAGCCTGGGCCAAAGCCTCGAGGATGGTAATCTTCTCACGTGATACCTGGAAGCTACCGGGACGAGCTACCTCGCCTAATACTGATACCGAATAGCTGGCCATGGTAACCGTAACCACAGGATTCTCGGTCTCGGCCATATAAGGACGAATCTTCTCGACCACCAACTTCTCAGCCTCTGACTTGGTGAGTCCACCTACATGCAAACGACCGACAATGGGGTAATTGATATAGCCATCGTTATCTACCAGATAAGGCATGAGGGTACCGCCACTGTAGTTTACAGAACGACCTTGGGTATAGGCATTCTGCAACAACAGGTTGAAAGGCAGCGAAGCCTCGGGGGTAGTGGTATTTACCGAAATGGTAATCTGATCCTTTGGCATGATGCGAGCATCATACAGGAAACGTGAATTATCGAAGTTAATACTGTCGCTGTTCTGCAAATAAGCAACGTTTTTGACAGTTCCGCAGGAACTGAGCAGCAAAGCTGCTGACAAAATTAAAAAATTTAAGAATTGAAATTTTTTCATTTTGTTACATTATTGATTAAACATTAAACATTAAAGATTAAACATTCTTGCGACCCTTCGGTAGCAAGCGATCAAAGATCGAGCGAAAGATTAAACATGAAACATTAAAATTGCCACCAGTGCTTCTTTTTGGGGGGAAGGGAGTGGTGGATGGAAGATTGTGAAACCAACTCATCGACTACATCGTTCCAGGTATGGCGATGCTTAATCATACGATAGATGGTACCCCAGTCGGGGAGGCCACCCAGATTGCGATCGTCGATAAACACGTCGGCTTTGAGTTTGCGCGAGAAATGGGGATTATTATCGGTGGTTTCTTCGGGGTAGTCGCGATTAACGGCATAGAACTCGAGGCCACGCTGGCGACAATATTCTACTGCCTCATCGAGCAAATGGCCCTCACGAACCGACCACAGAATGATACGATGACCATCCTGGCGCAACATCTTCAGGGTATCGATGGCGAAAGGAATCTCCTCGCCTATCTCAGGGTATTTATGGGTTACAATTGTACCGTCGAAATCAACTGCGATCGTCATTGTTTAATTGAATCGTCGTTCTTATTAGAATAATGGCTTTCGGCGTAGTTGCCGTATGAGCCGTAGTTACCGTAACCGTAGTTACCGTACTTGCCATAGCCATAACGACCGTAACCGTAGCGGCCGTACTTACCGTACTTGCCATAGCCATAATAGTAGCCGTACTTCTTCTTCGACATATCCACGCCATTCAGAATCACACAGGTGTTGGTGAGCTTCTCTTCGGCTACCAAGGTATTCAGCAAACCAACATTACTCTTCGGGGTGTAGTCGGCACGGCAAACGAAACAGTTCACATTACTGTAACGGGCAATCTGCAGGGTATCGGTAACCAAACCAACAGGAGCGGTATCCATAATCACATAGTCGTACTGCTGTTTGAGCAGCTCGATGATGTCGTGCATATTCTGACGGGCCAACAGCTCGGTGGGGTTTGGAGGTGTAGGACCAGCCAGGAGCAGATCGAGGTTCTCGTTAACACCCGATGGGCAGATGGTACTGCGCAGATCGGCGAGTGTAACGGCATCCTTCACCAGCAGCTGACTGACACCAACGGTACGGTCCTTTACACCGAACAGGCGACCCAGGGCTGGCTTACGGATATCGAGACCGCAAAGCACTACCTTTTTACCCAGCAGGGCGAACGATACCGCCAGGTTGGCTGCGAGGAAGGTTTTACCCTCACCTGATGTGCTGGAGGTGAATAGGATGACCTGATCGTTCTCCTTCATCATAAACTGGATATTGGTACGCATCGAGCGGAATATCTCGTCAATCTGATTGTTCTTATTGGCCTGTACCACAATGCCGGCAGCGGTCTTTACCGAGTCGCTGGCCACGGGCACATCGGCTACGATAGGCAGCTTAGTGAGGCGTGCAAGTTCGTCGTGACCCTCGATACGGAAGCTGAGCAGCTGGATGAGGTAGAGCACGACGAAAGGTACACCCATACCGGCTACCAGGGCAGCAAGCAGGATGATGGCCTTTTTAGGACTAACCTGACCCTCGGACAGAGGCTCGTCGATGAGTTTTCCCTTATCGGCAGTGGCTGCCAGTGAGATAGAGTTCTCCTCGCGCTTCTGCAACAGCAACAGATACAAACCTGATTTTACCTCCTGCTGGCGACCAATCTGGGTAAGTACACGCTCCTGTTCGGGGGTATTACCAATACGACCCTCGTACTTGGCCAACTGGCGCTGCAGACTTTGGCGCTGGATATCAACCGAGCGGCGTGCCTGCAACAGGGCGGTACGGATAGAGGTCTGGAGATCGTCGAGTGTAGCTGTGAGTGTCTGTACCTGAGGTGCCTGTTCGCTAACGGTTTTGAGCAAGCGGTTACGCTCCTGTACAGCCTGGTTGAACGAGGCAATCAGCGAGGTAGAGGCATTATCCTGCATGCCTACGTTAGAGGGGATAATCTTATACTGATTAGCGGGATTATCGACATACTCGCGCAGGTAGTCCATCAGGTGCAGCTGGGCATTGGCCTCGGTGAGCTTGGCCTCGTACTGCGAGCTCTGATTCAGACTCTGGGTGGCATCCATATTCAGCTGGGTTACCGCATTGCGCTTCTTATAGTTCTCGAGGGCACTCTCGGTGGTACCCAGTTCGGCATCAATCTTCTGCAAACGGGCATTGATAAACTCCTCGGTCTTCATCGCAATCTCGTTCTTATCCACATTGGCCTGACGGTTATAGCACACTGCCAACTGGCGCAGGTAGGCCAGACCACGACGGGTATTCTGATCGGTGAGTGTGAGCTCGGCAATCGAGGTGAGCTTTGAGGTGGGAGCCACGGTGATGGCCTTGGCATAGCCGGTGGCTACAACCATCGGGGGCAGGATATTTACCACATAGCGGTCGCCATTCTCCATAGGCTCTTTACCACTCTGGGTAAAGGCCAACACACCATAGTCGGTACGGAGGGTGGCAGGCAGCTTGGCAAACTGCTGTGAGAATTTGCCTGTAGGTTTGCCCTGATAGAAGGTTCCACCCTGCACATCGTAGCCATCATTATGACGAGTGATGGAGAGCTGGATGGATTTGGCACCTTCGAGCAGGCCCTTATCCCACTGAGCCAGCGACACAGAATCGATATCAACACTCACGGGCTGGGTGTTGTAAATCAGTACCTTTGAGAGATGGCCGGCCTTGTAATACTGGGTATAGAGCTTGAGATCCATCACGGCATCGCGAGCCAATACACGCGACTGGAGAATCTCAACCTCGTTCTCGATACCAGCCGAATTACTCATAAATCCGAAGTCCTGCATGTTGGCCAGCATCTGGTTGGCCGAACTGCGGCGACGACTATCATCGTCCTTAATCAGCATCTTGGCCGATACCTGGTAGTTCTTGGTGGCATAGCGCAGGTAGATGAGTGCGCCGCACACGCAGATGAACATTGACAGCAGGAACCACTGCCAATTGAGCACCAGCATCGCAAAAAGGTTCTGGAAAGAAAACATAGACTGTTCGTCCTGAAGATCGGTCAAATCCTGACCTTCGTCGATCAATTTTGATTCGTCAATCATATTTTGCTGTTCTATATTATATTATGCTATTGTTTTAAAATGTGATATTCTCGTCGGGAAGCCAGTCGGTATTGAGCAGGAACGAGAAGTTGGAGGTTCCTGGTGTGAACACCGCACCGGTGGCCTTGGTGATTTGATTACGCTTGAAATGTACCTTAGGTAACGTTTTACTGATGAGTACCGACTGGTTGGCATCGAGCGCCTCGATGGTTACCGGCATGGTTTCTTCGTTAGCACTCAGGAACACAATGCTGTACACAAAGATGGTGCCATCATCGTCATCGGGTACTACCCTATTGGTGACCGAAAAGCCATTATCGTCGGTGGCCAGTCCGGTGGTAGGATTGAAGCTCTTGCTGCCTGCGCCGTAGGTGGTGCGAAGGGTGGTGGCAGCTGATGGTGCCTGATCGGTTGAAAGCAACTGAAACTGTGCCATCACACGATTCATCACCGGACTGATATCCACTGGTGCCTTGCCAGTTACCGTAATGCTTTGTGTACAGCAGAAAGTTTCGCGTGCACGCTCGGAGGTATAGCCTGCCTGCGTAGGACTGGTGATGGTGAACTCGTCGCCTTTACTTCTGCTGCGCGCCACGACTACCATGGTATAGGTGCCTATGGGCAGACTGCACTCAAACTCACCAAAGGTGGTGTAGGTGGTAGCATCGTCCTTTATCTGAGTGGCGGCATACACCTGCTTGTTGCCGGCGGCAAAGATGGCGATATCGATAGCCTTAACCGCCGTGTAGTTGTTTGGATCGTCGCCAGCACGCGTTTGGGCATCAGGAAAATTCTCGCTGGAAAATGAGAAATCACTTACATGTACACGCACTGGGGTTTTCACCTCGTCTTGGTTGTTCTCTTCTGCAGCCTTCTGGCTACAACTTTGAGCCAACAGGAGTATTCCTGCCAGCATGATTGATTTAATTCTCATTTTTTAAGTTATAGGTTTATTTATAACGTTATTGAAATTCTATGGTCTGCTCTCCTTCCCACTCGGCATTGATACCGATGATGATGGTGATGGTTGAGCCATCGGAGCCCGAGAAATACGGACCTGTGAGTTTGGTAATCATACGCTGCTTGAGCGGCACTTCGAACTCGCGATCTTTCACGATGGTCTCGTTGTCGTTGTAGGCTGTAACCTGCAGATGCAGCGTACCCTCGGTGTCGTGAAGAAAGGTGTACAGATCAAAACTGCATGACTGTTCACCCGGCTCAACCGCGAAAAACTCGGTCTGCGTGCTGTTTACCGACCCCAATCCAGTGGCTGCATCGAAAGCACCCGAGCCACCTTTATACTGGAACCGCATCTGCGTGACTCCCTCGGGGATGGCATCGGTAAACACTACCCGGCAGAGCGACACGATACGGTGCAAGTTGGCATCGATGGTGGTTTCGGCGTCGTCGGTTACCTGGATAATGGCATTATGCAGAAAGGTGTCGGAATAGCCATCTTTGTTGTCGAACCTAATCTTCTGCGGATTGGTCATGGTGGGATTGCCACTACTGCTGTGTCCCACTACCACTAACTGATAGGTACCTGGATCTATCCGGAAGGCTACCGTGCCGTAACTGGCATCGCCTGTTTTTTGGTTGACTTGCTTAATGAGCTTGCCCGCCGTATCGTAGACAGCGAAATTGAGTCGCTGACAGTAGTCGGTAATAGATGTGCGCGTGAATGGGACTGCAAACGACTGTTGCTCGATCTGGAATACTGAAACAACCAGATTGCCATCGGCGTCGCCACCTATAACGTCTTGTTCAGGGATGAGCGGATGCTCGCAAGATGTGAGGATTAATAAGATAAGGTAGAATGGAAGAATTAACCGTCTCATCTAGTAATTTGCGTACTTTCCTCCTTCCGTGCTGACCAGCATAATATGTTTAAAGTCAGTACGTTAACTAAATTTTAAGTTTTCTTAATACTATGGTTTTCGGGATAGAATTGAAATCGATTTCCCTTTTCCGCGGACAAAGGTAAGTCAAATTTGCGAGATGACCAAATAAAAATGCAAAAAAAGACAATTATTGCGTGATTTCTTCGGCTATTTCGTTTTTTTTATTTAATTTTGTCCCCCGAAAAAGATTAGCGATGGCAGAGATGCAAGAAGATATAGAGAAATGGTATGTGCTGGGATGCCTGAGTGTACACCACGAGGAGAAAGTGAGGGATGCACTGAGAAAGGCAGGATTCCGCAGTCACGTACCTATGAAATATGAGGTAAAAACCGTGCGCCGCCAGGAGCAGCGTACGATGGTGCCTGCCATCACGGGATTGATTTTTGTGCGAGCTACCGAGGAGGCGCTGAAGGAGTATATCCGCCATATGTCGCGCGAGAGTATCTACATGCGCAAATCTACCTTCTCGAACAAGCAGGACTATCTGAC
>JAEEGJ010005856.1_pt1 | contig 37821 bp, 27 predicted proteins | sample 8958761 | NCBI WGS metagenome assembly JAEEGJ01 (sample SAMN16246546, study PRJNA631951) | gut metagenome | biome: gut microbiome; feature: rumen; material: RS-attached | host: Bos | place: Iran: Karaj | collected 2018-10
CTCGTCGAGGGACTTTACTACGGCGACCCGATCTAGCATATGTTCTGGCCGATCTTCAACGACACCATGACCAACAGTCAGGGTTACATCAAGAACGACTACGGTTACGACAGCATTTAATACTGAAGCATTATGAAATTCATGAATATATTCAAAGTGGCTGCCATAGGCCTGGCCTCCCTCGCTTTCGCGACGGCTTGTGTCGAGACGGAGTTCGAGGAGATCACCGACCTCAACCTCAACCGTTGCCTTGAGCCGCAGAACCTCTCCGCTAAAGTGGATGCCGCCACAGGTGACAATGTCACTTTCTCATGGGACGTCAACAAGGACGCGGAGTCTTACAATCTCGTTGTCTATAAGGACGAAGCTATGACTTCGGAGGCCTTGAATGTTACCATTCCCGCATCGGAAGTACCTTACACTGTGAGACTTACCGCTGATGAGAAGTATTACTTCAAGGTCCAGGCGCAGTCTGGTTCCAGGGCCTCTTCCAATTGGGCGACCTACGATAGTTCCTGCAAGACCTACGCGGTCAAGGACAACCTCTTCCTGGAGGTGGCCGACAGGTCTTCCAATTCCCTTTCACTCAGCTGGTCCAAGGACGCTGACGACTACACGGAAGTCACCCACATCTCCGCCGCTCCTGTCAAGGGTGGCAAGACTGTGGATGTTCAGCTTTCCGCTTCCCAAGCATCAGCGGCTGCCGCTGTGGTCGAAGGACTCGCGCCTTCAACCGAATACCAGGTGACCCTTTACTACCTTAGCGCCTCACGCGGAACTGTTGATGCGTGGACAAAGGCCGATCAGGGCAGCGCGACCACGGTCAGCACCTCTGAGGAGCTTGTGGCCTTGATGACAGCTGGAGATAACATCTACCTGTCTCTCGCAGGATCTCCTTATGAGATCAGCAATGTCAAGCCCGCTGGAAGCGTCAGGTTGATCGGTGAGATTGGAGCTGACGGATCAAAGCCTGTCGTGACCGGAAAGATCGAACTCACCGGCTCGCTCGCTTCCGGAAGTGAGATATACCTTGAGGGTGTCACTTTCAACGGCGGCGGAACCAACTCACGTATCATCGAGCACACTGGAGGATCTCTTGAGCTCACCAGCATCAAGCTCGTGAACTGCGACATCACCAACTACTTGGCAGGCCTCTTCTACGGCAACAACGAAAATGTCATCAAGATCGGAGAGTTCCTCTTTGATTCCTGCGACATTTTCGAAATCCGCGGTAGCGGTGGTGACGCTTTCGATGTCCGTAAGACCACGGAGATTGACAAGCTCGCTTTCATCAACAACACCATCTACAACGGTATCCGCACGATGTTCCGTATCGACGCTTCCGATGCCATCAAGATCGGAACCCTCGATTTTGAAGGTAACACTGTCAAAAATATCGCTACCATAGACGATGGCAACAACCGTGGATTCTTCGCCACCCGTGTAGCCATGGATATGATCCTGAAAAACAACCTCTTCCTATATGAGGATGGAGGCAAGAAAGGCGAGGGCGTGACCGACAGAGCACAGCTCTTCCAGGAGAACGCCAACACAGTGGTTCCCAACCTCACAGCCTCTGGCAACTACAGTTTCGCCTCCGGCCAGACCTTCTTCTCGAAGGTCTCAGCCGCAGCTGCCGGGTTCACTGAGCTGACGGCTGATCCTTGCTACAACTCTAAGGGTAACTTCTTCCAGCTCACTAACAATGATCTGGCCGCCAAGAAGGTGGGCGCATCAAAATGGTGGATTGCCTATGTCGAGAAGGATGAGGATCTTAGCCAAGGTGTGATCACCAACGCGCACACTTGGAATCTTCAGGATGCCTCCCTCTTCGCCGGAGAGGTGAAGAACTCTAAGGTGCGTGACGAGTTGCTCCTTGTCGGCACAGAGGCTGTCCCGATGAACGCCGATGGTGGAGTCAACTTCTTGTCAGCTTCCACTCTCACCCGAAAGGGAGTCCCGACCGAAGGCTATGCCGCATTCAAAATCTCCGGCCCCGGATCAGTCGATCTCAAGGTCGCAGATCCTGACAAGACCGGAAGCAGCGTGGTCGTTGCCCTTCAGGACGACAAAGGATTCGCTGTCCAGGGTGGTGCTGTCGCATCGGCCACCAATGGAGAGGTTGAGAAGATCATAATCAAGTCTGTCTCAGGAGAAGGAACGGTTTACCTCTATTCCACAGGCCCGGTCACGCTCACAAGCTTGGCATGGTCCAAGGATGTGACTGGAGGCAATAAGATCCTCGCCACTCCTAAACCTGTCGCTGAACCTGTTACCATATCCGAAGGCGAAGCTACCTCAGTCACAGTGACTTGGCCAGCGGTCCCGAATGCCGCCAACTATATCGTGGTGTTCAACAAGAAGGCCAGCGAGCCTCAGACCGAGCTCAGTTTCACCGTGCCCGCTGAGGACATAGCGGAGTTGAAGGCAGGACTGTACAACTTCACTGTCCAGGCTGTTCCCGCAAGCGATGACATCTACTATCAGAAGTCAGAAACAGGCATAGCCGCTATCGCCATCCAGCCCAAGGGCGGAGAAGAAGGCGGAGTCGAGGTCATTCAGACCTGGGACTTCAGCGGCGCTGATTGGCAGGCGGAATTCGCCAAACTCGGAGAGGCCGGAAAGGATCTCGAGGTTCCATGGAACATCACTGTAGAAGGCCTCAACTTCTCCTCAACTCTTAAGAACCGTTACACCAACAAGGCTCTCCAAATCGCTGGAGGCGGCTCAAAGACAGAAAGGGTTCTCACATTCGACGCACCCGCCGACGGAACAGTGAAGGTCTGGGTATCCAACACCGGAAGCAGCGAAGACCTCACCCGCCAGGTCGTGGTCGCCAGCGGTGATGCCGAAGGAATGGCGCTCCCCGGTGGAACTCCTTCCAACACGGATCCTACAGTAAATGAGTATTCCGTGAAGGCCGGCAAGGTGTACATCTACACCACTGGCGCTCTGCGAATCTACAAGGTGGAACTCACCTACATGACAGGCCCTGCCCCTAAAGTCGACCTGGTCTGGGATTTCAGCGGCGCTGACTGGCAAACTGAGTTCGCTAAACTCGGTGAGGCAGGAAAAGACCTTGAAATCACATGGAACATAACAGTTGAAGGGCTTAACTTCTCCTCAACTCTTAAGAACCGTTACACCAACAAGGCTCTCCAGATAGCTGGAGGCGGTTCCAAGACAGAGAGAGTCCTTACCTTCGACGCGCCTGCTGACGGAACGGTCATCGTCAAGTGTTCCAACACCGGTAGCAGCGAGGACCTCACCCGCCAGGTCGTGGTGGCCAGCGGTGACGCTGAGGGAGTCTCTCTCCCCGGCGGAACTCCTTCCAACGCTGATCCTACCGTAAATGAATATTCCGTTAAGGCCGGTAAGGTGTACATTTACACCACTGGTGCCTTGAGGATCTATTCTGTCGAGTTTCATTCCTAATGATTTAGAGCACAATGACTTTCATTAACGATAAATTCATGCTCACTAATGAGACGGCCTACAGGCTGTACCATGAGCATGCGGCTAAAATGCCCATCATCGATTACCACTGCCACCTCGTGCCGCAGCAGATCGCCGAGAACATCCAGTTCAGGGACATCACCCAGCTCTGGCTGGTGGACGGCCACTACGGAGACCACTACAAGTGGCGCGCGATGAGGGCCAACGGTGTCTCGGAAGAATATCTCACAGGAGGAACAAAATCCTCCTGGGAGACTTTCGAGAAGTGGGCTGAGACTGTTCCTTACACAATGAGGAACCCTCTCTACCACTGGACCCATCTCGAGCTCAGCCGAGTGTTCGGCATTGACAAGCTTCTCAACCCATCGACCGCAAGGGAGATTTTCGAGGAGTGCAACGCCAAGCTCGCCACAGAGGAGTTCCGCGGCCAGGCGCTTATCCGCAAGTTCGGAGTCGAGGTCGTCTGCACCACTGACGACCCCGCCGACGATCTCCATTGGCACAAGATGATCGCTGAGCATCCTTTCGGAACCAAGGTCATTCCCGCATGGAGACCCGACAAGGCTATGGCTATCGAGGATCCGAAATCATATAAGGAATATCTCAAAAAGCTCGGAGAAGCGGCCGGAAAGGAGATAGACTCTTACACCGACCTTATCGAGGCTCTCAAGATTCGCCACGACTTCTTCGCTTCAATGGGCTGCAAGCTGTCAGACCATGGCCTGGAGACCTTCTACGGGGCCGACTACACCCAGTTGGAGATCGAGTTCATATTCAAGAAAGCCCTTCTTGGAAAAGCGCCCGGACCGAAAGAACTCGAGAAATTCCGCAGCGCCTTCCTGCACGATATGGCAGTCATGGACGCCGAGGCCGGATGGACCCAGCAGTTCCACGTCGGAGCCATCAGGAACAATAACACCAAGATGTTCAATCTTGTCGGTGTCGACACCGGTTACGATGCCATCCACGACCTACCTATGGCTGTGGCTGGACATCGCTTCCTCGACCGTCTCGCTGCGGAAGACAAGCTCGCCAAGACCATTCTTTATTGCCTCAACCCCAAGGACAACGCTGTCATGATGACAATGGCTTACACCTTCAACGATGGCACCGTTCCCGGGAAGATGCAGTTTGGATCCGGTTGGTGGTTCCTCGATCAGGAAAAGGGAATGAGAAGACAGCTCGACTCACTCTCTGCCCTCGGTCTTCTGAGCCGTTTCGTGGGAATGCTTACGGACTCCCGCAGCTTCATAAGCTATCCTCGCCATGAATACTTCCGCCGCATCCTCTGCGATGTGCTCGGGAAGGACGTGGAGAGCGGAAGGCTGCCCGCGTCCGAGATTGACTTCATCGGCAAGATGGTGGAGGATATCAGCTACAACAACGCCAAAAACTACTTTAACTTTTAATTGATGGACTACATAAGAATAAATCCGGCGGACAATGTGGCCGTCGCCCTCGCTGACCTTAAAGCCGGGACCCTGGTTGAGGGAATAACCCTTAAAACGGACATACCTCAAGGGCACAAGATCACCCTTAGACCATTGAAGGAAGGCGATGATGTGATCAAATACGGATATCCCATAGGCCATGTCACACACTCGGTGGAAGCCGGGGAATGGATTGACCATAACTGTGTCAAAACCAACCTGGAGGGTCTGCTGGACTATTCTTATGATCCCGCCAAGGTGGAAATCGCTCCCGCGGAGGTCAAAAGGACCTTCCGCGGGTTCCGCCGCGGCGACGGGAGAGTCGGAATCCGCAACCAGATATGGGTCATCCCTACCGTGGGCTGCGTGAATGGAGTCTGCCAGGAGATTGTCCGTCGTTTCAATGACCCTTCGACAATGCTCGGGGACCAGTTGGTGACCGGCGTGGAATCTTCCGTCGATGCCGTAATCGCTTTCCCGCACAACTACGGCTGTTCCCAGCTCGGAGACGACCATGAGAACACCCGTCGCATCCTGGCCGACATGATCCACCATCCCAATGCGGGTGGAGTCCTTGTGGTCAGTCTTGGCTGTGAGAACAACCAGCTGGAAGCCTTCAAGGATCTCGTCGGTCCTGTCGATCCCGCAAGAGTCAAGATGTTCAAGACCCAGGAAGTGGAGGACGAGGTTGAATACGGTCTCGCTCTATTGAAGGAAATTTATTCCGTCTGCTCCAAGGATGAGCGTACGGAAGTACCTGTGAGTGAGCTAAAAGTGGGACTTAAGTGCGGAGGCTCGGACGGTCTTTCAGGAATCACAGCCAATCCTCTATTGGGCGTATTCTCAGACTGGATTGTTTCCCAGGGAGGCACTACGGTGCTTACCGAAGTTCCGGAAATGTTCGGAGCGGAGACTATTCTCATGAATCGCTGCCAAGACGAGGAGACCTTCAGCAAGACCGTCAACCTCATCAACGATTTCAAGGCTTATTTCATTAAGAATAACCAGCCTGTCTATGAGAATCCCTCTCCAGGCAACAAAGCCGGAGGGATATCCACCCTTGAGGAAAAGTCACTAGGCTGCACACAAAAGTGCGGCAAAAGCATAGTCCGGGGAGTTCTCGGCTATGGTGACAGGCTCTCTGTCAAGGGTCTTAATCTTCTAAGCGCCCCGGGCAACGACCTTGTGGCCTCGACCGCCTTGGCGGCCGCGGGTTGCCAGATTGTACTGTTCACCACAGGGCGCGGCACCCCTTTCGGGACTTTCGTGCCTACTATGAAAATCTCCACAAACACAAGACTTTACGAACATAAAAAAGGATGGATAGACTTCAATGCCGGAGTTCTGGCGCAAGGCGGGACAATGGACGAGGTCTCATCAGCTTTCATAGAAAAGGTCCTCTCCGTTGCCGGCGGGGAGACTGTACAAAGCGAGAAAAGCGGCTTCCGCGAGATCGCCATATTCAAGTCCGGCGTGACATTGTGAGAATATTTTTAATATCTTTATAAATCGCAAATGGAAAGGTTATCAAGGAAAACGGCCCCAGGGGCCAAGACCTACACAGAAAAGGTCATCCAATTCGGAGAAGGCAACTTCCTCCGCGCGTTCATCGAATGGATCATCTGGAAAACGAACCAGAAGACCGACTTTGACGCCTCGGTTGTCATAGTCCAGCCTATTGACAGGGGTATGGTTGACATGCTCAACGAGCAAGATTGCCTCTATCACCTTAATCTTCAGGGACTTGACAAAGGTCAGCCCGTGGATAGCGTGGACATGATTGACGTGGTCAGCAGGGGCATCAATCCCTATCGCGACTTCGAGGAATACCTGAAGTTGGCCGAGCAGCCCCAGATGAGATTCATTATCTCAAACACTACTGAGGCCGGTATCGCCTTTGATCCTGACTGCAAGCTCTCCGACAAACCAGCCCTTTCTTATCCCGGAAAGCTTACCCAACTCCTCTATCATAGATTCGAGTATTTCAAGGGCGATATGAGCAAAGGCTTCATAATCTTCCCTTGCGAGCTTATATTCGAGAACGGCAAGCACCTTAAGGAGTGTATCCGCCAGTACATCGACCTTTGGAACCTTGGAGAGGATTTCCGTAATTGGTTTGAGAACGCCTGCGGAGTCTATAGCACCCTCGTTGACAGGATTGTCCCCGGCTATCCGAGAGACACCGCCCCTCAGCTTTGCGAAAGAGTCGGTTATCAGGACAATCTGCTCGACAAGGCCGAGATCTTCCACCTCTGGGTCATTGAGGCTCCTAAGGAGGTCGCCCTTGAGTTCCCTGCCGACAAGGCTGGACTCAATGTGCTCTTCGTCCCTTCAGAGGCTCCTTACCACGAGCGCAAGGTCACATTGCTGAACGGCCCCCACACCGTTCTCTCCCCCGTCGGCTATCTCAGCGGCCTTAACACGGTCAAGGAGTGCTGCGAGGACCCTGTGATCGGGAAATTCGTCCATAAGGTTATGTATGAGGAACTTCTGCCGACCTTGAACCTTCCCGAAAACGAGCTTCTTCAGTTCGCCGCCGATGTCATGGACCGTTTCCGCAACCCGTTTGTGAAGCATTTCGTGACGAGCATCATGCTCAACTCCTTCCCGAAGTTCCGTACCCGCGACCTTCCTGGAATCAAGACCTATCTCGAGCGCAAGGGCGAACTTCCAGCCGGCCTGGTGCTTGGTCTCGCCGCCATCTGCACTTATTACAAGGGTGGGAAACGCGGCGACGACGACATCGTGCCCAACGACGATCCGAAGATTATGGATCTTTTGAAGGACCTTTGGGCCACAGGTGACGTGCGGCAGGTCGCCGAAGGCGTTCTCGGTGCCGAATTCATTTGGGACGAGAACCTCAACGAGATTCCTGGCCTCACTCGACTTCTTACCAAGGCTTTGGCACTCATCCAGATGGAAGGAATGCGCAAGGCTGTCGAATGCATAGTATAGACAATAATAGAGTTTTAAGATATGCCAAGAGTCATAACTTTCGGAGAGATAATGCTTAGACTCTCAACTCCGGGTTACCTCCGTTTCTCCCAGGCCAAGCAGTTCGACGCAACCTTCGGAGGCGGCGAGGCCAATGTGGCCGTCTCTCTCGCCAACTACGGGATAGATGTCCAGTTCGTCACCCGTTTCCCGGAAAACGACATAGCCAAAAGTTGCATCAGGGATCTGCATTCCTACGGAGTGGGAACTGATTTCTGCGTGTTCGGTGGAGATCGTCTCGGAATATATTTCCTCGAGACGGGAGCTGTCGCCCGCCCGAGCAAAGTGGTCTATGACAGGGCCCATTCCGCTATCTCGACCATCGAGACCGGGATGATTGATTGGGACAAGGTGTTCGAAGGTGCGGACTGGTTCCACTGGACCGGAATTACCCCCGCGCTCAGCCAAGGTGCCGCCGATGTGTGCCTTGAAGCCATCAAGGCGGCTAACCGTCTGGGAGTCACGGTCTCGTGCGACCTCAACTACCGCAAAAACCTCTGGAAATACGGCAAGAAAGCCTATGAGATAATGCCTGCTCTTGTGGAGGGTTGCGACATCATCCTCGGCAATGAGGAGGATGCTGACAAAGTATTCGGGATCAAACCTGAAGGATTCGATGTGACCGCCACAGCGGGAACCATCGATCAGAAGAGGTTCCAAAGCGTTGGAGAGCAACTTATGGCTCGCTTCCCCAGGGCGAAGAAGGTCATAATCACCCTCCGCGGCTCCATCAACGCCAACCACAACACTTGGGGAGGCGTTCTGTGGGATGGGACAACGCTCTATCAGTCACCTCGTTACGACATCACCCACATCGTAGATCGTGTCGGTGGAGGAGACAGTTTCATGGGTGGATTGATCTATGGGCTTCTTACCTTCACCGGAGACGACCAAAAGGCTCTGAACTTCGCCGTAGCGGCCTCCTGCCTCAAGCACACGATCTTTGGAGACTACAACCAGGTCACAGTGGCCGAGGTGGAGAACCTTATGAAAGGCGACGGCTCCGGCCGGGTTTCCCGCTAAAACAAATTATTTATGGCAAAATACAGTAAGTTACAAGTCATTCAGACAATGAAGGAGACGGGAATGGTTCCGGTCTTCTACAATGCCGACCTTGAGACCTCCAAAAAGGTCCTTAAGGCATGTTACGACGGTGGCGTCAGGGCTTTCGAGTTCACCAACAGGGGCGATTTCGCCCAAGAGGTGTTCGGAGAACTCGTGAAATATGCCAACAAGGAACTTCCCGGAATGATTCTCGGAATCGGTTCCGTGGTCGATCCTGGCACTGCCGCCATGTACATCCAGCTCGGAGCCAATTTCGTTGTCGGGCCTCTGTTCAACCCCGAGGTTGCCCCTGTCTGCAACCGCAGGCTCATCCCCTACTGCCCCGGCTGCGCCACTCCTTCCGAGATCGGAGCCGCCCAGCAGGCTGGATGCGATGTCTGCAAAGTATTCCCCGGGGATGTCCTCGGACCTGCCTTCGTCAAGGGCATCAAAGCACCTATGCCATGGAGCCAGATTATGGTGACAGGTGGAGTCAAACCCACGAAAGAGAATCTTGAAGCCTGGTTCAAGGCCGGAGTCACCTGCGTCGGAATGGGATCGAACCTGTTCCCGAAAGAGGTGATAGCCGCTGGTGAATGGAAAAAAATATCCGAACTTTGCGCCGGAGCGTTGGAAATAATCAAATCACTGAGATAAAATGTCAACACAGAAAAAACTGATGACCGACTGGAGATGGTGGATTTGCAGCCTTCTCTTCGTGGCCACGACGGTCAACTACCTTGATCGCCAGGTGCTTTCGCTCACTTATGAGGAATTCATCAAGCCGGAGTTCCACTGGTCGGACGCCAACTACGGAACAATCACTTCCTTCTTTTCCATCTTCTACGCCATCGCCTGCTTGTTCGCCGGCAAGTTCGTGGATTGGATGGGGACTAAGAAGGGATATCTGATCGCCATCGGAGTGTGGTCCGCCGGTGCCGTCATGCACGCCGCTTGCGGCTGGGCATCCGCCCATATCGGTGGCTTCGAGTCTGTCGCCGCGATGAGAGCTGTTGAAGCCGGAAGCAACGCCGCGCTGGCTGTAGCCACAACTTCAGTCTATCTATTCCTGCTATGCCGTGGAATATTAGCCCTTGGAGAGGCCGGAAACTTCCCCGCCGCAATCAAGGTGACAGCTGAATATTTCCCCAAGAAGGACAGGGCTTTCGCCACTTCCATCTTCAATGCCGGAGCCTCAGTGGGCGCTCTCGCAGCCCCTCTTTGCATTCCGCCGCTCGCCAAGGCGCTCGGTTGGGAATGGGCATTCATCATCATCGGTGGACTGGGTTTCATCTGGATGTTCTTCTGGAACTTCATGTATGACAAGCCCGAAAAGAGCAAGCATGTCAACGAGGCCGAGTTGGAATATATCCACCAGGACGACGCCGAAGAGGCCGCTGAGAAAGCCGCATTGGCTCAGGAGAAGTCCATCCCGTTTGTCCAGGCTTTCAAATACAGGCAGACCTGGTCATTCATTGTGGGGAAATTCCTGACTGATGGAGTCTGGTGGTTCTTCCTGTTCTGGGCACCGTCATATTTCAGCAACCAGTTCCATGCCCCGGCAACCTCATTCAAGGGCCAGGCGCTGATATTCACTCTGTATCTGATAGTTACGGTTGTTTCGATCTTCGGAGGATATCTGCCGAAACTGTTTGTTGAGAAGAAGGGCATGCACCCGTATTCAGGGCGTATGCTGGCGATGTTGATCTTCGCTTTCTTCCCTCTCTGCGCCCTGTTCGCCCAGCCTTTAGGAGTTCATTTCAACTCTCCTTGGTGGCCGGCCGTTCTGATTGGTCTCGCCGCCGCAGGTCATCAGGCATGGTCCGCCAATATCTTTTCAACCGTCGGAGACATGTTCCCCAAGGGAGCGATCGCGACCATCACGGGAATCGGTGCCATGGCCGGAGGTGTCGGCTCGATGATCATCCAGAAAGTCGCCGGTAACCTGTTCACCTACGCCGAGAACGCTGGAGCGGCTTTCCGCTTCCTTGGCTTCGAGGGTAAGCCTGCCGGTTATTTCATGGTGTTCTGCTTCTGCGGAATAGCCTACCTGCTTGCTTGGACGATCATGCGCATCCTCGTCCCCAAGTACAAGCCGGTCGAGCTGTAAAGTGTGATTCAAATCACGGTATTTTCAGATTCTTCAGTCGCTGTCGCTCCTTCAGAATGACAGCGACTGTAATTTTGTTATCATTTTATTAAAATGTTATCACTTTATTGTATATTTGCGAAAACGATAACAATCAATGGAATCTGTCAACACAAAGGTGCAAACTGGGCTCCGGCTCGATCCGGAACTCTATAATCGCTTGAAAATGAAAGCAAAGCAACAGAAACGTTCCTTCAATAGTTATGTTGAGACACTTCTTGAGGCATCTGCTGGTGTCGATTACCCAACCCTGAGTAAAGGATTCAAGGTGTCCGATGAGATCCTGTCCCTTGGGAGTACTCTGCCCCATTATTCAGAAGAAGAAATCGCCGCGGATGAACGCCTGGCCTATTTGCTGTCAAAATGAGAGTATTCCTTGACACAAACATCATTATCGACCTACTGGATAATTCCAGAGAAGGTTTCATGAGCGCCGCTTTAATATTTGAAGCGGCCAAGGAAGGACTTCTTGACGTCTGTCTCTCATCGCAGTCAATCACTGACTGTTCTTATATCGCGCGGAAAAAACCGTTGACCATCTTTCAAGCGGCTATAGGACGCATAATGCCCTTTATAGATGTGCTTCCTTTGACCAAATCAAATTTATCCAAAGCCGTTGCCAGCAACTGTCCCGACTTTGAAGACGCCACGTTGATAGCCTGCGCCGAGGAGAATCTATGCGACATTATTATCACATCTAACACAAAGCATATCAAGCCTTTCACAACCCTCCAGGTCCAGACCCCGAAAGAGTTCGTCCAGCTGGTTAGTAGTTAATCTATATTTTCAATTTTAGTCCCGCCTTGCCGAGAAGCCAGGCGGAGGCTATGCACAGCAGCGAGAACAAGGCGCACTTGATGAGCCCGACTCCACCGGCAAGCCACGAGGGAACAGTCGGAGAGAATGCGACCCAGAGGGCGTAATACAGATACGGCATCATATACACCGTGAGCGTGGCTGTTCCGGCGGGACTGATTGGCTTGAACCAACCGGTCCAGTCACGTCTCTCCAAGTAACGCAGCACAGTGTACAAAGCCACGGAAATAGCTGACACATAGAGGCACCAGGGCAGAGTGCCGATGATTTTGGACGTGATCCAGAACTGATGCGCTACCCATCCCAGAAGAGCGAGTAGGATAGCGGCTCCAATGCCAGCCCCGACCCGGAAAGAAACCGCTTTTTCAGACAATTCTTTATCCGCGAGGGTTGTCGCCATTCCGCCCAGGACCATCAATGCGCAGGAACCATTTCCGAGTTGTATCGCGCGGGCGCAATCAGCGATGAAGTTACCCCCATCGATAAGCCGGCCACCATCTCTAAGACCGGTGGTGAGCATATTCAGAACACATACCGCAAGCCATAGCAGAGCTATAATCCAGGGCTTTTTCCTTGACAACAACCAGGAGGTGGCGCAGAACAGATAAGCCCATCCGATCAATCCGAGAATTCCCCACCATCCGGCACGGAAATAAGCTCCGTCCCCATTACGGAAAGTGAGCGCCAGAAAGAGAAGAATCGCCATACCAGCAGCCTGCAACCACTTTTTAGGCTTGAATTCTTTCGGGTATATGTTCCAGATCAAGAAGAAGCCCAGAACCATCAGCACCCAATAGGTGCCTTTCCCGTAACCTCCTATAGGAGAGAAACTTCCCTCAGAATTGACAATGAACACGCCCATCAATAGCAATGCGAGTGTTCTTGAAAGGATATGCCCGAAAATCCCTTCGCCAGCCTGTCCTTTGGAAAACCGTCGCTCGATGGCATACGGGATGGACATACCGACAGAGAACAGAAACATAGGAAAAACGATATCCGCCAGCCCCATTCCGTCTTGAGTCGCCTGTGTGTGCTCTATCCACCGCGGAACACCGCCGACGGTCCACAGGTCGTTCACAAACACCATCAGGAACATCGTGAGCCCCCGGAGCATATCTATGGCGCCATTGCGCCGGTCAAGAAAGGAATCCATCATAGCTCTTTTGAGGTGGCGAGGGCGATGCCTCGGTTATTATCTTTGTCAACGGCGCAGTAGAAATGATATACCGTGCCCTTCCATTTGACCATGCGTGGCTTGTGGGCGTAGCGGTTGTCGAATGGCTCCGAAGGCTTGATCATCGGCTCTCCGGTCCAGTCGGTCCAATGGACAAGGTCATATGAGCAGGCGAAAGAGTCCCAGGCGTAATTTCTCGACTCATCCCAATTGAACCCGAAATAGAACATTACCCATAATTTGCCCATTCTCTGGACGTGGGCGTCGCCGGTGATGCCCCTGTTACCGTGCTCCAGGACTGGATCTGAGCCGAACCGTTTCCAAGACACCATATCGTCACTCACGGCCATCCCGATTCTCTCGGCATTACCTAAGGCGTTGTAATACATAACGAAAGGATGCCCTGTGAGTTTCCAAGGGTCCCGAATAACGCTATTCTTGTAAATCTTGACATTATCCCACCAGGAGGCGTCAGGATCATTAGGCGACAGAATAGGCTTATCCAGCCTGTCCCACTCGTGAGGTTCGGTCGGGTTCCCTGTCGTATAAGCCATTCCTGGAGACAGGACTCCGCTCTCATAGCCGGAAGCGTCTCCTCCAAGATAGCTCATCCAATACTTGCCGTCATATTTCTCCAACTCGTACGACCCACCCCATTTCGGGTCGACCAGAGCCAGATAGCCGGCTTTCTGATTGACATCCCAATCGGTGTCATCTGAATATGACATAATCCTACCAAGTGTCTTCCATTCAAGTAGTTCCTCACTCTCAGCGAGCCAGGTCTCATACCCTCGTCCGTCAAAAATGATGTAAACCATGTACCATTTCACATCCTTGCGGAACACACTGGGGCTGTCGGCCGCCAGCCCATCCCGTCCCGGAATGACAAGACCACGTTTGAAAGGAGTTTTGACCTCCTCAAACACCTTCTCCATCTCCTCCTGCGGGACGGTTTCGGGAAGTTCCTTGACGCAACCGACCACACAGAGCAGAGTTGTCAAAACCACTATAATCGCTAAATCAGTTCTCATAAACGCCAAGTTAAGAAATAATGGGAAATAACGGAAAAAATAGTACCTTTGTGGCCCTTTTCATTAGAGTATTATGATTAATAATAAAGCATATCGTTCCGTCTCGCTCATCCTCATTGTCGCCTTCGGCTTGTTGATATCCGCCGGGTGCGCGAAGGAAGAGCGCGCTCCTTATGACCCGATCCCTGAATACGTGATGGAGCATTTCACACATCGCTACCCCGGAGCGACTCTCCTTAGTGACCGTTACTTTGAAGATTACCAGGGTTGGGCCGAATTGGAATTTATTGATAGCGATGGACTTAAAGCGACCGCCCACTATAAGGAAGGAATTTGGATGATGACCAATAAGATTTATTCTAAAGATGACTTCATCTACCAGATTCCAAGGAAGGTAGCCAGGGCGTACGTCGGCACGGGAGTGGATAACGAAGACTATTCATCTGACAATAGCTACGTGATGGAGATATCACGCCGCTATTTCGAGAAGAAACAATATGAGTTTTGTTTCGAGATTCCTTATGAGGACGAGGATGCGATCAACGGTGTTATTTATGAAGCCAACACCATAGCGATCGATGAGGATGGCGACCTGCTTTATTATGAGCATGACCATGTGAATCCTTCATATTGGTGGAAGGATATCACCACGTCGCTAAACAGCGTAAGCGGGTTTTTACCGTCGGGGGCTATTGTCCTTGGGAGCGTGAATGAGGCCGGCAACAACCTCATCTTCTTCATGGACAATGGTATCATCAAGACAGCCAAGTCTTCGCAAGGCCGTAACTGGGGTTGGGAAAAGACATACTTCCAGATTGACAAAGCAAACCTCACGGAGGCCGCGGCAAGGGCGAGGGACGAATTCCTTTCCGAACACGAAGGCTACCGCTTCACAACTCTGTACAGTGTCGAGGACCGGTTCGGTAAATACTATGGTTTAAAATTCGAGAAAGGAGACTGGGACAACCCCTCGACCGACTGGAGCGCCACTACCATCTACATCCCGGCGGAATAAGGTCCGGTTTTGCGATTCCAGACTGATGAAAACGAAAAACCTCTTCCTTGTTTTAACGTTCACGCTCCTGTTGCTGTCATGCGGCAAAGGAAATGAAGTCTGCATTTATGGCGGAAGTTCCGCTTGTGTCACAGCGGCGTACTCGGCCGCGAAGATGGGAATCGACAGGCCTATCTACGAGATGTCCTGGAGCAAGAACTACTTCAAGCACGGAGACCTGGTGAAAGGCGCGCGCATAGTGTACAAGATGAACTCCGTGCAGAACACGGCCCGGGGCACCGCTCCTGAAGACAGGCCGTACTCATTCTCGAATCAGTGATCCAGCCGACATGCCGAAGGAGAGCGTTAAAGAAGCGGAACTCATCGCCAAGTTGAAACTTGGCTCAGAGGATGCGTTCAAGTCTTTATATGACATGTACGCCAAGAGGCTTTACGCGTTATGCCTGGAATACACCAAGTCCCGGGAAGACACGGAGGAGATTGTCCAGGATGCCTTCGTTTGGCTCTGGAAGAACCGTTCCTCCATCCGCCAGGAAACCACAATCAAGAACCTTATATTCCTTAGAGTCAGGCATTTCCTAATCAATGCATGGAGGACGAGGTTGAAAGAACCCGTGTTCGAGGACTATGTTGACTACATTAATCTTTTACAAGACAAATCTTCCGACAGACTCGAATATGACGAGTTCCTCTCCACGGTCAAGTCGATCCTCGACAGGCTGCCTCGCACGCAAGCCAGGGTCGTCATGATGTCCAGGATCGAGGGATTCAAGAACAAGGAGATAGCCCGGAAACTTCGGCTCAGCGAACAGACTGTAAAGAACTCCCTATCAGTTGGGTTGAAATCCCTGAAAGAGGAGCTTGGGAAAATGATCATTTTGGTACTTTCTTTCATTATTACTTGTCTATAAAGAACAAATGGATACTTTGCTGGAAGAAAAATACAGAAGGGACACTCTTACACCCGGAGAATTGCGGCTTTTGAGAGAAAAGCTTGCGGGATCCTCCGATGAAGACATTTCCTCGGAAATGGAAAGGCACTGGATGACCGGTGACTTCGACGGCTCCGCTATTTCTGAAGAAAGAGTTGATAACCTATATCTGGACATCCGTAAGAAACTTGCTCCGGAAAAACAGTCCAGGACTTGGATATGGTGGAGCGGGATCGCCGCATCCCTCCTGTTACCCTTAAGTCTGTTCTTCACGGCAAGGAGCATCACCACCATCCGGCAGCAGTCTTCACAAGAAATCGTCATCTCAACAGCCAAGGGAGAGCAGAGCACAATAAGCCTTCCTGATGGAACCACAGTCAAACTCAACGAACTGTCCAACCTAAAGTATTCACCGGGCTCATTCAGCAGAAAGAAAAGGGAGATTGAATTCGAAGGAGAGGGCTTTTTCAATGTTACGAAAAACGATGAGTGCCCTTTTATCATAGAAGCGGACAAGATGACAACGACCGTGCTAGGGACATCCTTCAACCTTGAAGCCAGAGTATCGGATGCGTTTAACAAGGTCCTGCTGATTGAAGGTAGTATCAAGTTGGTGTCATCGATTTCCGGAGAGACCATCGTGATGAATCCAAATGAAGAAGTGACCCTGAACAAGAATACAGGCAAGATGGTTGTCACAAGGCCCGATAGTAAGGAGAGTATCACCAGTTGGGTGAAAAAAGAAATTGTCTTAAAGAGGGTGAGCCTCAGGGAAATCACAGACCTCCTCTCCGATAAATACGACATCGTGTTTGACATCGATAAAGGCGTGGACATGGAGGAGCTTTTCACCGGGACTCTGCCGACAAATGACCTGCTATTATGTGCTGAGATTCTTGAATATGCCTACGGCGTGAAGATCAAGCTTTCCGGAGGGGCCGCGATTATAAGTAAATGAATCATTTAAACTTTTGACCAAGTCCCACGACTCGCTAAGTCCGGCCAGTTTTTCTGGCCGGATTTATTTTCACGCCAATAAAAAACGTGATTACTTGGTACTTTTTGTCAGTCACGTTGTCTATTATTATATAAAACCTTTTTATATTGTAGTTTAACCACAAAAACAAAATGACATGAACAGCTCACGAATGTGGAAATTCTTTTTGCTGGTATCTTTGATGTCATTTTTCTACTCCGGGGCTTTTGCCCAGACAGGAAAGGTGAACGTCAAAGTTGACGGAGCTCCACTCTCGCAAGTCATCCAACTAATTGAGAACCAGACGAAATACCGGTTCTCGTACAGGGATGAAATCCTGAGTGGACAGAAAAACATCACCCTGGATCTTCAAAACGCGACTGTACAGGAGGTCCTGGATGCCGCGTTCTCCGGCCGGGACATCAGTTACCGGATTCTCTCCGACAAATCCATCGTGTTGTTCACAGAACCCGAAGAAGTGAACAACACTATCACCCTGACGGGAACCGTCAAGGACAATGATGGCAATCCGTTGATCGGAGTCGGAGTCATCCTCGATGGAAAGCCCAATGTTGGCACGGTAAGCGACGAAAACGGAAACTGGTCACTGACTGTCCCCAAAGGATCAACTCTTCAATTCTCATCTATCGGTTACAAGACAGTCACGGTCGCCGTAGGGAACCGGTCTGTCATCAATGTCACTATGGAGGAAGACATCAATCGTCTGGACGATGTGATTGTGATCGGATACGGTACGGCGCGCAAGGCGGATCTCACCGGCTCTACCGCATCTGTCCAGGGCGACAAACTGGCCGCGAAAAACACTCCGAATCTTTCCACACAGCTCCAGGGTCTGATGCCCGGAGTTCAGGTGACACGAAACACTAGCGACCCGGCCGCCGGAGCGACGATACGAGTGCGAGGTATCACAACCATGTCAACCAACGATCCGCTTGTGATCATAGACGGAGTGCCAGGATCACTGGACAGTGTTTCTCCTGAAGATGTGAAAGACATTCAAGTACTTAAAGACGCCGCTTCCGCAGCGATTTATGGATCAAGGGCAGCCGCGGGAGTCATACTTGTCACCACAAAGAGGGCAAAAAACAACGACTTCTCACTCAGCTACAACTTCGAGTACGGAATCGACAAGGCAACGGCCATCCCCCAGCAGGCGAGCATCGTTCCCTGGATGATAGGATTGAACGAACTTGCCTACAACGACGGTGCCTCCTCAATGAATTCCCGCTACCCGGAGGATCTGATTAACAACTACGCTTCCATGAGAGCCGGCGACCCGGACCTCTATCCCGACACCGATTGGTTCGGTCTTGGCCTGAAAAAGACCACCAATCATCACCGTCACGGATTTACCCTCTCCGGTGGAACGGAAAAACTGACGACAGTGTTCTCGTTCAACTATTATGATGCCGACGCCTTGTACGACAACAAGAACTACAAACGCTACAACGCCAGAATCAACAATGACTACAAGATAAATGATTGGATCCATGCGAGCGTGGACATGGGCTTGACCCACAGCGATGCCCACAATCCTCAGGTCATGAGCGGGAGTTATGTGTATTCACTAATGGAGAGATCGCCTCTTTTCAATGCCTACTGGTCAGACGGAGAATTCGCTGACGCGAAGGATGGTGACAACTCCATAGCGGCCATTCATCTGGGAGGACAAGCGCTCAACCAGTCCTACACGTTGAACGGTAAAGTCCAACTGGACATAACACCTTTTAAAAACTTCACATTGACAGCCCTTGTCGCCCCGCAGTTCAATTTCTACTATGGAAAAAGCCATGTGAAGAAATTCGATCTGAGGAACGCGACGGGAGGATATATCGCCGGTACGGGATTCGGTTCCACTTCCCTTAGCGAGAGTAGGAACAACTCAAAGGCAATGACATCCCAGCTTTATGCCAACTACAAGTTAGACCTGGGCGGACACAGCATCAGCGCCATGGCGGGCTTTGAGGGTTATTCCTATTCATGGGAGAATCTCGGTGCCAGCAGGACGAACTATACCCTCAATAACTTCCCCTATCTGGATCTCGGGCCTGCCGACTACCAGTTCAACAACGGTACTGCCGGACACAACGCTTACCAGTCGTTCTTCAGCCGTTTGATGTATTCCTTCAGGGGCAAGTACTTGCTACAGGCCAATGTCCGTGCCGACGGTTCTTCCCGTTTCGCAAAGGAATACCGCTGGGGAGTATTCCCTTCGGTATCAGCCGGTTGGGTTATCTCTGAAGAGCCTTGGTTCAATGTCGGACCGATCAATTATCTTAAGATCAGAGGATCTCTTGGGCAGCTTGGAAACGAGCGTATCGGTTCCGAGTTCCCTTATCAGGCAGCTCTGAATTTCGGAACCGGTTTTATTCCAAACAGCTCGACAGGGGAAACGGACATCGTACAGACCGCATATCAGGCCGATTATGCTTTCAAGGATATCACATGGGAAACCACAACCACTTACGGCGCTGGTCTTGACTTGGCCATGTTCTCAAGCAGGCTGCATGCAACCTTCGACGCCTATTACAAGAAGACTGAGGACATGCTGATCGCCGTCGGTTTCCCCTCATATTTCGGCTACAATTCCCCTCAAGGCAACAATGCGGACATGTTCACAAAGGGGTGGGATCTCGACTTGTCATGGAATGACAGCATCGGAGATTTCAGGTACGGAATCAGCTTCAACATCTCAGACTATAGATCAAGGATGGGTTATATGGCTGACAAGCAGAGCATCTCCAACAACAAACTCACAGAGGAAGGCTCCTTCTACCAGGAATGGTATGGCTACCAGAGCAAGGGGATCATCCTCAACGAGGAAGCCATGTATAATTCGGACGGAACCAAGATCGCTGTCCTTACGAACAACGACAAACCTGGAGCCCTCGCCTACGTCGACCAGGACGGTGACGGTAAGATAACGGCGAGCCAGGATCGCGTGAAGCTTGGCAATTCCCTTCCTGAATATCTGTATGGAGGATCAATCAACGCGGGTTGGAAAGGCTTTGACTTCAACTTGTCATTCCAGGGAGTAGGTCATCAGCTCAGCTATTGGTCATGGGGTGTCACGCCCTTCCTCTATCAGGCATATTCCGCTCCACAGGTCCTGCTTGACAGTCATTGGAGTCCCTCTGCGTCAGATGAGCAGAATTCGAAAGCGAAGTATCCCTACCTGACTACCAACACCACCAATATTTTCGCTGGCAGTGACTTCTACCTGTTTAACGGAGCATACATGCGAATAAAGGATATCACTCTCGGATACACTGTCCCGTCAGAGATCTCGAGAAAGATCCGCGTCAACAGATTCAGAATCTACGCTTCGATAAATGATTTGCCCGCTTTCTCAAAGTATCCGAAAGGATATGACCCCGAATGGAACAAGTACAGCGATTTCATAATGACTTCGTTTATATTCGGAACTAACATCACATTCTAAAGGCACTATGAATATGAAAAAGATATCATTAATGGCTATCGCCATTTCCTTCGTTCTCTCTTCATGCGCAAATCTTGACCTGAACCCGCTTTCCTATGGATCAAGCGAAAACTGGTATCATGACGCAACCGAGATAGAAATGTCGCTCAATGACCTGTGGAGGGCAGACTTCTTCCCTATCGATGATCTTGACTGGGATGATGACTGGATGAACAGGAACGGATCCAACGTTGTCACTCTCGGAACCATAACTTCCCAATGGTCTACGGCGTCCGGACGTTGGACTGCACTGTATAAAGGCATAACTCGCTCACAGAAGATCATCGCGGCGCTTGAGGAGGGTTCCGCGAAAGGCCTTTCCGATGCTCTCGTGAAGCAGTACCTGGGAGAAGCTTACTTCATGCAAGGATTCGCTTACGGCGAATTGGCGACCTACTTCGGGGATGTTGTCCTGAACAAGGAGGCCATCACCCTGGATGAAGCTTATGTGGCTAAACAGTCCCCCAGAAGCGAGGTTTTCAAGTACTGTTACGAATGTCTGGACAAGGCAGCAGGTTTCCTTCCTGCCACAAGGTCCGGACAGCAAAGACCGACTTCAGGAGCAGCCCTCGGCTTCAAGGCACGTTTTGCTCTTGTAAACCAAGACTGGCAGACAGCTGTCTCTGCCTGTGAAGCAATCATGAGCAGTGGTGTTTATTCTTTGCACCCCAACTACAAGGATCTATTTACCGCCACTTCCTCGCCTGAACTCATGTTCTACTTTCAGGGCAACCTGACCCAGAAAAAGGGAGTAGGCAAGTTCACTAACGTTAAAGACCTGGTTATCAGAAAGATAGGAGGCTATTCCAACCAGGGTCCCTCATACGAGCTCTTTGTTTCTTACCCTTGCATAGACGGTCTCAGGATTGATAAGTCTCCCTTGTTCGATTCCAAGGATCCGTTCAAGAACCGCGATCCGAGAATGGCATATACCATCCAGCCATTCATGTCAAAGTATTCTGAAGACTTCGACGCTTACCAACAAGCCAGGAAGGACGGTACTTTGCCTGAAAAATTCCCGGACTATATCACTCTCGGTTATGAGTACAACAACAGTCCTTACGCCAACAGGGTCTTCGAAGTGAAGAGCGGGAATCTGGTTGTCAACACAGACTCAAAGGCTTCCAACCAGCACTCGGTCTACACGGGACTGCAATTGAGGAAATTCGTGAAAGACTCATGGGCAGACTATAATTCGTACAATTCCGTGGGTGACAACGTTTACCCCTATCTACGGTACGCCGAAATCCTCCTTTCCTACATAGAAGCCAAGAATGAGATGGGCACTGTCACCCAGGCGGATCTAGACAAGTCAATCAACCTTGTCAGAGCCAGGGCTTATGCTGGGACAGGGATAGATTACCCGAAGATAACGGTAGCAAGCCAAAATGAGCTGCGGCAGACCATACGCAACGAACGCAGGATCGAGCTCTGTTTCGAAGGACATCGGTACAGGGACATGCTCCGTTGGAAACTTGCTGAATACGCTTTCGCGAGACCGAAATATTACCTCCCAAGAGCCTGGTCCGGTAACGCCAATTGGAACGGTTCCGTCGAAGACTCCAACGTGTCTCTCTCTGACGAGTTCAAATCTATCCTGAAGAACTGGGATGACGGTAATTTCCCTCTCGGCGGAGATATCGTGTTCGACGAGAACGGGCTCCCTGATCTTTCCAACCAGGAAGCTCACGGTTACATCACGACATTCTACGCGCGAGGTTTTGACAAAAATAAAAACTATCTTTGGCCTATACCGGCCGATGACATCCTTGTCAATCCGAGCCTGATTCAAAATCCTGGTTATTAACAATGAGAACAAAAGCTTTACTCTTATTGACCATATCGTTGTCCCTGCTCTCCTGTAGCAGGGGCACCGATGTCTGCATCTATGGCGGAAGTTCCGCTTGTGTCACAGCGGCGTACTCGGCCGCGAAGATGGGAAGCAATGTTACCATAATCTGCCCCGATCCAACTATCGGTGGCATGACCACCGGCGGACTTGGCCAGACCGACATAGGAAACAAACAGGCTGTAATAGGCCTTGCGAGGCAGTTCTACCGTAAGCTCGGCAACCATTACGGCAAATTGGAGCAGTGGCTGTTCGAGCCAAGTGTGGCTGAGGGTATCCTGATGGAATATCTCGACAATCCTCGCATCAAGGTAATGCAGGGCTGGTATCTCGAGTCAGTAGAGAAAGAAGGAACCAGAATAAAGTCAATCACTTGCACTGATCGCAAAGGAGGCTCCACAACCATTAAGGCGGACCAGTTCATCGACTGCTCGTATGAGGGAGACTTGATGGCAAAAGCTGGTGTCAGTTACCGTGTCGGCCGTGAGGATAACAGCGAATACGGAGAGACGTGGGATGGTTTCCAACTCCTTGACCAGCATCAATTCGTGGACGGGATAGATCCTTTTGTCGAGCCCGGCAATCCGGAGAGTGGCTTGCTTTGGGGAATCAGCGACGCTAAACGAAAGGAAGACGGCACTGGGGATGACTGTGTTCAAGCCTATAACTACAGGATCTGCCTTACCGATGATCCGGATAACATGATTCCAATCGAAAAGCCGGATAATTATGACCCGGCCAAATACGAATTACTTATAAGGGTTTTCGAGGCCGATCCTAATCCCAGTTTGAGCAAGTATTTCATCTGGAGCCTGATGCCTAACCATAAGACTGACATAAACAACAAGGGTCCTTTCTCAACGGACATGATAGGGATGAATCACAATTATCCCGAGGCCTCATGGGATGAGAGAGATGAGATATTAAAAGCCCATAAAGACTACACTCTCGGCTTGTTGTACTTCTACTTGACAGACCCGCGTATTCCCGCTAACATTCAGACCGAGATGCGCAGATGGGGTCTTCCCAAGGATGAATATGCCCGTACAGGTCATTGGACCCATCAGCTTTATATCCGTGAGGCCAGAAGACTTGTCGGAGAATATGTGGCCACACAGGCTGACTGTGAGGCTAAGACTCAGATTACTGACGGCATTGGATTCGCCGCCTACGGTATGGACTCGCATAACTGCGAGCGAATCGTGATCGAACAAGACGGGAAGCTGATGGTCAAGAACGAGGGAGATGTCCAAAAAGGAGTCAGCCAACCCTATCCTGTTTCTTACAAGAGCCTTACTCCAAAGAGGGAGGAGTGCACAAACCTGCTGGTACCGGTGTGTCTCTCAGCCTCTCACATCGCATATGGTTCCATCAGGATGGAGCCAGTGTTCATGGGTATGGGTCAGACTTGCGGTATGGCGGCAGCGATGGCAGGGAAGGGTGATGTCCAGAAAGTGGATGTCTCGAAGATTCAGGAAATCTATGCCACAGATCCCTGCCTGGACGGAAGGGAGCCCGACACCTTGATTGACGAGGATTCTGAATTCATTGAGAATAAGGAAGGATGGACAGTTGTGAACGGAAGAGGCGCTTACGGAAAGACATATCTCCTTTATGAGGGCGATCCCGCGACGAATAATCTTGCCTATCGTATACCGGAGAAACTCGATGGAGAGTATTCGGTGTATGCGTTCCAGCAGAACGACGGCTGCGCGACCACAACCTTCGAGATTGAGGTTGACGGAAATAAGACAACCGTTCCGTTCAACAGGTCTGACCTACTTGTGGAAGGTCAGACCCGTGGAGAATGGGTCAAGCTTGGAGATTTCGGGCTTAAGAAGGGAGCGTCCGGAAGCATCCGCATTCTTTCTGATGAACCCGGAATCCATGCTGACGGTATCCTGTTCGTCAAGAATTAAATCCTGACTTTGTGAGTGCCGGGGGTGAGAGTCTTGCCTCCGGCTTTGCATGACGTACCCTCAGGGACGGTTATCTCGGCCTCTATCTTCTTGCCCTTTTTATGGAGGGAGACTTCAATCCTGCCGTAATTGGTCTCAAAACCGGTTTTCAGCCATTTAAGGTCACCCATCTGTGGTTTAACCTCAAACTCTTGATACCCAGGCTTCAAGGCTTCGACTCCAGCTAACTGACGGACCATGGAGATTACTCCGCCACCAGCCCAGGCATGGTTGCAAGTTCCTTCGAAATTCCAATGTTCCCATAGTGTTGTGCAGCTGTCATTCATTATGGTAGGGCAAAGCTTCCGCATCCTATCTAGGGCCATCTGCGGCTCGCCCATGGTGTAAAGGGCATCAAGGACATAAGGAAACATATAGGTCGTGGCGTTGTAACGCTCAGCGAAAACCTTCTTCAGCATAGGATACTTATCCGCGCCAGCCACGCCCGAAATAACCGCCAAGGCCTGGACTCGGTCATCCGGAAGGTCATCAAAACCAGGGGTTATATAGGCCGATCCGTTCCAGAACTTCGAATTCAGAACAGAGACTATCTTTGACATAATAGCTTCGTCCTCAGCGGCTTCCGCATCTTTACCGAGCATCTTGGCGAACTCCGCCTCGGCTTTAAGCGCAAGGTAATACCACAGATGCAGCTGAGCCACCCGGTCTTGGTGAGATCCGGCGTCAGGCCAGTCCCAACCACCTTTACGATAGATGGGAAGCCCCTCCGAATCGAGCTGCCAGACTTCGTGAAGATACCTGTGGACAGCCGGATAGACATCCGCCACAAATGAATAGTCACCCGAATAGAAAGCATATCCCCTGAATCCGAACCAACCGATGGAGTTGAGAACCTGCATCGGAAGCTCCTTGAAATAGTTGGAACAAGGGATCGGAGCGTACATAACCCCGTCGGGCTTTTGCCAGCGGACCAATTCCATAATACCCTTCCGGGCGAGCTTATCCGCTTTGCGGTCAAGCAGATAGAAAGCCTCATTCAGCTCGTTGACCTCGTCACCCCACCATTGCGCCCTCTCCCGGTCGGGACAGTCGTAATAGGTGTCCCTCATACAGACGTAAAGTGTTCTCTGAGCCTTCTGCCAATACGCGTTGAGAACGGGGTCGGAACAAGAGAAAGATCCCGTGAACTCAGTGTCATAACCAGTCTCACGGAACTTGACACCCAGGACTTTAACCTCCGGAGGAAAAACATAATAAAGCACTTCGCCGTTCATCCATCCGAAACTCTCATATTCCTGGACACCTTCTTTGGTGACATACTCGGCGCTGACGCACTTGGCATCGGAGACCATATCGTGATCAGTGTGCATAGAGATCACCATCCCCTTAGGCGCCTCAACTTTGAACCAAGGAGAGAAATGACCATTATACGGCAGCTTGCAATAGAGCGTGTCTCCGCTCTGCCAGGTTGAGATATAATCCTTCAAGCCATAGTTCTTCCATTGAGGGATCGGCCTTTCCACCAGTTCTCCCATCGGCACGTCTCCGGGAAGGAAAGGAAGCTCAATTGACGACCCCAACCACTCTGGAGCCTTACGTGGCACAGGTCTTTCTTCAGGCTTAGGGACAGGAGTCTGGAACCAATTGTAATCGAATAAGTTGGCGTCGTAGCGGATGTTACTCTCCGAGAGACGGTAGTTTGTGATCGGGTGCGAGGCTGTACCGTAACCGTACTGTACGGAACACTCCCATGTCTCGTCGGAGAGAATCTCAACCTCTTGGCTGCGGGCATCGAACAACAGGGCGCAAGTGCCGCTGCTCATATGGCTGAACCCAGCCTTACCCAGAAACCAGACAAGGACGGAAATCCTGTTCTCGCCTTTCTTCAAGTATGGCGCGATCTCGACTTTGTCGTAATAACCCCCACCAATGGACGGTCCTCGCTTCAGACCTCCCTCATAGACCACAGGCTCACCGTTGATCCAAAGCCAATACTTCGTGTCAACGGCGATTCTTGCGGTAAGGGAAGACGGAACCTTCTCAATATCAATATCTTTACGGAAAGCAAGCCATGAGTTGGTCTCGCTCTGGTAATACTGCTTGCTGATCCACTTGGCCTTCCAAGAATACTCTTCCGCTCCGGCCCTGAGCCCTAGGCAAAGAACCAGAGACAGTATAGCGAGAATCTTTCTCATCGTGTGTCTGAGTAGCAGCCTTCGACCTTGACGTCACCCCCCTCGATAATGTAGAGGGAGTTTCTTGTCGCGGGATAACGGAGTATGAAGTCCTTGAGACTCACATTCTGACAATCCTTAAGATAGACAAGGGTCGGAATAGCGATGTCGTCAGGAATATGCTTCATATTGGTCTGCTCGAAGATATTACGGAGAAGTCCGGGACCACGACCGTCAATAACGCCTTTTCCTGAGATGGTCACATCCTTGACACCCTCTCCCCAGAAGATACCCTTCTTGCCCTCATAGGCATATATGTTCGTCGAACCGACAATAACCGCACCTTCTCGGAGATAGATATCAACTCCTGACTGAAGCTCAATAGAGCCTGTCAGATAACGTCCAACGCTGAATTCAAGGGTTCCACCACCCTTCGAGGCGATGAATTCAAGAGCCTTCCGGATGGAATTCGTGTTATCGGTCACACCATCACTCCTGATTCCGAAGAAAGAGGACTTGTAGACCGGTTGCTTGTCCTGCGCCATCCCCGCCAGCGATACGAGCAGCAGGGAGGCTATGATGAATATCTTTTTCATTTCTTCTTGATGTTCTTGGTGTCCTTGGTGATAATCTGCTTCTTGCCCTTCTCGGCGGTGTCCTGGTTGATCTCCACATCTTTGAGTCTCAAGCCGTTGACATCGTCTGTGACGATAGCCGGACGGTAATCCTCACCGTCAACCGTGATCTTGACGTTGTCGAAAACGATCCCGTTCGCGTGGCGGATATAGAATCCCCAAGCGGGCAGCTCCTTCCAGTTGGAGAATTCAGGATAGCTGGTCTCCATCTCAGGAATGGCGTCAAGCTCTTCTTTTGAAGAGCCTCTATAGGCATATTCAGGATCGGCATGACCGGGATAAACAATCTCAATATTCTCCAGGCGGACATTCTCGATCTTGATGTCAGGGTTGCCGTAAATGATGCTGGGAAGGACGTTGCGAGGCAGGTCCTCAACCGGGCCTTCGTAGCTGTAACCGGCATCCGGCTTATCCAGAGGAACCTCGGCATACATATTCTTGATGACGATGTTCCGCAGGATGGGCTTCTGGTCGTCACGGGTGTGACGGGTACCGGTACGAAGGAATATAGGGTTGCCTGTGTGGATGCTCTCGACACCGTCGATCTCCACGTCCTCGATGATGGCACCATCCACTGTGGCAATCGTGATAGCGCTGCGGTAGGTGTCATAAATCTTCATATTCTTGAACTTGAAGTTGCGGAATATGCCCCTGGTATAGGTTCCGAACTTGATGCCGTTGGCGCTTGAACGGCCAACGCAATTCTCGACAAGAATATTCTCGCTGATGCCGTCGTTGCTATGGCTCTTGAAGCAATACACATCATCAGCGGCATCGAAGAAGCAGTCGCGGATAATCACGTCGCTGCTGTCCACGATATCGATTCCATCGTTGTTCCAATAGGATTTAGCATCAACATGAACCCTCTCCACAAGGATATCGCGGCACTTGTCGTACTGCTGGTTCCAACAGCCTGGATCCTTGAGCAGAAGGTCCCTGATGACAATGCCTTCGCACTTGTAGAAATGGATGTTCTCAGGACGTTTCGCCTCTTGTAGACGGTCGTTGGTAAGAGCGTCCTCGAACACACCCAGATGGACGAAATCGATGTACCTTGTGGCGATAGAGAAACCACGCCCGTCAATAGTTCCGCCACCTTCTATACCGATGTTTTTCTGGCCGATGGCGAATACAAGAGCGGTCCATTTTGCGTCAGGATCCTTTATGTAATCAAAAGGATTGAGAGAACCCAGGAGGGCGGAATCCTCATCAATCCAGAGGGTCACACCATCCTTGAGGTAAATAGATCCGGAGACATAGTCACCTTTGTCCAAAACGACACGGCCACCTCCTTGGGCAGAGACGAAATCAATCGCCGCCTGGATGCTCACCGTATTGAGGGTGAAGCCGTCGGGGACGGCGCCGAAATCCCTCGCGAAATAGTCAGCGGCATTGAGCCCCTGGGCTCCGCCGGCTAATAGCAGCAAAGACGCCGCGAATCTAAGGAATCTTTTCATCTGTATGGAGTTACTGATATAATTTAACTGGTCCGATCAACCCGGCGGACACATAAGGCTGATTCCGTCGCAAGACGAAACGTTGAGCCGCCGTGTTGTCTTTAAGGGTTTGTATGTAATTGCCCATCAAGGTAGTGACTTTCACCTCAATGGTGTTGTTTCCGGCCTTGATGTAAGGGGATATGTCGAATATTCTCTCTCCGAACCATTTCATGCCGGCGTCCCGGCCGTTGATCTTAAGCTCACAGATGTCCGCCACCTTGCCGAGATCGATTTGCTTGGGGAGTTTCTTCCCGTCAAGGGTAACTGTTGTTTTGTAAACAATCGTACCCATGAAGTTCTTGAAGGTGGTATCGGCCATGTCTTTGAAATCCCGCAGGGTGTCAAGGGTCGCGGTCCAAGTGGAGTCAAGCTGCGGCTGGTGGAGAGTCAGAGCCCAAGGACCCTCAACGGTTTGATTGGCCTGTGGAACCAAAGAACCACCGGTAAGTGTCCGCACGTACGTGGAGGGAGATGCCTTAAAGGTCCTGCCATCCTTGTTGAAGACAAAGAGGTACGTCTCTGATGGTCCGAAACGGAAATGGGCCTTGCCGCCCTTGTCTAGTTTCAAAGGACTTCTAGAGCCCGTGGCCGGATCGTAAATCCAGGCATTCTTTCCGGAAGTAATTGATTTCGGGAATATTATATCTGTTTCTCGGGCCTCGGACATGTGGGCGTTCATCACCATGAAGAAATCAGACTTGTCATCGGTGACATACCTGTCCTGCAGCAAGAAACGATCCGGGTTGGAAATAGTGATCGAGTGAGGCAAGGAATATTTCTCCATAACCTTCTCATACCACTCAAGATATTTCCCATCCTCGGGATTCTCCAGAAGGATGAAATTATCCGGATACGCCTCAAGACGTTTGACTCCTTCGGCGATGGTCTTGTCCCTAACCTCGTAATCCTTGAATCCCAATGACTTCTCGGGATACTTGCCGACGCAGAATACCCTTCCGCCCTGACGGACAAACTCCTCCAGTTTGGCAATGGTCTCCGGAGTCGTGCTGGTCACCTCAACGATAAACAGGGTGCCATATTCCTTTGGACCATAACAAATCTTGCCATTCTTGATTACGGCGTCCTTCAGGATTATCTCGCTGACATAGTCAGCTCCGCCGCCAGTCTTGTGGATCGCCTCCCAGATAAGAGATGTGTAGGGGACGTTGAGTTTCACCGGGAACGGCTCGGTCTGTACTCCCATCGTGGTCCACATGTCATAGTTGGCAGGCAAGATAGCGATGTCCGTGTACATGTCGGCGTTCTGGAGCTGGCTCGCTATTCGGGCTCTATAGTCATTGAGGTTCTTCACATACGGCCACCATGTGTTCCTCTCATTGTGGAAGGTTCCGTACTGGACCCAGCCGGGGAACTCTGCCTCCAGCGGGGAGTAGTTGAAGCCATGCCAAATAGAGTGCGTGATTCCAGAGATAGCGCTCATGTCGGACCCGACCTTAAGGAACTCCAGACTGGTTGTGAACACTTTGTAAGTGTTGGTCATTTCCTCAGCTCCAACAATACGTTTGCCGGCCAAGTGGGCTGCGGATGAGACATATTTGTTAATCATCGTGTAGCCTCTGCCACGACGGTAATCCTCGTCTCCCATTTCCTCTCCAATCCTGTGCTTGAGCCAGTTCGTGGTCCATGACTCACCCTCGGGGAAGTCAATCATCATAGAACTTTCCAGCGGGAAAAAGCCCCTTCCATAAGCCTGGGCGCGGGTTTTCAAGCCCTTTTCCTTAGCCCACTGCCCCATAGTGCCGTAGAAACGCTCGTGAAGCAATTCAGCTTTGGTGAGCTCGAAATCAAAACGGACCCTGTTCACTTCCTCCTCGAACTTGGCGCTTTTCTTGGAACCATATTCGAAACTCTTCACATCACCCAGGCGGCCGACCTCGAACATGGTGAACGGGAGCCAAGGCAGCGGGTCATAGCCTCTGCGGGCCTTGAATTGCTCGGCGAAATCGAAAGTCCAGTTATTACCCTCAAGCTCCATACTGTCAATGAACATCGCCCTGACATAGCCGGAAAGAGATCCGATTTTCACCTCAATGGCATCGGTCATATGGTCAAGATAATGTCTCACGGCAGCGGCATCCATATGGTTCAATATCGAACCGGCGGCTCCCGGAGCCCCGTTGATAACGCTGGCGAAAGACTCGAACTTGATCATGGCGTAAAGCTGCCATTTTCCTTCAGGGACATCAACGCTTAACACGCCATCTTTAATGTTCCCCGACAGGTCTACCGCATCCTCGAGTCCATTCATAGGATCGGGGGCCAGATATATGGATACAAGCTCCGGAGTACGGCGGGGATTCACTATCGTTACTCCCGGATCAATTTCCTTGTAAATATGGAACAGGGATATCTCAAGAGGCTCTCCTGCAGGCACTTCCCTCGCATAAGTCAAAAGGACTTCAGCCCGTTCATTCCTTGGCAGGCTCTCCGCGCCGAATGGCCAGCCGGAGCCGATTATGAGATCGCAATACATGCCGATCTTATCAGCCTCGTCAAAGACAACCTTCAGCATATCAATCCATTCGTCGCTCAGCCATTTGAGAGGTTTAGTGTCCAACGTGTCATCTCCAGCCGGAAAAGAGATCGGATTAATCTCAACCCCACCTATGCCCGCTTCCTTCATGATGTGAAGTTCCCGGACAAGTTCCTCGGCTTTCACCCGGTCACCGTTCCACCACCACCGGACGAATGGACGGTAACGTGTGTCAGGGTTCTGGAACTGGGAATAAAGCTGTTTGGAGGACAGTTTAGGCTGTGCCGAGACCGAGGTCACAAGTGGCACAATTGTCAGGATGACTGTCGTCAGGAAAAGCCTTAATGGTTTCATATTCAATCTTTTCTGAATTGCTCAATAACAAAGGAGATCCCACCCCAAATCAACTGGTTAAGCTCTTGGGACTCATGGGACAATGTGGCGAAGATAATTCCGAACTCGAAAGGAAGTCCATAGACATAGGAAACAGCCGCCGCGACTATAAAATGGAACGCCCCGAATCCACCGGGAACGGGAACAATTGAAGAGAGCGCGCCAGCAAGCATCAGGAACATCGCGTCAGTCAAATTAAGGGACTGGATCGTGTTCACCGCGGATGCAAGGCCGTCAGAGACGGTTGATGTGTCTATCCCTTGCACCGCCCAAAGGATGGTGACGCTCATCATCCAGTAGCATCCCCAAAGAAGGATAGTGAGAAGGAAGAACCACCACGCCCTCCTCATCCTCAGGCAACTCACGAACCCCTGCCAAAGTCCTCTGCAGAAATCCTTGATCTTGCCGAGGGGTTTCCACCTGTTGGCGAAACGGATAACTGTCCAACCGGACAGAAGGGCGGCCAAGATAAGCAGCACAACAATAGCGAGGTTGACCCAAGTGAATCTTCCCGCGGCAGCCCCGAAAATCTTCTCGACGAAAAAGCCGCCATACTTGTCCCAAGTGAAAATCAGGAAGACCACAAGAAGGACTCCCAACATCACCACGTCCACGGACCGTTCCAGCACCGCTGTTCCAAGAGCCTTGTCAAAAGTCGCCAGATGGTGTTCCTCTCCAGTCTCAGGATCTTTGACCTTCTTGGAATGGGCGGTAATATACGTGCATCTCAGAACCTCACCGACCCTCGGCAAGACCATATTGACGGCGTAACCTATGTTGACTCCGTTGAAGCAGGTCAATGTCCTTGTGGTCGGATCAATCGGAAGCAAAACTTCCTTCCACCTCAATGCTCTAAGATAAAACCCGCATAATCCGAAAAAAGTCGAGAGAAGGACAAACTCCCATCTGCACGCCTTCAATGCGGCCCAGAAATCATTCCAGTCAACCTTCCTGAAAGCGAAATACAACAGCACAACCGCAAGCAGGATTGACAATCCGTACTTGAGAATATTCCCTACCTTCTTGTTCATGGTAACAAATTTAATCAAATAATCGTTAAATTTGTAGGTTGTGGAGCCATAACGCACTTTTTGCCTTATGAAATCGATTTTAGGAATAGGAAACGCTTTGACGGACATTCTCGCCGTCTTCCCGGATGACTCGATGCTCCGGGAGTATCACCTTCCCCCTGGGAGCATGCAGCATGTTGACCTGGAGACGGGTGACCAGATTTGGTCAAAACTTAAGGAATTCGGAGTGAAATACGTTCCCGGAGGCTCCGCGGCGAACACGATAACCTGCACATCCATCTTCGGGATGCCCTCTTGCTACATAGGAAAAATCGGCAATGATGAGCTCGGCCATCTTTACAAGAGCACCTTGGAGCAGTTCGGAGTGAAAACTATTCTGCTGGAAGGGACCAAGGGGTCAGGAAGAGCCATGTGTTTCATAACGGGAGCAAATGCGGAAAGAACCTTCGCCGACTACATGGGAGCTGCTCTCGAGCTTGTTCCCGAGGACCTGAAGCCGGAATATTTCGAAGGATATGACTATTTCCACATCGAGGGATATCTTGTTCAGAACCAAGATCTTATCCGCCAGGCCGTCCAGATGGCAAAAGAGGCCGGATGCAAGATTTCGATAGATATGGCTTCTTACAATGTCGTGGAGTCCAACGAGGCCTTCTTCCATAATCTGGTGGAGAAGTATATCGACATCGTGTTCGCCAACGAGTCCGAGGCAAGGGCATTCACAAAGAAAGAGCCCAGAGAAGCGTTGGCCGAGCTCGCCAACCAATGCGAGATCGCGGTTGTGAAGGTCGGTAAAGACGGCTCTATGGTCCAAAGCGGCAATGAATATCACTACATTGAGGCTTGGCCCGCGGCTACGATTGACGCCACTGGAGCCGGAGACACCTATGCCGCCGGTTTCCTTTACGCCCACTCTCTCGGAATGCCATTGAGGGTTTGCGGAGAAGTCGGCTCGATAATTGCGGCGAAAGTCGTCGAGGTTATCGGGACCAAGATAGATGTTCCCCGTTGGCGAGATGCCAAAGCGGAGATCCGTGACCTGATCGCCTCTGTCAAGTTTTAAAGCGTATGTTTGATTTTGTAAAGAATATATTCAGGAAAAGCGCCTTGAAGAGGCACGCCAGTACGGTCCCGACAGAGATCCTTCCGTTGACAAAAATCAAGTCCTATGTGGCTATCATCGACGTTGAGGATCCTTCGTTCGACACTTGCAAATCAACGATAATGAACTACTTCCGTGGCATGGACATCAATGGTGCCGTGTTTTTCCAGGATTTCCGGAAAATCGGTAGCGAGGACCGTCTCATCACCAGTATCCAGACCACTATCACCAAGAAAGACCTCGATTGGTTGGGCCGTCCTAACAAATACAAAATGGGCGTTCTTGAAGAGCGGGCTCCAGACGTGTTCATTTCCTTGATTAAAGAGCCTGATTTCGCTATTGAATATATGGCCAGGGCTTCCAAGGCTCGCTTCAAGATAGGACGCAAGCAACTCGGTGGCGACCTTTTCGACCTGGTGGTTTCCGACCCGGCAGGAAAGGATCTCTCGCAGCTTGACAGTTTCAATGCGATGAAAGTTTATCTCGGCAAGATTCAGTAACCAATGGCGAACATAGTCAAGAATCTGGTTGTCGCGCTCAAGGGATATGCCATGGGCGCGGCTAATGTCATTCCGGGGGTTTCCGGAGGTACGATAGCCCTTTTGACAGGAATATTCAACGAACTGATAGAGGCTCTTAACGCGATATTGAGCGTATCATCTTGGAAGCTACTTCTTAAGGGAGACTTCAAAGGATTTTGGAAGGCAATCCATGGAACATTCCTTTTATGGCTCGCTATCGGCGTGATAATCAGCGTGTTCTCTCTGGCGAAGCTGATGGGATATGTTCTTGCCCATCATCCCGTCCAGACCTGGGCTTTCTTTTTCGGGCTGATTATAGTATCCGCGGTATTCATGCTCGCTGACATTAAAGGCTGGAAAGGATCAGATACCCTCTGGCTCGTTATCGGCATTGTCCTCGGGGCCATAATCTGTCTCCTATCCCCGACAGAGACCACTTCAGACCTCTGGTTCATAGCGCTTTGCGGGGCCATCGCCATATGCACGATGATCCTTCCCGGAATATCCGGGAGTTTCATACTTGTCCTCTTTGGAAAGTATGAATATATCATGAACGCTGTCAGCGAGTTGAATATTCCTGTGCTGATAGTCTTCTTCTTAGGATGTGTCTTGGGCATCCTGGCCTTCTCGAAGTTCCTTCACTGGCTGATCGGAAAGTATGAGAAACAGACCCTGCTGGTTTTGATCGGCTTCACCCTAGGAGCCCTCGTCAAGGTTTGGCCATGGGCTGACAAAGCCGCCTGTGAGGCCGCCAATGTCCTTAATGGACAACCAGCCGGCGCTCTTCACGTCGGCGGAGCTATCCTCTGGGCATTGATCGGGGTCGGAATGGTACTCGCCCTTGAGCTACTGACCAGGAAGAAAGATTCCTGATATCATTTCACGTAATAAGCCTTTAGTTTGGCTATATCCTCATCGCTCAAAGCGTCGGCGGTGATGATGAACTCGTCCAGTTGGGCCGCGAGATGGGCGCCATAATGACCGGTTCCATCTTGTCCGATATTCAAGTCAAGGGCATCGAAGGAGACATTCCTCAATGATTCGGGGATGTCATAGTCCAACTCAGAGGCGAAATCATAGAATAGCCTGATTTTATTTTTATCCCGGTCCACGACAAGGATAACATGCATCCATCCGTTCTTGTAATCAAGAGGCAACCCGGCACCGGCATCCATCCTGTCACCATTGTTGCCGGCGTTGAATTTAATGTCCTCGTCGCTACGGATGGACAAAACAAAGCCGATATTTCCTCCAGAATTCCAATTCTTATTTGAGATTATGCAAGGGTCGGAGGGCACACCGTTTGTCTTTATCCACAAAGCCACTGAGAATGAGTTGGTTCCGACGGCGACATCTTTGAGCGTTATATAACCGTCAGACATATCGGCGCCTTTCCCGTAATAAGCGTCAGAATAATAAAGCTTGCCCGTCGTGACAGTCTCAACCTTTCCTAAAGCATCCTTCTCATCACCGTCAAGCGGGAAGTAGGCGATGACGTTATGTCCCTCAAGCAATGACTTGACATTATCTAGGCTCGGAGTGGGTTCTGTCTGGTGCTTACGGTTCTCAGACACAGGTATTTCCTCCGGCTCCATCTCATGGCGCTCCATCGCTTCCACGCCTTGGAACAGGCCACCGGGGACTATTCCGGTCCAAGTCTCGGGAAAGTCAAGACCAAAGGCGTAGGCGGAGATAGCCGCGATATCCCTGACCTCGGGCTCCTGAATCTGGCCACCCTCAACGACGGTCTTTCCCGCCACACCGAGGAAGACATATCTCTCAGCATCCGTATCACCGCCATGGGATCCTTCAGGTGTGCCGCCGTGGTCTGCGGAGACCAAGAACAGAGTATCATCCAGGATGCCTTTCCGCTTTACGGCGTCATATATATTTCCGATTAAAGCGTCAACCGCAGTTATAGCGGACAAGTGTCGCGCAGATCCATATCCGGAACCGTGGCCGGCTCCGTCCACAGAGTCAAACTGGACGAAAACAAGGGTCGGATCATTGCCCTGGATATATTGGACCACCTTGTTTGCCACTTCGGGGTCGCTTCCAGTGCCTTTGACTACACCTAGATTATCCTCGATGATACCAACATTTATCGGGTTCCAGTTGCAGAAGGAAGCCATATTCGCATTTGGGAAAGCCTCTTTGACAAGCCGGAAAATTGAAGGGAAGGGACTGTCCGGTTTGAATGGTTTGCTTCCCACCGTACCGTTGGTCAACCGATGGAACTCAGGAAGGACAGAATGAAGCATCGAGCCCCAGCATTGGGCGCTGATGGTGGGATAGGATGTTTTGGTCCTATATGATACGGCTCCGTTCTTGAATATGGCATCCATTCTGGGAGTCGACGTGTTCTTAAAGAACGCTCCTCCTCCATCAACTCCGATTATAATCACATGCTTGTATGCGCCTTTAGACACAGGGATCGGCTTCGCCTCGACACTCACGACGCAAGTCGCTGTTTTGCCACCGTCCGCAGTAGTGGCTGTAATGGTTGCGGTTCCCGGAGCGATAGCCTTCACCTTGCCGTTATCATCGACCGTGGCGACCTGCGAGTTGGACGATGACCAGGTGAATGTCTTGTTGGAGGCGTCAGACGGAGCGATTGTCGCTATTAGGCTAGACTCCTCACCCTCAACGAGTTCCAGGCTACTTTTATCAAGGGATATTCCTGCCACCGGTATAGGCCTCGGCTCGACCGTGACGTCGCATTTGGCTGTCTTGCTACCATCTGTGGTAATAACTATAACGGTGGCGGATCCGGCTTTGACAGCCGTTACCTTGCCGTCTTCGTCCACAGTAGCCACATCAGGTCTCGAGGAAGACCAGCTGACAGATTTGTTGGTGGCAGTTGACGGTGAGACAGTTACGGAGAGCGTCTCGCTATCTCCTTCGACCAGAGTGATAGTTGTCTTGCTGATGGATACACTATCCACAGGGATGATAGCAGGCTCGTCATCTTTGCAACCAGCTGCGGAAAAAACGGAGATGACAGATAAAACAAAGACTAGAGTCTTAAGAGGTGAGTTTTTCATTAAAATCATAATCCTTTCAACACATAACCCAAATAATAGGTAAAAATAACGATTTAAAAGGCATTAGTCGCACCTGTTTGTACCAATATTTTTGTTCAAATGGAAAAAAGTGTAACTTTGCACAACTTTTTCGGGAAGACTTGGTTCCGTAGCTCAGCTGGATAGAGCAACAGCCTTCTAAGCTGTGGGTCTTGGGTTCGAATCCCAACGGAATCACCTGAAACAACTCAAACCGCCTCAGAGTATTCTCCGGGGTGGTTTCGTGTTTTATCGCACCTGTCTATATTATTAACTACTTGCCAAAAACGTCCCAGGTAACACACCAGGTGCCTCCCTGAAAACAATTATCGCCCACTTCGGTGAGCGATAATTTGGAATTTAACGGGATCCTTCCTTTGCTAATTTCGCGGCATAGAAGAAATCCATGTCACCACGTCCGCTGTCAAGCGCTGCCGCCAAAACCTTGCAGAAGCCTTCTTCATCGTATTCCTTATCGTAGTCTTTTCCGTAATTCGTTTTGACCGTTTCCCCTGCCGAAAATGCTTTCACAAGCTCTTCCTGATTATAGGCATTATGAAGAGCGCAGACAAGTTCATCTTCTCTATATAAATATAAACAAGGCTCATACGGATGAGAAGACA
>JAEEGJ010005857.1_pt1 | contig 37816 bp, 40 predicted proteins | sample 8958761 | NCBI WGS metagenome assembly JAEEGJ01 (sample SAMN16246546, study PRJNA631951) | gut metagenome | biome: gut microbiome; feature: rumen; material: RS-attached | host: Bos | place: Iran: Karaj | collected 2018-10
GCTTCAGAGTGTTCTCCACCTGATTCTCGCGCAGGCCGGTCTCGCGCACGATTATGCTTACGTATTCCTTGTTCATAAGATTGTATTCTTTCAGCAAATATAGCACGTTTTCTGCAATTCCCACACGGGCTGCAGTGTGACCTTTCCCCCTGACCTTAGGGAGCTGTAGCGCACGTAGCCCCATTTCCGTCCCCAAGGTGAGCGGGAAATACGCTATCCCGCGGGCTGCCCCTGCACCTTAGGGAGCTATAACGCAGGTGCGGGCCATTTCTTCCCTAAGGTGAGCCGAAAATACGCTTTCTCGCGGGCTGCCCCTGCACCTTAGGGAGTCACAACGCAGGTGCAAGCGATTTCATCCCTAAGGTGAGCTGAAAATACGCTATCCCGCGGGCTGCCCCTGCACCTTAGGGAGCTATAACGCAGGTGCGGGCGATTTCATCCCTAAGGTGAGCTGAAAATACGCTATCCCGCGGGCTGCCCCTGCACCTTAGGGAGCTATAACGCAGGTGCTGGCCATTTCTTCCCTAAGGTGCAGCTGCAGGGCGCAAAAAAAGCGACCCGGGAAGGATCGCTTTAGAAAAAAAGGGTTAGCACTCAATTAATCATTCATCATTTCGGAGTCTGCATCGGGTTCCGGAGCCTGCGGGTTGCCAAGGATGGCTGCCATGATTTTCTGCTCCAGTTCCTCAGCCAGCTCGGGGTTGTCCTGCATGAGCTGCTTGGTTGCGTCTCGGCCCTGAGCCAGGCGGGTGTCGCCGTAGCTGAACCATGAGCCGCTCTTCTTGAGGATGCCGTACTCAACGCCCAGATCCACGATTTCGCCGGATTTAGAAATGCCCTCGCCGAACATGATGTCGAACTCGGCCTTGCGGAAAGGAGGCGCAACCTTGTTCTTTACCACCTTTACGCGAACCTGGTTACCAACCACGCTGTCACCGTCCTTCAACTGAGTTACGCGACGGATATCCAGGCGGACCGATGCGTAGAACTTGAGCGCGTTACCGCCGGTGGTTGTTTCGGGATTGCCGAACATGATGCCGATCTTTTCACGTAATTGGTTGATAAAGATGCAAGTAGTATTGGTCTTGTTGATGGTCGATGTCAGCTTGCGGAGGGCCTGGCTCATGAGTCGTGCCTGGAGACCTACCTTGTTGTCGCCCATATCGCCCTCGATTTCGGCCTTGGGAGTAAGTGCAGCGACGCTATCGATTACGATGATATCGATGGCGCTGGAGCGGATAAGCTGCTCGGCGATCTCGAGTGCCTGCTCGCCGTTATCGGGCTGCGAGATCCACAGGTTGTCGATATCGACCCCAAGTTTAGCGGCGTAGAATCGGTCGAAAGCATGCTCGGCGTCGATGAACGCTGCAATTCCGCCGGCTTTCTGGGCCTCGGCAATGGCGTGAATGGCCAGAGTGGTCTTACCTGATGATTCGGGACCGTAAATCTCGATTATTCGGCCGCGGGGATAACCGCCAACGCCAAGTGCAGCGTTAAGGCCGATGGAACCGGTGGGGATGACATCGACGTTCTCAACGCTTTCGTCTCCCAGTTTCATGATGGAGCCCTTACCGAAGCTCTTCTCAATCTTGTCAGTTGCTGCCTGCAAAGCCTTCAACTTTTCGCTAAGACCCGCATTCTGAAGGCCTGACGCGCCCTCAATCTCTTTCTTTGCCATAATATGACTGTAATTAAATTAGCTAATCCCGAAGAGTGTCTTCCAAGGTATCATCTCTCCAGTAGAGCGCCTTTTGACACTCCGTAGGCAAAAATAACAAAAAACGATTGTATCTTTACAAAACGAATGGAATAGTTATGAACACCGAATATATACAGATTATAGTACGTGAAACCGGCCTTAAGGAGCACCAGGTGGAGAACACTTTGAAGCTGCTTGAGAACGGCGCCACCATACCTTTTATAAGCCGATACCGCAAGGAATCCACGGGCGGAATGGATGAGGTTCAGGTTACTGAGGTCAGCAACGCTTTGGAGCGTCTGGAGACTTTGGCCAAGCGCAAGGAGACGGTGCTGAGCACGATTGAGAGCCAGGAAAAGCTGACTCCGGAACTCAAGAACCGCATTGAGCACTGCTGGGACAGCACCGAGTTGGAGGACATTTATGCCCCCTACAAGCCGCATCGCAAGACCAGGGCCGATGCCGCTCGCGAGAAGGGTCTGGCACCGCTGGCCGAGTTCGTGATGAAGCAGAATCCATACGTTCCTCTGGATAAAGAGGCAACCAAATACGTAGACAAAAAGAAAGGTGTGGCCAACACAGACGAGGCCCTCCAAGGCGCGATGGACATAATCGCCGAGCAGGTATCGCTCGACGAGGGCGCCCGCAACATGGTCCGCAACGGTTACCGCCGCGAGGCCCGAATCTACAGCAAGGTCGTAAAGAGCAAGGAGGCCGATGCCCAAAAGTACCGTGACTGGTTTGACTTCAATGAATCGCTCAAGCACTGTGCTTCACACCGTCTGCTCGCAATGCGTCGCGGCGAGGCCGAAGGGTTCTTAAGAGTCTCAATTGAAATCGATGACGAAAAGACATCCGAAGCCCTCTCACACAAGTACGTCCGCGGCAAATCAGAGGTGTCGCAACTGGTTGACGAAGCTGTTCAGGATTCGTACTACCGCCTGCTGCAGCCATCGGTCGAAAACGAATTTGCCGCATCGTCGAAGGAATCGGCTGACGCTGAGGCGATTAGGATATTCGCACGTAACCTGGAACAGCTGCTTATGGCCTCTCCACTGGGTCAGAAGGCGGTTATGGGCATAGATCCGGGCTTCAGGACAGGTTGTAAAGTGGTCTGCCTGGATGCTCAGGGAACACTGCTTCATAATGAGGCAATCTACCCCCACCCGCCCCACAACGAGGCGCGTCAGGCTGCTGCAAAAATCCAGGCTTTGGTGGAGCAGTATAAGATTGAGGCGATCGCAATCGGCAACGGTACCGCCGGACGTGAGACCAAGGAGTTTGTGGAGCATTTGCGTCTGCCCGCGGGCGTTCAGATTTTCAGCGTAAACGAGGACGGCGCTTCAATCTATTCGGCCTCGAAGACTGCGCGCGACGAGTTCCCCGATTATGACGTAACGGTTCGCGGTGCTGTGTCTATCGGCCGCCGTCTTATGGATCCTCTGGCAGAGCTTGTAAAGATTGATCCGTCATCTATCGGCGTCGGCCAGTATCAGAAGGATGTGAATCAGACTGAGTTGAAGCATTCGCTTGACCAGACGGTTATAAGTTGCGTGAACCGCGTGGGTGTGAACGTGAATACCGCCAGCACGCACCTTCTTACATATATCAGCGGTCTGGGACCTCAACTGGCGCAGAATATTGTCGATTATCGCACTGAGAACGGACCTTTCAAGTCACGCAAGGAGCTTATGAAGGTTCCGCGAATGGGTGCAAAGGCGTTCGAGCAGTCGGCTGGATTCCTGCGCGTTCCTGGTGGCAAGCAGCCGCTGGACAACTCGGCCGTACACCCCGAGAGCTATCCCATCGTGGAGAAAATGGCAAAGGATCTTGGCTGCTCGGTTGAGGATCTGATGAAATCTGCAGAGTTGAGAGCCAAAATCGACATCAACAAGTACGTGACAGCCACCGTGGGACTCCCCACCCTGACCGACATCATGGCAGAGCTTGAAAAGCCCGGACGTGATCCGCGCGGGCCATTACGCAAATTCGAGTTCTCAAATGAGGTTCACACGATTGAGGATGTCAAGGCCGGAATGGAATTGCCCGGAATAATCTCCAACATAACCAACTTTGGAGCCTTCGTAGACATAGGAGTCCACGTAAAAGGACTCATCCACATCTCGCAGCTGGCCCCCGGCAAGTTCATAAAAGATCCCACCCAGGTAGTCTCCCTCCAACAGCAAGTCCTGGTCAAAGTCCTGAGCGTTGACCTTGAGCGTCAGCGCATCAGCCTGGCAATGGTGCCATAGGGGACGGTTCCGTTTGGCTCGCCCACTTTAAGCAAAAATCCCATCTGAGCATACTGTAGCCTAGATGGGATTGTTTTTGAGCGTGCCAAACGGAACCGTCCCCTTTGTCATCTCAGTTTGATGCAATTGATTATTCGGCCGCATTTTGTGCCTTCGCGGCGAGCGGAAAAGAAACGGTCGTTGTTGCGATAGGTGCAGATTCCGGAGACCTGAATTTCTGAAACTCCAACTTCCTCTAACAGCCATTGGTTGGCTCGCCAGAGGTTTATATGCAGGCCGCCAGCCATAGGATTCTGGGCTGTAGGAGCCTTGGGACCGCAGTCTTTGAGTATCTGCTCCATCGGGAATCCGGCCTCAGCAAACGCATCAACAACCTCCTGTCCCACCTGAAAACTCTCAGGTCCGATACCCGGGCCGATGACCGCTTTGAGATCGCCGGCAACAGTTCCGTATCGGCGCTGCATCTCTGCAATCACCTTCTGACTAAGCCGCTGGACCGTGCCGCGCCATCCGTCATGAACCGCCGCAACTGCCCTGTGCACCGGGTCATAAAGCAGCACCGGAATGCAATCGGCCGTACGTACAGAAATTGCCACGCCGGGAACATTGGTGATAAGGGCATCGACCCCTTCAAGCTGCTCGCGTGTGGTCATGGGGTCCGTAACTTCCTTAATGACAACGCCGTGCACCTGATGCGGTTGCACAACGTAGTACGGGAGCTCAGCGTCACGCTGGGTGCTGAAGGCCTCAACGCCAGGAGCAATATCATATCGAAACAAACCTTTCATTACCGCAAAAGTACTATATTTGCCCCATCAAGTCCTGTATTTATGAAAAAGTTTATTTTGCCTTTGTTTATGCTTCTGGCGCTCTCCTGCCAGGATGAGAAAAAAGAGATTGTTATCAAAACCCCTCTCGGTGATACATTTGACACAAGATACGCAGATCTGGAGTTCGGGGCCGATGGCGGCAAAGATACCGTAGCCTTCCCGTTTGACACCGATTGTTATCTCCACATGGTCCGCAACGACAGCCTGTACGTATTTTTCTATCTTTCAGAAGATGACTACAGCACACTGGACAGCGTAATTCAGAGCCGATCAATAATTACCCGCCCTGAGGTCAAGGACGTTGATCCTATTGCCGGATTCTCATACTTTGAATGGGATTGGTTCTCGGCCGAACTTAAAGACAATCAGATAATTATTGATGTCAAGCCTGGCCAGGAGGGTCATATAGCACAACTCCAGTATCCCTTCAGTTCAACCGATGCAGTTCTTCGAAGTCTGGAAATAACGCTTACCCGGAAATAAATGAGAAAGGCCCGCTCTGATAAGGAAGCGGGCCTTTCTGCTGATTCAAAAACTATAATAGATTAAATGAGATTGTCCTTCTCAATATCCTTGAAGTACTTGTATGTATCAACTTTCAGCTCTCCGCAGGCAGCCTCATCGGCCACGATGATTGCGTGAGGATGCATCTGAAGTGCGCTGATAGTCCACATCTGGCAAACGCCCTCCTCTACTCCATGCTGCAAAGCGCGAGCCTTGTTATGGCCGTTAACCATGATCATTACCTGCTTGGCATCCATTACTGTACCTACGCCTACGGTCAGCGCGGTCTTGGGAACCTTATTGACATCATTGTCAAAGAAACGGCAGTTAGCGATGATAGTGTCAGTTGTCAGAGTCTTCTGACGTGTACGGCTGGTAAGGCTTGAGCCCGGCTCGTTGAAAGCGATATGGCCGTCGGGGCCGATGCCACCCATGAACAGGTCAATGCCGCCTGCAGCCAGAATAGCCTTCTCATAATTCTCACACTCAGCCTTAAGATCCTTGGCATTGCCGTTGAGGATATGCACGTTCTCCTTCTTGATATCGATGTGGCTGAAGAAATTGTTCCACATGAATGAGTGGTAGCTCTCAGGATGCTCCTCGGGGAGGTTTACATACTCATCCATGTTGAATGTAATTACGTTCTGGAATGAAACCTTACCGGCCTTGTTCAGGGCGATAAGCTCCTTGTACATGCCTAACGGTGAACTACCGGTAGGGCAACCCAGCTTGAAAGGCTTCTCAGCCGTGGGTTTTGCATCATTGATACACTTGGCAACATAGTTTGCAGCCCACTTTGACATTTTACCGTAATCCGGCTCAATAATCAGTCTCATAATTGTTTATGATTAAGGTTCAATATTAAGTCTTTTTTTGATGTTCTGAATTCTCTCTGTGAACTCCTTGAGTTCCTTGCGCTGCTGAAGGATGAAGCTGTTCTCCTCCAGTTTACCCCAGGCTGCTATCATCTCCTCCTCATTCATGAACGTAGCCTTACGGAACTCGTTCTCATAATCCTTCTTGCGGGACTCATATACCTGAGTGTAGACGTATGTCTGAAGATCGATGCCCTTGTTGAGTGCATTGTTCCAGTCATCGACCGTAAGTGTCTCTACACCCAGCATGTGCTTGAGAGACATATAGGCGTGACGCAGTTTGTCAACGGGGTATTTCTTCCAGATCTCATTGTAACGGTGGTGAATCTCCTTCCAGGTATTCAGTGTACCGTCCTTTATATCGGAACGAAGCTGGTCAACATCCTCCATTGACATGAGCTGACCGCCCAGGTTGAACCATACGCGCGCACGGTCACCGTCAAAACGTTTGCTTATGCTCTGGAAGGTCTCATCCTCATGATCCTCAAGATAAGAGACGATATTTCTGACTGCATAGTATGTCAGCATGTCTCCGTATGCGTGATATGCCTTGTAGGGATGAAGTATTACCACCTTGCGCTTTGATTTCTCAATACCTTCACCAAGAACTTCAAGTCCTTCAAGTTTAGCGGGATCACCGTTCAGAAGCTTACGGCCCATCTCCATCAAAGCATCATCACTGACACCCTCCAGGCTCTTGCCCTCTTTTCTGAGCCATGCCTTGGCTGTCCACTTGTCAAGCAGCTTGCGGGCCTCAATTGCCTCCTCCATTGAATCAGGAGCGTAGGCGTCGAACTCAATGTTCTGTACTTTGAATACGCGGTTGTCACGTGTGGCGTATTTCCAGTTGTTACGAGCCATTGAGAACATGTTGTAAAGCCATGAGAATGCCGGCAGAACATGCAGTTCGCCATGAACCTCATCATTGCTGACCAGTGCAAAGGGGAACGGGTTGTTCAACTCGGCCGGATAGGCACCCTTGGCAAGCATTGTATAACTGGCAAACTTTGATGAGTGTTTTACACTTACGCAAAGAGCCGGCCAGAATCCGCGTCCAGCCTCTATCTCACCGTCAAATGTACGGGAATTATGGTTTGAGCCGATGGTCGCGCCGGCAGCCAGGTTTGACTGACCCTTGACCACGCTGGCAATCAGGAACGAGTTGTTGTGATGCTGCTCGTGAGCCGGGAAAATGAGGTTGTGAAGTACCTCACAGCATGATATTGTGGAGTTGTCGCCCATGAATGAGTTCATGAGTCGGGCACCGTATTTCAGGTTTGAATGGCTGCCCAGGACAAAGCGGACAGCGATTACGGAGTAGAATATGCGGCATCCGTAACCTATGATACCGTTTACCAGAACCACGTTCTCACCTATCTGGGTGGGATCAACCTCCGATGAGTTGATGGTTATGTTCTTAAGCTTGCTGGCGCCCTTGATGTAGCAGCAGTTGCCAATCTTTACGTCCTTGATGATCCAGCAGTTCTTGATGACGTTGCCGTAACCTATGGTTCCGTAAAATCCGCGGCGGCTGTCGAAAGAGCTCTGGGTAATGGCCTTGAGACGGTCCTGCAGGCGCTTATCGTCGATAAACTTGGCCCACATGTAGGCATCGGCCGCAATCATTCCGTCAAACGGGAGCACCTTGCGGCAGCCGGTCTCGTTCATAAGCTCCAGCCAGACGCGTACATCCTCAGCCTCACCCTCCTTGACAATACCGTTGCCGAACTTGGCATGGTCGGTGCAGGACATCTCCTGGATGTTGAAGAGCATGCATCGGTCACCTATAATATAATGTGACAAGTAGTGCACGTTGTGGATTGCGCAGTCGTCACCTATATCGCAAGAGTGGATTGAACTGTTTGTGATACCGATTGAAAGGCGCAGATCGTGGTACTGAAGTCCGTTTGATGTTACTCGGCCGATACGCACGAATCCGTAGAACTTGTTGTTCTTGATCATCATGGGGTCGAACTCATCGGTCACCAGAATGTTATCCCAGCTCATGGCTGTGTTGTCATTCTTAACCAGAGTCTCGATCTCATTGCTGGTCAAGTGGCGCCAACCGTTCTTGGGGGCGCAAACCTGAGTGTTGCGTAAATAGTACTTGTTTTGACCTGCGGGAATATACTTGGGATCCAGAAAGCTGTTATAAAGCTGATCCGAAGTCAATACTGTAACTTTTTCCATTTGATGTCCTTTTAGTTTACCAAGGAGTTGCGGTTGCAAAGATATTGCATAAATATCAAACTACCAAGAAATCGGCCATATAAAATATTATTTTATATGACTTGAAAGCGTGTCAAAGGGGACGGTTCCGTTTGGCACGCTCACTTTATGCAAAAATCCCACCTGAGCATACTGTAGCCCAGATGGGATTGTTTCTAGACGAGCCAAACGGAACCGTCCCCTTTGTCACGCTTTCTCCTCTTCCTGTTTGGGCTCTGAGAAGTCGTTCTCGCCGTACTTAACCAGAAGGTCGTACCAGCCGGCGATTTTCTTGATGTGACTGGGATAAACGCGCTCGCGGTCAAAGTCAGGGATGATCTCACCGAAGAACTTGAGCAGCTGGTCGTTTGAAGCCTTGCGCCAGTCAAATGAGATCTCCTTCTTGTCATACTTGGCCTCGATTGCCAGGAAAACCTCGCGCAGAGGCATCTCCTTCTCATCGGTGAATATTGAGATGTCACCCAGTGATACAACCTTGTCGGTACCCTGGATAGGCATGCGCTTCTTTGTCTCGTCAATGTTCTCTACGATAAGTGCTCCGCGTCCGCGTGTGAGCAGCTTATACAGGCTCGGTTTGCCTGAAATAGTCAGAATTTCGTTCAGCATAATATCAATCAATGTTTTAAAGTTTTCTTACATTATCTATCAGTGCCGATATCTGGGGAGCCAGATCCTGCACATCATCATTCACTATCACAAAGTCAGCCAGCCTGCACTTCTCCTCTTGGTCCATCTGGCTGTTGATTCGGGCCACCACAGCCTGTTCAGTGGTATTGTCACGCTTTACGCAACGCTTTATGCGCAACGGCAGCGGAGCATCCACGCAGACAGTGCAGTCAACCTCCCTGTCAAAACCGGATTCAAAGAGTATGGCCGATTCAAGGATGCAAAATTCCTTACTTCCATGGCCGATGCACCAACGCTTGAAATCCTCCCTTACCCGGGGGTGAATTATCTCATTCACCTTGGCCATATTCTCCGGATTGCCAAAGATGAACTGAGCCAGAACCTCCTTCTGCATCACGCCGCATCCGCAGGGGCAATACAAAGTTGGACCTACCAGTTCAGTCAGCGCCTCCTTGATTACCGGATCAGTTGCCGTGAGCAGCTTGGCACGTGAATCAGAATCATACACGGGAATGCCGTGCAGTTGTATCTTGGCAGCCACATAGCTCTTGCCGCACCCTATTCCGCCTGTCAGTCCTATTACCTTCATATCAATAGGCTGTACGCTCCATAAGGTAGTCAACGGTGCGCGTCTGAAGTCGGACGTTACGCACGTTGGCAGGCTGTGAATAAATGCGCAGACGGGCCTTGGAGGCATCGCTGCCTGCTATATCGTTGTAATCTACAACCACCTGGAAATCGGCCGCCGTGACACGGTCGTACTCGGACATCTTGACCCATACGGTCAGCACAGCCCTTGCGGGGAATGACTTAAGTGACACGTATTCAGGGAAGTTCACGCCCGTAATGGGAACCTCAAGGCTCTTCTCGGTGTACTGCTGTGAGAGCACCGTCATGTTCACCTCATCCTGGCTGAAAATGACACCCCTCTCCGCTTTCAGAGCCACAGTCCTTATGATTGTGTCCGATGTAAGGGCAATCTGAGCCACATCGGCCACCGCGCGATGCACGGCCGTATCGGACAACAAGATCTTGGCAATTACGCTGTCGGGACTGAACTCTATGCGCTCCAGGAAGAACTGGTCCTGACTCTCTGTGGTGCCTTCAAACTCCACGGGGAGCTTCAGGCTGCGCTGCATAGCGTACTGATATACAAGCGAATCCGGTGAGATTGAATGGATTGTAACCGATGGCGGGAGCATGGCTGCGATCGAGTCACGCAGGTGTGATGTTGCGTATGATGCATGTCCGTGAGACATTGTGAAAGCCGAGTTGCTTACGCGCAGCACCTGTCGGCTGCCTCGCCTGCCCGACTTCTTGAGTGATGAGCCCTTGCCGCTCAGCGAAACTGTTATCTGACGGACGGGGCTGGTGGTCATACGCACGGCGTCGGGGACATCGGCCACCAATACGGGTATTTTCATCTGGGTCTCGTAATTCTGGTTCATGGTCTGTGACCACCAGAAGAAAAGCGTGATGCCCAGAAAAAGCAAAAAAACGGAGAAATCCCCTCTGAAGAGTTTCAGAAGGGCATCTCCGATTTTCTTTAAGAATTCTGCAAATCGGGATTTGGGCCTACCTTGCTCCCGCATGCGTCAGAATTTTTATGCCTTTTCGTCCTTGCTGGGATCCTTCTTGCGGCGTGAGGGCTTCTCAGGCTTTGCGGGCTGAGGTGTGGGAATGGGGTTAACGTAACGCTTGTCAACCTTGATCTTCATGCCCTGGGCGATCTCGAGGGTTACTGAAACCTCGTCGATGTCCTTGATCTTACCGAAGATACCAGTGCTGGTAACAACGTCCTGCTCCTTCTGGAGTGCGTTGCGGAACTTCTCACCCTCCTTGTCCTGACGGGGACGCATGATAATCATCATGAAGGCCAGGATGATAATGATCCAGAGGAAACCGCCCATGGGGCCGAAAGCGCCGCCCTGAGCCTGACCGCCCTCTGATGAAGATGCGGGAGCGTCAAGGTTTACGTCCTGGATAAAGTTTACAACGTGTGTGTTCACCTCCTGATATGTCATCTGGAAGGGGTTGAGTAAAAGCATATTAGCCATAATTATCTATTGTTTTTTGTTTATAATTCCTTGTTGATTCGGCCTTGTGAAGTCATGTCCTTGACGATGGTGTCAAGCATTCCGTTTACAAAGCTGCCGCTTGAGGGTGTGCTGAGCAGTTTGGCCAGCTCCACGTACTCGTTGATGGTTACCTTGAGCGGGATCTGCGGGAAACCTATCATCTCGGCCATTGCAACCTGGATGATGATTACGTCCAGGAATGCCAGACGACTGGGATCCCAGCGGCGGCAGTTGGCTGCTACAACCTCCTCACGCTCCTTGGCCATCTCAAGGCCGCGGTGCAGCAGGTTGATTGCGAACTGACGGTCCTCATCGTCCTTGAACTCGGTCTTGAGGGGCTGCTCGCCTACCTTTCCGTCCTCAAAGGCCTTGATGGTCTTGATTACGAATGAGTCGATGAGTTCCTTATCGCCGTTCCAGTAGATGTTCTGCTCCTCAAGGAGTGTGTCAAGATCCTCGCTCTCCTCAATGAACTGCTTGTAAAGCTTGCGGACCAGCTCCTTATCGGCCTCAAAATCAAACTGTTCGCCCTGGATGTACTCCTCCATTGCATCTGACTCGAGTATGGCGGCGCAGGTGTTCTGCATCCAATCGGACTCATAGAGCCACTCGAAATCGTTGCTCTGAACGTATGCGTCCAGCTCGGCGTTGCTCTCCATCTGAGCCAGGAGACGGTTATCGGCCAACAACATCTCGCGACGTGAAACGTGCTCTTTCATGCGCTGCTGTTTGGCTACAGATTTGCGGATCTGACGTGCCCAAGCTACTGGAATAAACAAGAGGGTTTTGTAAAGAGAATACGCGCTGTCAATGCTCTGGGCGAGCTCGCGGTCGGCATCGGCAGTCTTCTGCCCGCCGTTCTGGTAGTACGCGTAGATTACCTGAACTACTTTCAGTCTGATGAGAACTCTGTTTATCATTTGTGTTCGAACCGTTAAGCGGCGTGCAAAAGTACAAAAATTTTGCTCACAACCCCCAATTACGTGCGCTATTTCTTGGATACGTAGAATCATTTCACCATATTTGTAGAAATTTAAAAACTTTACAAGTTTTATGGAGGAATTCAGGAAGAAGACGGCCGACGAAATTGAAAAGGATGTAATATTCTCCCACGCCATCAAGGCAGGCAAGCGCATCTACTACATGGATGTTCGCAAGACACGCAAAGAGGAGATGTATCTGTCTATCACAGAGAGCAAAAAAATCGTCAGCGGTGAAGGTGATGACCAGCAGGTGAGTTTTGAGAAGCATAAGATTTTCCTCTATCGCGAGGATTTCAGCAACTTCATTGACGGATTGACCAAGACAATCAAGTTCATACATGAGGCCGAAAAGGCTGCTGGAATACCCTCTGAGCCCGCGGCGGATGCATCGGCCGATAATACCGGCGATGGTGCATCGGACTTCAAGATTGAGTTCTAAACATTTGTTTTTATAAAATAATTGCACTACCTTTGCGCCGCTTTTACGTAAAGCATGCCGTAAAAGGTAGTGTTTTGTGTGATGGTGAATTGAGTAATAACAATTTAGAGTAACACGTTTAAAAATGAAATCAATTGACGTAAAGGGCACAGCCCGCAACGAGTTCGGTAAGAAAGGTGCCAAGAACCTTCGTAAGCAGAATCTTATTCCTTGCAACCTCTACGGTGTAGAGCGCGACGCTAAGGGTCTTCCCGTAGCAAAGGCTTTCAGCGTAACTTTCGAGGAGGTTCGCAAGCTTGTATATTCACCCGATATCTTCTCAGTTAACCTGACCATCGACGGCAACACCGTTCTGGCAGTTATGCGTGAGATCCAGTTCCACCCCGTAAAGGACAACATCCTTCACATTGACTTCTATCAGGTTGATCCTCAGAAGCCTATCGTTATGGCAGTTCCCGTTAAGCTGAACGGTCTGGCAGCCGGTGTTAAGGCTGGTGGTAAGCTCGAGCAGATCCTCCGCCGCGTTAAGGCTAAGGCTCTCTACACTGCAATTCCTGAGAAGGTTGAGATCGATGTTACCCCGCTGGGTATCGGCAAGTCATTCAAGGTTGGTGACCTCAAGGTTGAGGGTATTGACTTTGTAAGTCCTAAGGATGCTGTGATCTGCACAGTTATGTCAACTCGTTCAGCTGCTGCCGCTGCTGATGCTGCTGAGGAGGCACCTGCTGCTGAGGCTCCCGCTGCTGAGGCTCCTGCTGCTGAGTAATAGAATTATATGAAGTATCTGATTGTGGGGCTGGGTAACCCGGGCGACGAATACCAAGATACCCGCCACAACATAGGATTTATGGTATTGGACGCCCTCGCAAAGGCGTCCAATACTGTTTTTGAGGACAAGCGTTACGGTTTTGTCGCTAACATGCGCATCAAGAACCGCGAGCTTGTGCTCCTCAAACCTACTACCTTTATGAACCTGAGCGGAAACGCCGTCCGCTACTGGATGAACAAGGAGAACATACAGCCCGAGAATCTCTTGATTGTGGCCGATGACCTAGCCCTACCCCTTGGAAAGATCCGTCTTAAGAAGCAGGGCAGCGGCGGCGGGCACAACGGACTGGGCAATATCATTCAGGTTCTCTGCTCAGAGCAGTTCGCACGCCTGCGTTTTGGTATAGGTAACGATTTCCCCATGGGTGCTCAGATCAAGTTCGTGCTGGATCCGTTCAATGAGGATGAGCGCAAGATCCTTGACGAGCGCATTCCCGTAGCAGTCGAGGCTGTCAGGAATTTCTGTCTGGCCGGTATCGACGATACCATGTGCAAATTCAATAATAAGTAATAGGTTATGGCTGAGGCTCGTATTGACAAGTGGCTCTGGTCCGTTCGTATCTTCAAGACCCGAACCATCGCCTCCGAAGCCTGCAAGAAGGGCCGCATCACAGTAAACGACGTCCAGGTCAAGCCATCCAAAATGGTCCACGAAGGCGACATCGTCCAGGTCCGCAAACCGCCCGTAACCTACTCCTTCCGAGTTCTGCAGTGCATCGAGAACCGCGTCGGCGCCAAACTGGTCCCCGACATGATGCAGAACATCACTCCCCAGGACCAGTACGATCTCCTGGAAATGAACCGCATAGCCGGCTTCGTCAAACGCGACGCCGGCCTGGGCCGTCCCACCAAGAAGGACCGCCGCGATATGGAGGACTTCCTCAACGAGTTCGACTTCGACGAGTGACAAAGGGGACGGTTCCGTTTGGCACGCTAAAAAAGGATCCCATCTGCGCCACAATATGCTCAGACGGGATTTTTGCTTTCTGCTGGCGTGTCAAACGGAACCGTCCCCTTTGTCAGCTTTGCTCATCGAGCTTAGATTTGAGGCGCTGGATGATTCCTCGGCTTACGCCTGTTACGCGAGAGATTTGACGGATACTGGCTCCATATCGGAGAGCTCGTTTAAGAATTTCATTACGCTGTTCTTGAGGCATTTTCTGTACTTCCGATATCAGATCGATTTCACATGCCCAATGGATGTAGTTTCGGACCTTATCATCGGGCATACGAACCGATGTATCGTCGTCATAATCAAGTATACGCTTGGTTTGAGGCAATTGATCATTTACTATTTCCTCAAGCGAACCGAACGAGAATCGGCCCAACACAGTCTCGGTACAACACACCGGAACGATGCATTTCTTCTTTGGATCATACTCGCACCAACTGCTCCACGGGTAATCTTTTACGCGTTTTACTAGTCCTCCAGCCACAGGATTCTGATGAATATAACGGATCAACGTAACAAAGTAATCCATATCGTTCACCACTTCGCTTCGGAACCTATCCTGGAACAGATGCCCCAGATGCTCGTATTTGACGTTGAAGTAGAACGCGTATGAGACCGATATGCTTTTAATAGCGTCCGATATCTTCACGCTCTGCTCCTTGACAAGCAGATGCACGTGATTGGGCATCAGGCAATATGCATAGATGATCAGGTTCGGAGGCATCGGTCTACCCTCTTCGTCCTCAGGATACGCCACACGCTGCATAAGATAAAGAAACTTGAGAAAATCTTTCTCACACTCAAAAATGTCCTGCCGGTTTACACCGCGCAGCATCACATGGTAAATGCCAGTCTCACTGGCTACTCTAGCCTTCCGTGCCATGGTAATTATAATTAGGTAATTAGATGATTTGACGCAAAGCTAGGCAATTATCTGCAAATCTGCAAGCGTGTCAAAGGGGACGGTTCCGTTTGGCACGTCTGCAGAAGGCAAAAATCCCACCTGAGCATATTGTAGCGCAGATGGGACACTTTTTGTGCGTGCCAAACGGAACCGTCCCCTTTGTCAAAGTTGTTTGAGGGCGCGGGCGAGCTGGTCGGGACAGGAGGTGCCGGAGCCGTGGCAGTCAATGCCGTCCAGGCGGGCAATTACATCAGCGACCTTCATACCTGCACAAAGTGAGCCGATGCCCTGCGTGTTGCCGTGGCAGCCTTTAACGTATTGGACAGAGCGGATTGTATCGCCTTCAGTCTCGATGTTTATGAGTTCCGAGCAGACCTCGGGGCAAGTCATGAACGTTGTTTTGCGAACGCCGTTTACGGTATCGTCCTTTATGAGAGTAACGTCGAACATAAAGCTAATTATTTCATTTTGCAGACTTTACGCATGATTCCGTCCCACCAGCGGGCAGGCAGAATCGTGTGGAAGAAGACTATCAGACCCGAACCGGCACCCAGGCGGTAACGCACTTTCGGGCATCGGGAATTAACGGCGCGGGTAATAGCCCTGGCTACTCTGATCGGGTTGCTCAAAAATCTTGAAGTGTAGCCGAACTTAAGTAGGCGAGCCATTCTGAGGCCCGAATCCTCGTACGCAGTATCTTTTGATGAGGCCGATAGGTTATCGGCCGCAATGATACCCCAGTCGGTCTTTATGCCGCCGGGTTCGATGAGTATGACCTTGATTCCAAAGGGCTTGACTTCGATGCGCAGGGCGTCACTAAGTGCCTCGACAGAGTATTTGGAGACGTTGTACCAGCCTCCGAACGGGATGACGGCCTTGCCTGCCACCGATGAAGTGTTGATGATTCGGCCCGATTTCTGAGCACGCATATGCGGCAGAACCAACTGCGTGAGACGTGCCAATCCGAAAACGTTCACCTCTAACTGACGCTTGGCCTCTGCAATCGTAACGTTCTCAATAGCACCCATATAGCCGTAGCCCGCATTGTTTACGAGCACGTCGATTCGGCCCTCAGCATCGATGATTGTCTTGATGCCATCGGCCATTGACTGCTCATCGGTCACATCCATTTTAATAGGTATGACGCCCTTGTCACGCAGTCCCTCCATGAGTTCGACGCGACGGGCTGCACCGTAAACCTTGTGGCCCTGTTCAGATAGGATCAGCGCTGCATCGTAACCGATTCCGCTGCTTGCTCCGGTTATCAGGATAACCTTCTTTTGTTTTGCCATACTGCAAAGATAACAAAAAGATGACAAAGGGGACGGTTCCGTTTGGCACGTCTGCAGAAAGCAAAAATCCCACCTGAGCATATTGTAGCGCAGATGGGACACTTTATGTGCGTGCCAAACGGAACCGTCCCCTTTGTCACCACTTCTCCCAGTGGATGTTCTCGGGCTTCCACTTGTTCTTGGGGCTGGGATCCTCGGCAGGAACGCCTATGGGGATGATGCAGAGCGGCTTGACGTTTTCAGGGAGGCCGAGAGCTTCAGATACGGGTGCTGTGCGGTCCTCGGCGGGATATCCAGCGGTCCAGACTGCGCCAAGACCCAATGCGTGAGCGGCCAGCAGGATATTCTCGGCGGCGGCCGAGCAATCCTCGAACCAGAACATGTTGGGCTGTTCAACATCGGGCCCATCGGGCTGTCCGAAAGGCTTTGCCATACGCGCTGTCTCACCGCAAACCACTATCACAGCGCCGGCCTTGGTGAACATATCGGCACCGCGGGGATTGTTACCGAAAGTGCCGGCTATCTTGTCTTTATCGGTCATAACCACGAATCTCCAAGGCTGAATGTTGATGGCCGATGGTGCCGCCATTCCGGCTTTGAGGATTGTCTCAATCTGTTCCTGGCTAACGGGAGCGCCGGTGAAACTGCGTATGCTTGTTCGGGTCATAATCACGTCAAGTGCATCAGATTCAGCGACTTGGCTCTTGCAGCCCGACAAAAGTGCAACCGCGATGAAGGCGGTCAGTAAATAGATTTTTTTCATATTTATGAGGTTTTGATTAATAATCGGTCCACGCAAAAGTAGCGCTTTTTTCATTTTTGTGTAAGTTTGCAGTAAGACAAAACTTAAACGCAAAAATATGGATCTGATCAAAAGATTTTTCAGCTACACAGCCGTTGATACTCAGTCCGATGAGAACTCACAGACCGTTCCCAGCACCGCCAAGCAGATGAATCTGGCGCGCCAGCTCAAAGCCGAGCTTGAGGGCATGGGACTTGAGGAGGTCTTCATGGACGACATGGGATACGTTTACGCATCACTTCCCGCCAACACCGACAAGAAAATCCCCACAATAGGTTTCATCTCACACATGGACACCAGCCCCTCTATGAGCGGCAAGGATGTCAAGCCCAGAATTGTAAACAATTATGACGGCGGCGACATCATCCTGAACAAGGAGCAGAACATCATCCTTTCACCGAGCCTGTTCCCCGAGCTGCTGGCACACAAGGGCGAGGATCTGATTGTGACCGATGGTACCACCCTTTTAGGGGCCGATGACAAAGCAGGCATTGCGGAGATAATCACTGCCGTAGAGTATCTGCAGCAGCATCCCGAAATCAAACACGGAAAAGTTCGTGTAGGATTCAATCCCGATGAGGAGATTGGCATGGGTGCCGCTCACTTTGATGTAAAGCGCTTTGGCTGCGAGTTCGGCTACACAGTTGACGGTGGTGAGGTTGGTGAGATGGAGTACGAAAATTTCAACGCCGCAAAGGCTGTGTTCAAGATACAGGGACTCGAGGTTCATCCGGGTTACGCCAAGGGCAAGATGGTAAATGCTTCACTTCTTGCTGCAGAATTGATCCAGATGTTCCCCGCTTCTGAGACTCCCGGCACTACCGAGGGTTACGAAGGCTTCTATCACCTGGTAGGTCTGTCAGGCGAGGTTGATCATGCATCGGCCGTATTCATTATCCGCGACCATGACCGCGCAAAGTTCGAGGCACGCAAGGAGTTCGCCAAGAGCGTGGCTGATAAGATGAACGCGAAATACGGCGCTGGAACCGTTGTGGCAGAGGTATCGGACCAGTATTACAACATGAAGGAGCAGATTGACAAGGTTCCGTTCGTGGTTGACATTGCCTGCGATGCGATGAAACTGGCCGGAGTCAACCCCGTCAAGGTTCCCATCCGCGGCGGCACAGACGGCGCTCAGCTCTCATTCAAGGGTCTGCCTTGTCCCAACCTCTTTGCCGGCGGCATGAACTTCCACGGCCGCTACGAGTGGGTGCCCGTCCAGAGCATGGAGAAAGCCATGATGACGGTCGTCCGCATCATCGAGCTCGTCGCAAAACGCGATTGGTGACAAAGGGGACGGTTCCGTTTGGCACGCTAAAAATGAATCCCATCTGCGCTACAATATGCTCAGATAGGATTTTTGCTTTCTGTAGACGTGCCAAACGGAACCGTCCCCTCTGTCACAGAGGGATCTCAAGTTTTAGCGTCACATTGCGGCCGGGGTTGCGCAGACCCACGTATTTGAGGCGGTTCAGGTGATCCACATAGACGCGGTCGGTGAGGTTCTCACCCACCAGACTCAGGCTTGCCACCCGCTTTCCGTTACTCAGAATATCGGTATGGGCCGATGCCCCTAATAACGTGTAGGCCGGCGTAGCGGTCTCTGTGCCCTCCAGGAAGTGATCCTGCTTGAAGCGGTGATCAACACCAAAAGAGAGATAGCAGTTATTGAATGTGCGTCCGCTGTGGGTAATCTCCCACTTCACGTCAAATCCCAGCTTGGGCGCCGGAATAAGCGGCATGTCCGATGACTGGAATGTGCCGCGCACGTATGCGTACTCAGCACCCAGGTGCAGCGCATGCACGGGATGGAAATCGGCCGAAACCTCAGCACCGTAAAGCAGCGCGTTGGTGGCCTTGAAGAGGTACTCGTCATGCTCATCCACAACCGCGCCGGTGCGGGCAGAGTAGATGTAATTCTCCACATTATTCATAAAGGCGGCGGCGGTCAGAGCCACGTGCTCAAGGTTCAGATCCACGCCCAGATCACCCTGCAGGCTGAATTCGGGCTTGAGGTTACTATTGCCGCGCTCGTAACGTACGGTGCCCTCATGAACGCCGTTCGATGCCAGCTCGCTCAGATTCGGCGCACGGAATCCGCGGGCCAGATTGGCCTTGACGTTAATGAACTCCCAGGGGGTGCAAACCACGCCTATGCTTCCGGTGATGCCGGTGTAATCACGGGTAAACGCATCGAACTTGCCCTCCAGGAAACGGCTCTCCAGATGACGTGTGTCAATCCTGAGACCGCCCGAGAAGGTGAACTCGTCAATCGACATTGAAGTGGTGCCGTAAACGCCCAGGTCAAACAGCTCATATGCGGGAATGAGCACCTCCTCGCCCAGATTATCGCTCTGCTGGTACATGCCCCCTACTCCCGTCGAAATCTTCCAGCCGCCGGGCAGCTCATCAGTCAGATAACGCAGCTCATAGTTCACGGTGTTGAGCTTGAAATCCAGTTCAGCCTCATCGGCCTCCTCTTCAAACTCCTGGCGGCGGTTCTGCTGCATTCCCACAAGTGCCTTAAGACTTCCGGGGCCGATGATAACGCTGTTGTCAAGCACAGCTTTGTAGTGGTGCACCTGCTGGAAAGGCAGCTCTACGGCATATCCTGTGGGGCCTTCCAATTCGCTGGAGCCCTCCTCATAGCCTTCGGTCATGCCCGGAGTAAGATGATAATATCCCAGAGTGAGGCGTGAGAATCCCCAGTCGCGGTTCAGTCCAACCTTGCCGCTGGCGGCACGCTCGCGGAACTGTGTGCCGGGAATAAGGCCGTCGGCGGCGTTCCGGATGGCGTGCGCGTATTTGTCGGAGAAACGCATGTCCCACACCGTACCTTTCTTATTACCGGCCTGATAGACAGAATAAGCAGCCAGGCCGTTGTTGGTCTGATACTCGCTGCTGACACCGGCTGCCAGCTGATCCGGCTCAGGGAACGGATTGGGGTTGAGCAGAATCACGCCGGCCAGAGCATCTGATCCGTACATGATGCTGGCAGGGCCTTTCAGTACCTCGGCGCTGCCGACGGTGGCTGCATCGACCTCGATTCCGTGCTCGTCACCCCACTGCTGGCCCTCCTGGCGAATTCCGTCGGCCATCAGGATTACGCGGTTGTAGCCCATTCCGCGAATCACGGGCTTGGAAATGCCGCTTCCGGTGGTCACCTGGTTCACGCCGGGCAGTTCGGTTATGGCGTCGATGATGTTGGTCGATGAGCTTTCACGCAGCGTGCGTGCATCGGCCACACTTATGGCCGACGGGGTCTGGCTCAAAAGGCTGGTTCCGGTAAGGCCGGTCACTGTCACCTCATCCAGGCGGAGGTGCTTATAGAAGATGTCTGTGCTGTCCTGGGCTTTTATAGATGTAGATGTGCAAACGATTGCGGACAATACGACCGCAATGAAAATATGTTTTTTCATTTCAATAATGTATTCAATTAATAATAAAGGAGTTGAACTCTATATATCAAATGAATACAAACGGCGGTGCACGGGTGGATTTAAGATCGGAAAACTTAAAACTGATGTCCGGAACAACCTGGGCAAACTCAGTCTCGGTAAAGCACGGCTCGAATGCCGGTTCCTGCTCAGAAGCAAAAAGATTCAGGGTTGTCAGGAACTCGCAGACTAAGCAGTGCAGCCCCTCATGGTCAACATCAACAACAGTCTGATTTTCACTGAAATTATCCGGAACAATGACGGTATGATGGTGCACGCTTGCAAGCAAAAGCGCCTGCAGGAAGATTGTCAATAACAGCGATGATATGATGCGTGCTTTCTTCATACGCCTGCAAAGATATATACAAAAAGCCCCCGCAGGATATCTGCAGGGGCCTTTCTATGATTAAAAATCTACAATTACAATGAAATTGTGTACATTGTTATTGAGTAAGGATCAACGTCCAGGGTAGCCTTGCTCTTGAGCTTGACGGTCTCAGTTGCGGGAGCAATGGGCTGAGCGTCAAAGCCGTTCTCATCATTGGGCTCACCCTTGATGACGGTCTTGGTTACGCTCTTGAATCCTCCAAAACGAGACAGGTCAATTGTGGCCTTGGCAGCGTTCTCGCCTGCATTGCAGACCTTGAGATAGAGCTTGCGTGCCTTGGTGTCGAGCACTACAGACTGACCCAGGAGGTTGTCATCGGCCCTGTCAAAGTTTACGCAGTCGCCGTAGAAGTAGTCACCGCTTGATTGACCGAACATCTGCTGAACGTAGTAGCTGCAGGTCAGGAACGGGCGCTCATTGTCAAAGTAGATCAGGTCGGGGTTCCAGTTGTTGGTGTTCTTGCGGGCAAACAGAGGTGCGTATGATGTCATTACGACAACGTCGGCGTTGCGCTCAACATGCAGCAGGTAGAGACCCTCGGCCAGAGCATCGATGAGTTTCTTGTCCTTTGCGGCATACTCACCCAGGTAAACCTTGGTCTGGCGGTCGCGGGGATAATTGTCATACTGACGACTGGTCAGGAAGTAGTTGCGCTGCTCGTAGTAGTGCTCGTCAAGGATGTCAACACCCAGTTCCGATGCAAACTTCCATCCCTCCTCATAGTCACCGTTGCCGGGGTGTGAACCGGGGCCTGCGGTACCTACAATCACGATTTCAGGATACTTGGCGCGAACCTGGTCATATATGAACTTGAAGCGTTCCTCAAACTCGGGAGTGATCTTCTCCTCGTTTCCAAGGCCCAGATACTTCAGGTTGAAAGGCTCGGGATGACCTGCATCGGCACGTACCTTACCCCACTTTGAATCGGCGGGACCGTTAGCCCACTCGATCAGGTCGAGAGCCTCATCGGCCCACTCCTGCATATCCTCCATGGGAATGGCGTCCTGAGCCTGTGTACGCATGTTCCAACCGCCGTTGGTACCCTGGCAGCTTACGCCGCAAGGCAGAATGGGCAGAGGCTCCATGCCTGCATCCTCGCAGAACTGGAAGTACTCAAAGAATCCCATCTCCATGCTCTGGTGGTAACCCCAGGTGTTCTTGATGCCGCGACGGGTCTCCTTGGGGCCTACAGTGGTCTTCCAGCGGTATGTATCCCAGAATCCGTCACCGCCGCCGTGTACTACGCAACCGCCCGGGAAACGCATGAACTTGGGGTTCAGGTCAACCAGTGCCTGAGCCAGATCCTTGCGCAGACCGTGGCCCTTGTAAGTATCCTGCGGGTAGAGAGATACCATATCGATATCCATCACACCGGTGGTGAGTGCCAACAGCTGCAGTGATGCGTTGGGGCAATCCTGTGCTGCGGTCAGAGTGTACTCGTACTTCTTCCAGTCAGAACCTGAAACAGCGAATGTGGTATCGGCTATAACAGTAGCTTGAGCACGGAATCCGCGTCCCGGAACCATCAGCACGGCGCGAACCTCCTTGTCCTTGCCGTCAGGGTTGCGCAGGAACACTGAGAAGTCATACTTCTGGCCACCCTTGAGCAGAATGCCGTCATAACCGTCGTTCTGAATACCGACGCCGGTCCAGCCGTTATAGTCATAGTACATACCCACGCGCTCAATATTCAGGCGCATGTAGTTGGGGTTGTTGGGATGAATGGGATCCTGCTGCTTGGGCTCGATGTAACCCAGAGAGTGACCCGGACGGACTGAACGCCATGCGGTACCGGGGCCCCATCCGTCGCGCTCAGACGGACTGAACTCGAATGAACCGTTCTGAATCAGCTCGGCGCAGAGACCTCCATCGGCCGACATACTGATATCCTCAAAGAAGATACCTATCAATTCGTTACTGATTTTCTTGCCGCCGGCAGGTGCCTTGACGGGCTTAGCTGCTGTTGCGCACAGGGAAAAGGCAGCCAACACAGCCATTGAGATTAGTTTTCTGTTCATAAAAGATTAGTAAGATTTCCACAAAGATACATAACTTTGCGACATGACCTCAGTAATCATCATCGAATCAATCATCATTGCGGTGCTGGCAATCACGCTGGCGGTATTCATCGTGCTCTTTATCAGGCGTGACCGTGCCCTGCGCAAATACCTGTTCCACACGCAGCCCATCGCCTACAACAATAATGATGCCGATGTCAAACTCATCATGGCCCTAAAATCCAAGATGGCCGATGAGCGCCTCTTCACGGACAGCACCCTCACGCTCGACAAGGTAGCCAAACTGCTGGGCACCAACCGCTCCACCCTCTCCAAGGCCATCAACTCCGGCCTGGGAGTCAACTTCAACACCTTCCTGAACAGCTACCGCATCAAGGAGGCCATCAGGCTGCTGGGTGAAAACAGCGCCCAATCCTACAAGATGGAATCAATAGGTCAGATGTGCGGCTTCAACTCCCGCCAGGCCTTTCACCGCGCCTTCAAGAACGAGACCGGCATGAACATGCGCCAGTACGCCAAGAAAGTGTCCGCCTCCAATTCTTCCAACCCCGCCTAAAAACGCATTTCAAAGAAAATCTTTCTACCGTTTTGCATCGTAAAAGCGGATTTTTCCGCATTTTCAGCTTAACTGGGCCTATTATTCCGCATGCAGTAATTTAGCATGTCGTAATATCGATACACATGCCCAATCCATACGAAATAGATATAGAGCAGGTAATCCGGAGCCGATTCCCGAAAGCACCGCGACTGCTCACACGATTTATCCGGCGGCTCATTCACCAGGATTTCCTGAACGGATTCTTCCGTCAGGGATTTACCGGCATAGAGTTCTGTCATGAGGCACTAAAGTACCTCAATATCAGGATTCAGGTTGAGGGCACAATACCGCAGGGCGGCCCCTACACGTTCGTGTCCAACCATCCGCTGGGCGGAATTGACGGACTGGCGCTGCTTGACCTGATTGGCTCCGACGGCAGGGACGTAAAACTTTTGGGCAATGATTTCCTGGCCGCCATCAAGGGCCTTGCACCCATGATAGTTCCCATAAGCAAGGTGGGAATGCAGAGCCGCTCGCTCAAGTCCAACATCGACCAGGCGTTCAGGAGTGATGTGAACATGTTGGTGTGTCCTGCAGGCCAGGTCTCAAGAAAGACCGGCGGAGTGATACAGGACCGGAAATGGGCCAAGACATTCCTTCAGAAAAGTATAGAAACCCGGCGTGACATAGTTCCCATGCACTTTATCGGCGAGAATTCACGCAGGTTCTATCGCATCGGCCGTATGGAGAAATTCTTCCGGTTGCGTTTTCCGCTGGGCATGCTCTTTTTGCCCGATGAGATGTACCGCGCTCAGGGCAGCACCTACCGCGTGGTCATCGGCCAACCAATTGACTATAAAACATTTGATTCATCCAAGTCCCTTAATGAGTGGGCACAGGATATCCGCAAAACCGTTTACGAATTATGAAAAAGATCATCGACCCCGTTAGTGTTGACGTCCTTAAGTCACAGCTCAAGAAAGAGTTTTTTCTGCGTACCACCAACCATGGCGGCAACGAGATTTACGTAGTTGACAACACCAATGCGCCCGATGTGCTGCGTGAGATTGGCCGTCTGCGTGAGGAGGCTTTCCGCGCCGGCGGCGGTGGCACCGGTCAGGAGCTTGACCTGGACCGCTTTGACACCGATCCCGCGTACGGTTACAAGCAGCTGGTGCTCTGGGACCCGGAGGCCGAGCGTATTATTGGCGGTTACCGATACGCGCTCTGCAACAACATTGTCTATGACCGTTTCGGACAGCCGCTGCTCACATCGTCACATATGTTCCAGTTCTCCAAGAAGTTCATAAACAAGGAGTTGCAGCATACAATTGAGTTGGGTCGTTCTTTCGTAACGCTCGATTATCAGAGTTCCAAGGGCGGTGCCAAGAGCATATTTGCACTGGACAATCTGTTTGACGGACTGGGCGCTCTCATGGTCATGTACAAGAGCAGCATGAAGTACTTCTTCGGCAAGATGACCATCTACAGTCAGTACCCTACTCAGGCGCGTGAGATGATCCAGGTGTTCCTGAGCAAGTGGTTCGGCGCGGCAAACCTGCGTCGTGTCAGACTGCGCAAACCTGTTCGCGTAAAAAGACCCGGCAAGTACATCAGGAAACTCACCGGCAAGACTTACAAGGATGATTACCGCAACCTCAAGGCATATGTCTCAAGCTTCGGCGTGAGCATCCCGCCGCTGGTTAACTCCTACATGAATCTGTCGCCCAAGATGCAGTACTTTGGCACCGGCCTGAACGACGAGTTCGGTGACGTGCTGGATTCCGGCATCATGATTCCCTTCAAGTACATTGCCGAGGACAAGATCCGCCGCCACATCGACACCGTCAAGCCCGGTCCCCTGGCTAAGCTCCGCTTCCTGCTCCGCCGCAAAATCTGACCCATTGGTGACACTGGGGCCGATTCATGGGCGATTAAGCTTCATCACTTTTACCGGGCGTTCATCACCGCGGTAAAGGTGGCTGCACCAGTTGATTTCACCTGTGTCCTTGAAGCCGCACTTCTCAATAACGCGGCCCGATGCGGGATTATCTACAAAGAAATCGCACCAGAGGGTCTCAAATCCCTTGACATTGAAGCAGTAGTCAACCATAAACCGGGCGGCCTCAGTACAGAGCCCCCGGTTCCAATATGGTTTGCCAATCCAGTAACCCAGTTCAGCATCATTCTCCCCTATCTTTATGTTGCTCTCACCGTACGGGTAATAGCCGATACAGCCTATAGCCTCACCGGTCTCCTTAAGCTCCAGAGCCCAGGTATGGTCATTGCTGAATATCTTACGGATCACCTCCAGGCTATCCTCCACACTCTGATGCTGAGGCCAGCCTGCGCGCGGTCCCACATCGGGATCGCTGGCATATTTGAAAAGCGCCTCGGCATCACTCTCACGCCACGGGCGCAGCAAAATTCTATCGGTTTCCATTAATATCTTTCAATAAAATCCTTGACCAAGCGGAATACCGGCTCATAACTGTCAAACACGGCATTCTCAAAGGTATCATAAAATGTGTGGTAATACTGGAAAGCATCACCCTCCTCATTCTCCAGAAAAATGCAGGGAACGTGGCGCGTAGCAAACGGATAATGGTCGCTGTTGCCGGCCAGTTCGCCGCGGTTCAGGGCCTCGAAATACTTCTTATCGGCATTAATCTTCTCAAAAAGCTCATAACCGCGCATGCCCTCATCACTAACCTCGCAGTACTGCACGGGGTTGTTGTCGCCAATCATGTCGATATTGAACAGATACCTGATCTGCTCCAGCGGCACGATAGGATTGTTGGCAAAAAACTCTGATCCGCGCAAATTGGCATCCTCGCCCGAGAACGACAGGAAATACATGTCATATTTGGGCCGATGCTCAGCATAATACGCTGCCAGCGTGACGATTGCAGCAGTACCTGAGGCATTGTCATTGGCACCGGCATAGAAGATCTTCCTGCCCAAATTTCCCAAATGGTCATAGTGAGCTGTAAAGACATAGCAGCTGTCATGACACTCACCCTCAACCTTGGCAATCACATTGAAAAGTTCATATCCGGCAAGGAACTTGTTGTCCACGTCCAGCTTGACTGATTTCACGCCCTCAATAGCCTCAGGAGTAACCCAGACGATAGGTTTGTCTATTACCTTCTCGCCGTATGCCTTGTAGAACTTTATGGGCGATGTCCAGGTCTGGATCAATCCGGCATTAGTGCACTGACCGGCCTTCTGCAAGCGTGAGAATACAGCCTTGTTGCGGTAGGCAAACCAGAAATCGCAGCAGACCAGGCAGTTCGCATACTCCGGTCTTGCCAGATCCTCAAATATCCTGTCTGCATCAAAGTTCAGCGTATCTACATGATATACAGGGAATTCGCCATGAACACCGGGAGAATATTCACGCATGGAGAAATCCACTCCAGCAGTCAGTTTCTTTCCATCGGCCCACATCTCCATCTTTCCGGGAAAGGTGTTGATGTCTATGGTAAAGGGCTGCAGAGTGACCTCATCCACCCCAGCCTTCCTGTACTCCTTGGCCAGATACTTGCCGGCCTTGTTGGCACCGCCCTTGGCGTAGCCTCGGCCCTGGTATTTAGCGGAACTCAGTTCCTTGACAACCCTTTTGTAATGCGCCATATCCTGCGCACCCAATTGCAGCGTAAACAACGCCAGCGCAATAATCAGAATCTTCTTCATTGATACTTTCCACTCAAAATTCTACTACGTATGCTCTTGACCGCGGGTTTGTAGTACTCAATCTCCATCCCCTCCAGGATACGCTTGAGTTCTGCCATCAGTTCGGGATAGAACGTACTGATGCGGTAAGCAATCTTTATGCAGATGGCCTGAATGCCCGGCAGCTCCTCAACATCCACAGCATGCTCCAGACAGAAATCATAGAGGTCAGAACGCAGATCCTCCTTCATCTCAAGCATATCAACCACATTGAGCGACAACCTGCGGACCGATGAGCTGTCAGTCTTAAGCGCCTGGTCAATAAGTTCGTCCAACATGGGCTGCAACTGTGCAATCTCCTTATCGGTAGCCTTGGTAAGCGTCCACAAGGCGTTTCTGGAGACACGGTGGTCAGCATCAAACGCAAACTGCCGCGCAAAGCCAATGAAATCCTCGCCATTGCGCACCTCACGGTACACCGCCTGTGCATCGGCCTCACCCTGTACGGAGCGTATTATGTCACTTGTCAAAATCATACGGTCATTATCGAAGGAAAACAAAGGTAGCAAAATTATTGGTATCTTTGCGCCATGGAATCCGTCTCTAAATCCATCTTTTCACATCAGTTTCTTCCTGTAAAAGGCATTGTCAACGCCCGTGATCTGGGCGGTTACACCATGCTTGACGGGCGTGTGCTCCGTGACGGGCTTCTCCTCAGGGCCGCCCATCTGGCCGATGCCACCGACGAGGACCTGGAATGGCTGTCAGAGCTACCTGTAGCCAAGGTTATCGATTTCCGCAAAGAGAAAGAGAAGCAGGGCAAGACAGACCGCATCATCCCCGGAGCCGAGTACGTGATACTTCCCATTGACGCCAGCGGAGGCGCCATGGAAAATGCTTCAGAGAAAGACAAGAAGAAATTCACGGGCCACAAGATCTTTGACATCAAGAAGATAATCGTGGCTGCAGCCTTCAACGAGATGGCACAGAAGATGGTGCAGCGGATGTATCCCACGCTGTTGTCTGACCCCGATTGTCAGGCTCAGTTCGTAGAGTTTTTCCGTCTTATACTGGCAACCCCGAACGGTGCCGTGCTCTATCATTGCACCCAGGGCAAAGACCGCACCGGAATAGCATCGGCCCTACTCCTGGCAGCACTGGGCGCCAGCCGCGAGACCATCATAGCTGATTTTGACGCCACCAATAAGGTCTATGAGAAGGACGTCCGCAAATACATTCGCCGCGTAAGATTCTTGGGCGGAAAAGAGACGGAAATAGGCGTTGTAAAAGCCTTCCTGGGCTGCAGCACCGAAAACTTCATCAAGGCGCTGGACACAATTGAAACCCAATACGGTTCCCTGGAATCCTACCTGAAAGGTCCGATAGGCCTAACCGATGACGATCTCCGCACACTGCAGAACCGCTACCTGAAATAAATCCTCACTCGTTAAGCCTCAAACTCTTTAGGTTTTCAAGCGCGGCGGGGTTATGAGTATGGATTGCACCTACGGTTGGACATTTATCCAATTCGGGGCAATCCGCACAGGTGGTTACTCCACGCTTCAAAGCACACTGACGGACCTGACACAACTGGTCACAGAAGAATGTCTTACGGCCACATGTGCGGCAACCGTCGCAGTTGATATGCTCCGGAAGTATAGGCGCATTGTTAAGTTCTGCCCACAGTTTGGCGGTCTTTATACGCAGTTCCTGGTTATCAGTCTGTGTTGCTATGTAGGCATCGCATTTGGAACAATCCAAGCCACAAATTGCAATCATTTTTTCCATCTCTCTTCTAATCTGATATTCATATCTTCTTGATTGCCTTGCGGCACTTACGTTTGTCCTTTTCAGAGAGTTCGGGATGCCATATGGTACCACCCCGCTCTATTGTTGCTACAATCTTGAAACCGGCATAGTGACAGATCTCACGCATGGCGCGGATTGCCCCGTGGGACTGGTTGAACCAAACGTTCCAGGGATACGGCGTTGTGCAGGTGCTCAGCAGAATACACTTCTTTCCCTTGAGCAGAGGCTCCGGGAAACGGGGCGTATCGCGCATCATTCCATATACCATGCGGTCAAACAGCAGTTTCATCTGTCCGGGTATGTTGCCCCAGTAACACGGCGCACCCATGATTATGGCATCGGCCTCCTGGAGCTTGGCAATCATGCGTTGTGAGTCATCCTCACCCAGCACGCATTTGTTCTTGGTGCGGCACACCATACAACCTATACAGGGCTTTACATTCAGGTCATTGGTGTACACCATTTCTACGCTGTCACCCCTGTTCTCAACCTCAACACGCATAATGTCAAGCATCTGCGATATGAGCCCCTTCTTCTTGGGGCTACCGTTTATGATCAGGATATTCATCTTTGTTCTCTCTTTATGCAGATCAAAGCCGTAGCGGCCTCAATCAGACCAAATACAAAGTAGATGTTGCTCATATAGTTGAATCCCCAGGCCCACCATTCAAGAACAATCCAAAGCATCAGAATAATGCCGCAAACCAAAGTAGCCCGGAGTGCGGATTCTTTTTTCTTGAACAGCAGATATGCTGCATAAAACTGGGTTATACCGTTCACAGCCAGCAGTACAAAGCCTGACGGAATAAAGTTCCTGAGCAACGGCTCAAAGATGGGCATCTTGTCACGCAACATCTCCAGCAGCGATTGCATACCGAATATCATCCCCACCGGGTCATACCACATCATAACGGCGCCAACAACAGCACCTATCCCTATAAACAGGGTCCAAAACTTAAGTGAACCATAAACAACAATCTTACCCATATATAAATCTTAAACACGGGATAGACGATGAACACAGCATCTTGTTATTAAAATCTGCGTGAATGTTTGCAATACTCCTCATACTCGCTGCCAAAATCACGGCGCAGGCGTTTCTCCTCGCTCAGAACCTGCACGAACATGATGCAGAAGAATGCAACCCATACAACTACTGCCTGCCAGCTCCAAAGCCATACGGCAGCACCAGCCAGATAAGTGAGTGTACCCGTGAGCATTGGGTTACGGTTAATCCTGTAAGGACCAGCCACCATAAGATGCTGTGTGCGCGGAGCAACCTCATGCCCGAATGCGTCCATGGGATTACCCTTACCCTGACGCTTCATGTAAACAATTGTCCACACGCTGAGCGACAGACCGCCAATCATCAGAACACCGGTAATAGAAGCGCGTAAAGCACCTATGTGCTCCAAAGCCGGCATACCAGTAGCAAGCCACATCACCGCGGGCATCAGCCCAACAAACAACACTCCTCCGAGCACGTAGCCCAATATTTCTCGTAAAAGTTTCATATTTTTATATCCAGTCTTTCCAAAATCTCCTTGTACTGATCCTGTGCGGTAAGACAGGTGTCAGTAAGATAACCGTTAATGTGTCCCCACTCGTTGAGCCCACGATAGTAGAACATCTTGAGTTCATCGGTAATGATAAAAGGAACAATTCCGTTGGCCAGACACTCCTTGAACATCACTAATCGGCCCACTCTTCCGTTACCATCCTGAAACGGATGAATACGCTCAAAACGTACATGAAAGTCCAAAATATCTTCAAAAGACTTTTTCTTTACAGAATTATAGTCCGATAACAGATTCTTAATCTCCCGATGGACGTCCTTGGGGGGGCAGGTATCGTTTCCTCCCACCTCATTAGCCAAACGTTTGTAGTCACCGACCGCGAACCAATCCTTGTTGCTGTCAGTCGTACCCGATTTCAAAAGCAGGTGCAGATGCTTGATAAAGCCCTCTGTGAGCCTCTCAGACGCATTGTCAATGATGTAATCTATGCACCTGAAATGGTTCAGAGTCTCAACGATATCATCAACATTGACCGAATCACCGGTTATTCCGATAGTATTTGTCTCAAAGATAAAACGCGTCTGATCATGAGTAAGCCGACTACCTTCAATATGGTTGGAATTGTAGGTCAGATCTATCTGTGTGCGGTGATAGATACTCCCTTTGAGCCCCATATCCTTCTGCTCTTTCAGGATTCTGAGCAATGGAAATACACTGTGCCCGTACGTTTTCCTACCCGGCAATCCCGCATCCTCAGGGATGTTCCAGGTCTTACCCGTAAGGAAAGCACCGTCTATCTTACCGCTTGCACAATAATTGCGGGCGGTACGCTCCGAAATACCGTATTTCCTGGCAAATTCTGTAACAGAAATATAATCCATAGTCTCACACTATCGGCAAGAATTTGGGCCGATGTCCGAGACAAAGCTATCAATTTTTGCCGATATCGGCAAGAATTCAGCGTTTTTTCTCACCGAATACGCACCAGCGGATGAACGGAATCCTGTGCAGCAGTTCGTAGATTGCGGGAGACAGTGCAAACACCGCAATGGTAAGAATTACGTACATTGCGACAGGCGGCAGGTCAGTATGAACCTTCATCTGATAGCCAAAGGCTGCAACAACCAGATAGTGAACGATATAGAGGCCGTAACTGCTGCGGGTCATATACTGTGAGAATGAGTTTGTGCAGTCATAGCGTGCGTTGAACAGTCCCATCAATGCAAGACACATGAGCCAGCCGTAGAGGCAGTTCATGGGGCTGCACAGATACTGCGGTGAGGTATTGTTCTCTCCCCAAGTGGTTACAATCAGAATTACGCCGGCAATTACAGCGCATATCATCAGCGGAATCCAAGCTTTCTTTACCTTTTCCTGAACATCATCATGTGAGAATACAAAATAACCCATCAGGAATACCACAAAGTAGAATACAGGCTTGTACAGGTTGAGCAGACCATCAGCCGAATCCTCACGCGGGTTCATAATCAATGTCTGCTCTGCAACCCAATACAGAACGCCAAGCAGTACAATTACAACTATCCCACTCTTTCCGCAAAGGCTCCACAGCTTGTCCTTTCCGTCAAGTTTACGAACCAGCAGGAATAAAAGTGAGAACAGCCACAAATCCTGCGCAAACCAAAGCGGACCCGTACCGGAAATGGCAAATATCATGTACTTGGCCACTAACGGCATATCTTTGAATTCTATCTCAGCCGCCGTAACCGTATTGAAATAGCCCACCATCCAGTGAAATACAAAAAGGCCTATAGTACTGGGCACAAGCAGTTTAAGAGTACGTGAGCGGAACCACTCCTTACCGGTTTTGCGCTGCAGTGAATATCGGGTGCTCATACCGGCCAGCAGGAACAGCAGCGGCATGAACCAGGGATAGAGCACATACATTACAACATCCTGATACTGCTGCGTCTCAGGGAACTCCCCAAAGCCGCCAATACCGCCAAACACACCCTTATTGTTGTAGAAATAAATTACGTGATAGAATAAAACCAGCAGCACTGTAGCCCAGCGCAGATTGTCAATCCAATGTTTCCTCATTTTGTAAGCCCTCCCATGGCTAAAAATTGTTTTAACGAAGGTACATTATTTGCAATTCAGTTGCACTCATTTTTTTAGTAAATTCGCAAAAAAATAGAGGAATGCTGTTCTACACATACGGAGGGGCCGATAAACCCACGCTGCTGCTGATTCCGGGACTTGGAGTCTCACATGAGATTTTCCTCCCGCTCATTGAACTGCTAAAGAATAAGTTCAGCATCACAACTGTTGATAATGACGGTTTCCTGCTGGGTCAGACGTCAGAGTTCACATCGGTCGATGACCTGGCCGTGCAGATTATTAAATATGTACAGGAGGACCTGGGCGGCAAACTTGATACAGCATACGGCCTGTCACTGGGCGGCAAGATACTCTCCCGCGTATTGGAACGTAACGAGATAGGCATCGGCCACGCAATAATGGACGCAGCCCCGCTGCTCCCCCTGCCCCGCTGGAGCGTAGACCCCATACGCTACTACCAGAGTTTCAACGTCTGGACCTGCTACCACTGGACCGGATTCTGGCGCTTTGTCTTCCACTCACATTATTATGATGTATTGCTGGATGAGTGTAAGAAAGTATGGCCATACGGTAAGGGCAAGGCAGTTCGCGACGGTTACAAATCGGTCTATACCAACAAGTTGGAGAGCATATCAGGAAATGATATTTACTTCTGGTACGGCACAAAGGAGGCGTTCGTTGCAAGACCTCAGGCCGAGCACCTCAAAAAACTCTGCCCTCAGGCACAGATAGAAATCTTCCCCAAGATGAACCACGGCCAGTTCCTTGTGGATCATCCCGATGAAGTTGCAAAACGGATTATTAAAATCACAGGATTATGATGAGATGAAAAAGATCTGCCAGCTGATATCAAAGTACATGGGAGTGCTGGTATTGCTCTCTGCAGTAATAGGACTGGCATTTCCCGATGTATTCAGCCACGTCAAGCCAAAGGTGATCAACCCGCTGCTGGGTGTGATCATGTTCGGAATGGGCCTCACGCTTAAGTTTGATGACTTTAAGGTGGTATTCAGCCGTCCGCGCGATGTGATTGTGGGATGTCTGGCTCAGTTTACTATAATGCCCCTGCTGGCATGGGTTCTGGCCAGGATATTCGGGTTGGATCAGGCGCTCACGGTTGGAGTGATATTGGTTGGCTGCTGTCCGGGCGGCACGGCATCGAACGTAATAACATATCTGGCCAAGGGCGATCTGGCTCTGTCAGTTGGAATGACCGGCGTATCTACCCTGCTGGCGCCCATTCTGACACCCCTGCTGGTACTGCTTTTAGCCGGACAGTCTGTCGATGTGGATGTAGTGGCCATGTTCCTGAGCATTCTCTGGGTGGTCATTCTGCCTATCGTAGCTGGCCTTATCGTAAAGCGCCTATGGCCCGTTCAGACCGAGAAGGCAACCGCTTATCTGCCCGCGTTATCATCGGTCACAATATGTTTCATTGTACTTATTATCATTGCGGCCAATGCGCACAAGCTGCTTACAGGCGGCCTTCTCATTATTCTGGTGGTTATTCTGCACAACGTTTGCGGATTGGCACTGGGATATCTGATTGGAGGCGTTTTGAAACTTGCTCCTGCCAAGCGCAAGGCCATAAGCATTGAGGTTGGCATGCAGAACTCCGGACTGGCTTCATCACTGGCTACGCTCCACTTTGCCGCCTACCCCATGGCTACAATTCCGGGAGCACTGTTCAGCGTCTGGCATAACATAAGCGGTGCCATTGTGGCCCGATATTTCAGTAAACACGAATAAAAAACAGAGGAATATGAAGAATACACTGATTATACTGTTGATTCCGTTTTTGGGAACTGCGCTGGGTTCAGCGTTCGTGTTCTTTATGCGGAAAGAGATGCCCGCTTTGCTGCAGAAGATCCTGCTTGGTTTTGCATCGGGCGTAATGGTGGCCGCATCGTTCTGGTCACTGATTGTTCCGGGTATGCAGATGGGCGGCATAAAGCCCTCTACAATAGGTCTGCTGGCAGGTTTTGCATTCCTGCTGCTGATTGACTACGCAACTCCTCACCTGCACGCTACCGGTAAGGCCGAAGGTCCCAAGAGCCGTCTCTCCAAGACCGCAATGCTGGCCCTGGCCGTTACAATACACAACTTCCCTGAAGGAATGGCAGTAGGCGTAGGTCTGGCCGGAGCAATGAGCAGCGTGGTCAACATGACAGGTTCTGCAGCACTTGCACTTGCACTGGGTATTGCGATTCAGAACATTCCCGAGGGCGCAATCATATCCATGCCTTTGCGCGCAGCCGGCAACAGCCGCCTCAAATCATTCTGGATTGGCGCCCTGAGCGGTATCGTTGAGCCCATAGGTGCAATTCTGGTCATATTCCTGGCATCGTTCTTTACCCCCCTCATGCCTTTCATGCTCACTTTCGCAGCCGGCGCAATGCTCTACGTAGTAGTAGAAGAGCTCATCCCCGAAGCATCCGAGGGTGAGCACTCCAACATCGGCACCATCGGCTTTGCCCTTGGGTTTGCCCTGATGATGGTGCTGGATGTAGTTCTTAATTGAACACGTCAGTTCTTGATAACGCCGAACAGTACGGCAGCCACAAGAAGCGTAAAGAGGATATTGAATCCCTGAGCACTCAGGAACGCCTTGAGAGACTGGTTGTTCTCCTTTGCAAAAATCTGCTTGAAGTTGGTCTCAAGGCCGATGCACACGAATGCGATTGAGAAGAATATGTTCTGGAAGTTCTTGGCCAGGCTCTTGTAAGCAATGCCGTCGGCGCTCTTGCCTGCAAAGAATATGCTGAACACGATTGATGCAATCACCATACCTACCACGAACTTGGGGAAACGCTCCCAGATAACCTTGCCTGAGGTCTTCTCAACACCCTTGGTGCCACGGATTGACCAGTAGAGGGAGATAAAGAATGCGGCAACGCCTATCAGGACATTCTGTGAGGCCTTTACAATGACAGCGGTCTGCCCTGCCTCATCGCCCAGGATTCCGCCCGATGCGGCAACGGCGGCGGTGGTATCAATAGTACCGCCAATCCACGCACCTGCCACCTGTGCCTGTGCCAGCTCATTGGCGGGGAAGAACAGCGGGAGCAGCCAGTTGCAGAGCAGCGGCATGATATAAAGCATGGGAATGGCAACAACCATTACCAGAGATATTACGTAAGAGAGTTTCTTCTGGTCACCCTTGATGGTACCGCAGGTTGCAATGGCGGCCGATACACCGCAGATACTTACTGAACTTGCCAGCATGGTAGCCATCTCGTCATCGACCCCGAACACCTTGCGTGAAATCCAGAACCCGAAGTACCAAACGCACAGTACCACGATCAGGGCCTGAGCCAGACCGTAAGCGCCAGACTTGAGCACCTCCTGATAAAGCACTGTAGCACCCAGACATACAATACCTATCTTGATATAGAACTCACTCTGAATAGCGGGCTTGAGCCAATCGGGTACCTTGAAGAAATTGCTTATGATAAGACCCAGGATAACAGCAAACACCACTGCCTCAAGACCGTATTTCTTGCAGAACGGTATGGTGGCCAGCGCCAGTGAAACCACTGTCAGCAGGCATATTACCAGGAATGAAAGGAATATGCCCTTGAACGGTTTTCCTGTCAGGGCCTGTGCCAGATAAAGCAGAGCCAGCACAAACACAAAGATGTAGACAGCACCCAGCCATCCCTGCAGGCTGCCCAGAGCGCTTGCACTCTGACTTGCCAGGATTCCCGGAATCTTAAGACTGTTCATTGTATTAGGGAACAACACTGACAGAGCCAGCACTATAAATCCCAGAACGACAACTATCCACTCGTCGTTAACCAAAGCTTTTCTTGTATTACTCATATATTAATCGGTTAATTGATTGTGCAAATCAACTCATTTTCATTCACACCGCAAAAGGAATGCATCCTTTTTGTCGGGCCACGTCAACCTTCCCTGACGGACTTGTCGGTCATGGCGCACACGCACGAATCGGACCATACATTCTCGGCGGTCTCGACCATATCAATGATAGTGTAGATGGGCAGTATGATTCCCAGAATAGCCACAGGAGCACCTATTCCGGACATGAGTGACAGTGTCAGGAAGAAGCAGCCCATGGGGACGCCGGCATTACCAATTGCCGATATCACAGAGATAAGTATCCAGAGCAGTATAGTACCCAGAGTGATGGGAGTTCCGCCGTTCTGCATAACAAACAGCGACGTTACCAGGATGAACGCCGCGCAACCGTTCATGTTGATGGTGGTGCATATGGGCAGCACAAAACGAGCCACCTCCTTGCGTACGCCCAGACGGTCCTCGGCCGATTCCATCGTCACGGGAAGCGTGGCGGCGCTGCTCTTGGTAAAGAGCGCCATGAGAACGGCAGGGCTCATGCGTCCCAGCACATGAATAGGATTCAGTCCGCGGGAGAGCAGGAACAGCGGCAGCACCACAAAGAACTGTATGAAATTACCGCCCAGCACAACCAGAACGTACTTACCTATTGAGTCGGCAATGACGCCGGCCGATATCTGGGCCGACAGTTGGGCCGAGAAAGCCACGATGCCAAGAGGCAGAGTCCAGATGAGGGCGCGTATAAGCAGGAAAAGCAGATCCTGAAGACCTGCCAGTCCCTTTACCACAACCGCCTTATTCTCTGAGTCCGGCAGTTTGGACAGGCCTATTCCCACTGCAAAGGCCAATACCAGGAGTGAAAGCACGTTACCCTCCAGGAATGGACGTACGATATTGTTTGGAACCACTCCCAGGATATGCTCCAGATATGTCTCTTGTGATGCGTTCTCCAGTACGGCAGAGGCCGAGCCCACAGACTCCAAAGGCAGATTGCCCGGAGCGATTATGACATAGAGAATTGCCCCCACTGCAGCAGCCGCAAAGGTAGTCAGGAGTGTATAGGTCAGGGTCTTTCCGAATATCCTGCCCGACCCCTTGGAGCCGAATGTTGCGAATGTGGTGATGACCGCAAGCACTATGGTAGGTACGGCAAGCAGTTGGAACAGCCTGGTATAGACCGTTGCGATTACATTCATTATCTGATCCAGCACCTGAATACCCAAAACTCCAAGGACGGCACCC
>JAEEGJ010005862.1_pt1 | contig 37807 bp, 35 predicted proteins | sample 8958761 | NCBI WGS metagenome assembly JAEEGJ01 (sample SAMN16246546, study PRJNA631951) | gut metagenome | biome: gut microbiome; feature: rumen; material: RS-attached | host: Bos | place: Iran: Karaj | collected 2018-10
ATGGGCTCGTCGGCCAAATAGTCCATCAGCTCCTCTTTCTTGAGCAGCACCTTCTCCGGGGCGGTTACGTCCTTGAAAATCATTTCGGACGTCACGCCGGGAATGGGCTCCTCGCGGGCGGGGTAGATGTCCAGCAGGATGAGTTTGTCCACGGCCGAAAGGGCCTTGGCAAACTCGGCTGCGAAGTCCCGCGTGCGGGTATACAGGTGGGGCTGGAAGATGCCGGTGATCTTTCGGCCCGGGAAAATGTCACGCATGGACGTGATGGCGCTGGTCAGTTCCGACGGATGGTGCGCGTAGTCGTCGATGTACGACAGGGTAGGGGTGTTCACGTGCACCTCCAGGCGGCGCTTGACGCCTTCAAACGTGCCGATGGCGGCCTTCACGGCTTCCGGCTCCAGGCCGTAGGTGAGGGCTATGGCGGCTGCGGCAATGCTGTTTTCTGCATTCACCCAGCCGGGGGCGCCTACGCGGATGTCCTTCAGGATGCCACCCGGCCAGTGGAGGTCGTAGTGGAAGTAGCCGCAGGCGTCGGGATGGGGATTTTCGGCATAGAAATGGGCCGAAGAATCCGTATAGTGATAGGTTAGAACTTTCGCTTTTGTATGCTCCTGCGTCACAGGGGCGCCTTTCTTGACGATGACGGTGCCGCTTACCTGGCTGGCAAAGGCCCGGAAGGCTTCCACCACGTGCTCGTAGTCTCCGTAGATGTCCAGGTGGTCGGCCTCCACGGAGGTAATCACGGCAATCTCGGGATAAAGCTGCAGGAAGGAACGGTCAAACTCGTCGGCCTCCACCACCACGGTGTTGTTCTTGGACATCAGGAGGTTGGTGCCGTAGTTGCGGGAAATGCCGCCCAGGAAGGCGCTGCAGCCTTCGCCCGTCTGGGTGAGGATATGGGCGGTAAGGGTGGAGGTGGTGGTTTTGCCGTGGGTGCCGGCTACGGCCAGGCAGCGCTGTCCACGGGTAATCTCACCCAGCGTACGGGAGCGCTTGAGCACGGTGTAGCCCGTGTCCAGCACTTTGCGCAGTTCCTGGAGGTCGGCGGGAATGGCGGGGGTGTACACCACCAGGGTTTCGGCCTTGTCGGCGGGAACCAGGTCGGGGCGGTCTTCATAGTGCACGGCTATGCCTTCGGCCTCCAGCTTGGCTGTGAGCTCGGAAGGCGTGCGGTCGTATCCGGCCACGTTATAGCCCTTGAACTTGTAATAACGCGCAATGGCACTCATTCCAATGCCGCCAATTCCTATGAAATATACGTTTTTCATACCAGCTTGTAAATCTCGTCACAAATAATCTGGGCAGCGTTGCGCAGGGCCATAGCCTCTGCATTCTTGCTCAGCTGCTCCATCCGCTCGGGGCTGTGTACCAGGCCCAGGGCGGTGGGCAGGAGGTCGTCCAGGGCCTCGCTGTCCTTGACCAGCATAGCGGCGTTCTTGCGCACCAGGGCCATTGCGTTGTGCGTCTGGTGGTCTTCGGCCACGTTGGGAGAAGGCACAAACACCGTGGGCTTGCCCATTGCGCAGAGCTCGGAGACCGTGCTGGCGCCGCTGCGGGAGATAACCACGTCGGCGGCTGCATAGGCCAGGTCCATTCGGCCAATAAAGTCAAAGTGCCTGATGCCCTGCACGTCGGAGTGGGCCTCCATAAAGTTGTCCACTTCCTTCTTATAGTATTTGCCGCACTGCCAGATCACTTCCACGCCTTCGCCGTCCTGGCATCCGTCCTGGATCCAGTGCTCCATAGCGTGGTTGAGGGTGCCGCTGCCCAGGCTGCCGCCCACCACAAACAGGTGCTTTTTCTCCGGAGACAGGCCAAAGAAGTCCATCGCTTCGGCCCTCATTTCGGGCGTAGCGGGCTGGGACAGGATTTCGCGGATGGGATTTCCGCTCATAACTATCTTTTCGGCCGGGAAGAAGCGTTCCATACCCTCGTAGGCTACGCAGATGCTCTGTACGCGGCCGCCCAGCATCTTGTTGGTAAGGCCGGCAAAGCCGTTCTGCTCCTGAATCACGGCGGGAATCTTCATTCCGGTGGCTGCCCACAGCAGGGGAGCGCTGGCATAACCGCCCACGCCCACCACCACGTCGGGCTTGAAGTCTTTCACAATGCGGCGGGCGTGCGCCACGCTCTCCAGCACGCGGAACGGAACGGTGAGGTTGTTCATAAGGTTCTTTATGGACAGGCGTCTCTGCACGCCGGCTATGGGAAGGCCCACAATCTTGTAGCCTTCGGCCGGCACCTTTTCCATTTCCATCTTTCCTTCGGCCCCAACAAACAGGATTTCCGTCTGGGGGCACAGCTGCTTGAGCTTGTTGGCTATGGATACGGCCGGGAAGATGTGGCCTCCCGTGCCGCCGCCGCTGATGATTACTCGTAAAGGTTTGTATTCCATTATACCGTACTGTCTTGGGTCCAACTATTGGCGGCCTCGGCCTCCAGTTCGGCCTTCTTGCGGGCCATATTGTCACTGGCGTCCTTGGAGATGCTCAGCAGGATGCCAAACACCACGCTGAAGACCAGGAAGGCGTTGGTTCCGTGGCTCACCAGCGGAAGCGTCTGGCCCGTCTGGGGCACCAGCGGCATATGCACGTTCACGCACATATGCATAAAGGCCTGTCCCGTGACCAGGATAATGAGGCCGGTCACTATAATCTTATCGTAATAATTGTCACACATCCGGGCCACCAGGGTTCCCCGGGCAAAGAGGCTGAAGTAGAGCAGGATGAGGATGAGGGCGCCAATGAGGCCGGTCTCTTCCACAATGAAGCTGAACATATAGTCTCCAAAGATCACGGGCACCTGGTACTTCTGGGTGCTGTTGCCAATGCCCTTGCCAAAGATGCCGCCTTCCTTGATGGCCAGCAGGGCTCCTACCGGCTGGTCCAGCTTGCCGCGGGCCTTGAGCCATTCCTGACTCTCACGGGGGCTGTTGAGCAGAATCTTCATAGTGGCGTCATCGTCCTGGGTGATTCGGCCAATGGCGGTGCCAAAGCGGCTACCTTCCAGCCAGCCGGCCTTGTAAGCGGCAAACATACCTCCAATGGCTAGGGCAATGACCACGGCAAAGATGCCCACGTCCTTCATATCCAGGCCGCCCACCATCACCATCAGCACCATAATGGCGCCAATGAAGAGGGCCGAAGAGTTGGATCCCATCATCACCATCAGGCTTACCATACCAATGGGGAAGTAGATGTACAGCACCTTCTGCGAGCTGTCCCGGCCCAGGAAGGCCAGGCTTTGGAATTTCTCCGACAGCTGCTTGGCCCGCTTGAAGTCTCCGTTCTTGAAGGTATTCAGGGCCCAGCCCAGATACATAATCATAAACAGCTTGATGTACTCGTAAATATGCACCTGGAAGCCGCCCACAATGAGGATACGGCGGGCACCGTTGATTTCGCCGGCGCGCACCACGCCCAGGTTCAGATTGAGTACCAGGATGGTCAGCAGCACAAAGCTCACCCCGAATCCCCATTTGGAGAGAGCGTGCAGCCAGTCCTGCCGGCCAAAGAAATACAGGCCGAAAATAATGACAAAGCCCATACCCACCACCTTGAGCTGACTCACCATAATGGACACGCGGTCAATTCCGTGACCCTCGTTTACCAGTCTGGGGGTAGACGAGAACACGGAAATGACGGAGATGAGCATCAGGAACAGGGCAATCAGAAAGATCACCTTGTCTCCGCTGAATCGGTCCATCAGCTGGGTCAGGTAGCCCAGGAAGCCGGTTTTGGTCTTTTGTTCTTCGGCCATAAACTATTACAGTTTGCGGACGGCAGCTTTGAACTGCTCGCCCCGGTCTTCGTAATTCTTGAAGAGGTCAAAGCTGGCGCAGCAGGGGCTCAGGAGCACCACGTCTCCGGGCTGGGCCAGTTCGGCCGATTTGCGTACGGCCTCCTCGGCGCTGGCGGTGTCCGTAATGATGGGCACCAGCTTCTCAAAGGCGGCGTGAATCTTGGTGTTGTCCACGCCCATACACACGATGGCCTTCACTTTTTCCTTCACCAGGTCGTTGAGGACGCTGTAGTCGTTGCCCTTGTCGGTTCCGCCCACAATCCAGATTACGGGCTTCTTCTGGCATTCCAGGGCGTACCAGGCGCTGTCCACGTTGGTGGCCTTGGAGTCGTTGATGTACAGCACGTCCTTGATGCTCAGCACGGGCTCCAGGCGGTGCTCAATGGGCTGGAACGTGGCCAGCGACTTGCGGATGACCTCGTTCTCAATGCCCGTGGCCTTGGCGGCCAGGGCAGCGGCCATAGAGTTGTAGATATTGTGCTTGCCGCCCAGGGCCAACTCTTCCAGGAAGAGGTCGGTCTCCTCCTTGTCGTAGCGGATGACCATCTTGTTGTCCCGGAGGAAGGCACCCTGGGGCACCTCTTTCTCCTGGGAGAAGGGCAGCATCTTGCAGCGCAGGACAATGTTGTTGAGATGGCCTATAGTAATGGCGTCATCGGAGTCAAAGATAAAGCAGTCGTCCTGCGTGAGGTTGCGGGTAATGTTGAACTTGGCGGCCACGTAGTTTTCCATCTTGTGGTCGTAGCGGTCCAGGTGGTCCGGGGTGATGTTGGTGATAATGGCAATGTCCGGCTTGAAGTCGTAGATGTCGTCCAGCTGGAAGCTGCTGATCTCCAGCACATAGTAATCAAAGTGCTCGGTGGCCACCTGATAGGCGTAGCTCTTGCCAATGTTGCCGCCCAGGCCCACGTTGAGGCCGGCGTTCTGCAGCAGGTAGTAGATGAGGCTGGTGGTAGTGGTCTTGCCGTTGGAGCCGGTGATGCAAATCTTCTTGGCGCTGTCGTAGCGGCTGGCGAACTCAATCTCGGACACAATGCGGATGCCCTTTTCGCGGATCTTCTGCACCATAGGCACGGTGCCGGGGATGCCGGGGCTCTTGACCACCTCGTCGGCGTTCAGAATCAGGTCCTCGGAGTGCTGGCCCTGCTCAAAGGGAATCTCCCACTTCTGAAGGGTCTTCACATAGTCTTCCTTGATCTGTCCCTTGTCGCTCAGGAACACATCAAAACCCTTTACTTTTGCCAATACTGCGGCGCCTACTCCACTTTCGGCGCCACCCAAAACAACAACGCGTGCCATGTAATTATCTAATCTTTAACAATGCTAACGTACTTACTGCCAAAAGGATCTGGACAATCCAGAAACGGACAGTGATCTTTGCCTCGTGCTGGGCAGGAACGGGCTTGGGGAAGATCACGGGACCTTCCGGAGCCTTCTTGTCCTGGTAGTGGTGGTGCAGCGGAGCCATACTCCAGATGCGCTTGCCGGTGCCCGTGCGCTTGCGGGTAAACTTGAAGTAAGTGCGCTGCAGGATCACCGAGAGGCTCTCGGCAAAGAACACTCCGCACAGCAGCGGAATCAGCAGCTCCTTGCGCATAAGCACGGCGCTCACGCCAATGATTCCGCCAATGGTCAGGCTACCCGTATCTCCCATAAACACCTGGGCCGGGAAGGAATTGTACCAGAGGAAGCCCACCAGAGCACCCACAAAGGCACTCATAAAGATGGCTATCTCTCCGGAGCCCGGTATATACATAATGTTCAGGAAGTTGGAATCAATGAGGTTACCGCCCAGCCAGGCAATCACACCCAGTACTACGCCTACTATGGCCGATGTTCCCGCCGCCAGGCCGTCCAGGCCGTCGGTGAGGTTGGTGCCGTTGGAGCAGGCGGTGATCACGAGAACAATCATAAGAACATAGATGGCCCACTTGCAGTACCAGCCCCAGGCGCCCTTGACGGGGGAGAGCCAGCGATAGTCAAACTCGTGGTTCTTCACAAAGGGGATGGTGGTCTTGGTGCTCTTGACCACGTTCTCCTCCTGGAAGCGGCCGCTGGTAACAGTGGTTTCCGTCTCCAGGGTGCGCTCTATGCTCTCTTTCACCATCACTTTCTCACGGACCACAATGTCGGGGCTCATCCACACGGTAAGGCCGATGATGAAGCCCAGCACCACCTGGGCAACGAGCTTGCCTTTCTCGCTCATCCCTTCCTTGCGGTGCTTGAACACTTTGATATAGTCGTCGGTGAAGCCCAGCGCACCGCACCAGACCGTGCTCAGCAGAAGCAGGAGCACATAGATGTTGGTGAGGTCGCAGAACAGGAGCACACCGCTCAGAATGCTCAGGATGATGATGATGCCGCCCATAGTGGGGGTGCCCTTCTTCTGGATCTGGTCGGCCAGGCCCAGGTCACGCACCGTTTCACCAATCTGCTTCGCGCGCAGCCAGTCAATGATCTTATTGCCGGCAAACAGGGACATCAGCACAGCCGTCACCGCCGCCATCATAGCGCGGAAGCTCAGGTAGTGCATCAGGCCGATGCCGGGAAAATCGACGCCGATTCTCTCCAGGTATTGAAACAGATGGTAAATCATTGCAGCATCAGTTTAAAGGTTTCGTTCACAATGTCTTTTTCTATGAAGGGGCGCTTCTCGTGGCCCACAATCTGGTAATCTTCGTGTCCCTTGCCGGCCAGCAGGATAATGGCTCCGTCCGGGGCGGTGAGGATGGCGGTGCGGATGGCCTCCTTGCGGTCGGTGATGGTGAGCGTCTTGGCCAGGCTCATAGGATCCAGACCGGCTTTGATATCGGCAATGATGGCTTCAGGATCCTCGGTGCGGGGGTTGTCGGAGGTAATGACCACGCGGTCGCTCAGCTGCTGGGCAATCTGGGCCATCTCCGGGCGCTTGCTCTTGTCACGGTCTCCGCCGCAGCCAAATACGCAGATGAGCTGACGGTCGGAGGAGATGGTGCGCAGGCACTTGAGCACGTTCTCCAGGGCATCGGGGGTGTGGGCGTAGTCCAGCACCACGGTAATGCCTCGGGGGCCGGTGATGTTCTCCAGGCGTCCGGGGGCCGATTCCAGCTTGGACAGGGCCACCAGCGTCTGGGCGGGGTCTGCGCCCAGGCAGACGGCGGCGCTGTAGATGGCCAGCACGTTGTAGGCGTTGTGCACGCCAATCAGCCGTACCCAGGTCTCTATGCCGTCAACCTTCAGGAGCATACCCTCCACGCCCTGTTCCAGGATGCGGGCGGTATGGTCGGCCAGGCCGCGGATGGAGTAGGTAACGGTGGTGGCGCTGCAGTTCTGTACCATCACGGAACCGTTTTTGTCGTCGGCGTTGATAAGGGCAATGGCCTTCTGCGGCAGGTTGTCAAAGAAGAGCTTCTTGCAGCGCAGGTACTCAGCAAAGGTGCCGTGGTAGTCCAGGTGGTCGTGGGTGAGGTTGGAGAAGATGCCCATAGCAAACTCCAATCCGGTCACGCGGTCCTGCTCCACGCCAATGGAACTCACTTCCATAAAGCAGTATTCGCAGCCCTTCTCCACCATCTGTGCCATAAGGGCGTTGAGGGAGATGGGATCCACGGTGGTATTCTCGGTTTCGTAACGCTCGTCTCCCACGTAGTTGGCAATGGTAGAGAGCAGGCCGCACTGGTAGCCCAGGCTCTTGAACAGGCGGTACAGCAGGGTTACGGTAGTGGTCTTGCCGTTGGTGCCGGTGATGCCCACCAGGGTGAGCTTGCCGGACGGGTGGTCGTAGAAGGCATCGGCGGCCAGGGCCAGGGCCCGGCGGGAGTTCTCTACAATTTCCACCTCTACTCCGACGGTGTCCACACCTTCGGGGATGCGCTCGCAGATGATGCCGGCGGCTCCCTTGGCAATGGCGCCTGCAATATAATCGTGTCCGTCACTGCTGAAGCCTTTCACGGCCACAAACAGGGCTCCGGGAATCACTTTCCTGGAATCGGCGGTAATGAGTGTGAAGTTTTTGTAATTCATTTCTCTTTGTTTTCCATTACAGGCACCGCGTCGGTGGGGTGCAGCACCGGGCTCCATTCGCTGTCCAGGGCATAGAGGCGGTCCACGATGTCGCGGACGGCCAGTGCGGGCATTGTGCCGCCGTAGAAGCTCTTGTTGGACAGATAGGAGTACACCGTAATGAGGATGGTGTACTTGGGCTTGTCGGCCGGGAAGAAGCCCACAAAGGTGCCCTGGTTTTTCTTTCGGCCGCTGGCGTCCTGGTACTGGCCGTTGGGCAGCACCACGCGCGCGGTACCGGTCTTTCCGGCCACCGCCAGTTTGGCCCCCTTCAGGCGGGTGGCGGTACCGGTGTTAACCACGGCGCGGAGAGCGCGGGTCACCGTATCGGCCGTAGCAGGGGAGCAGATGCTCTCATTCAGGGCCGAAGGGACAAACTTCTTGATGACCTTTCCGTCTTTCTCCACGCTTTCCACCAGGTAGGGCTTCATCATTCGGCCGTGGTTGGCAATGCCGTTGTAGAAGGTAACCACGTGCAGCGGCGTTACGCTGAGGCCGTATCCGTAGGCCACGGTTCCCAGGGTGTTGTTGGACCAGCCGGGCGTGCCGGGGCGGGTCACGGAAGGCGTGCGGAGACCTTCAATGTCAAAGTCAAAGGCCTCTCCCAGGCGGTAAGAGTACAGGTGGTCAAACAGCTCCTGCGGCTTCTTGCCGTAGTAAGTTTCGGCCAGCTGGGCAAATACGTAGTTGGAGGAGATCTCAAAGCCGTGCATCACGGTAATGTCTCTTCGGCCTGTCTGGCGCTGGTAGTCGGAGATGTGGTCGTCGTGCGGGTATTCCGATGCACTGCCGGGATGGCGCCAGTTGGGCACCCAGCCGTTGTTAGTGGGCAGCGTCTGGTCCAGTCTCTTCACATAACCGTCCTCCACCAGCGAGAGCAGCGTGGCGGTCTTCATCACGGAACCCTGCTCTCCTCTCTCGGTGAGTACCAGGTTCTCGCGCTCCCACAGCACGGTCTGCGGCGTGTCTCCGCGGGAGAGGTTCACCATAGCGCGGATGGCTCCGGTCTTGGTCTCCATAATCACGCAGATGCCGGCGCGGACGTCGGGGTTCTCGTTAATCTGGGCGCGGAGGGCGCGGTCGGCAATGTCCTGGAAGTCCACGTTGATGGTGGTGCGGATGTCGTTGCCGTCCTGTACGGCCACGGCCACCGAATCCAGGTCACGGACCCAGCGGTTGTTGTCCGTCACGCGGCGCCACTCGTACCCTTCATGGCCGTGGAGCTCGCTGTCAAAGCTGTCTTCCAGACCCTTGCGGGAGAGGTCTTTCACGTATCCGATGGTGCGGCGGGCCAGGGAGTCGTACGGGTAAATGCGTTCCTCGTGCTTCTCCACAATGATACCGCCGGTATAGGTTCCCTCACGGTAGAGGGGGAAGGTCTTCACCAGTTTCACCGTCTCCAGATCCACGTTCTTGCGGATGCTCAGGTAGCGGTTGTTGTTGTCGCGGCCCTTGAGGATGGCGTTGGCGTACTGGTCGGCGCTCTTGTCGCGGAACTGGTTGCTAAGGTATACGCCCAGCTCCCGGGCCTTTTTCCTCCAGGCACGCTCCAGGCTGTCTTTCCCGGAATCTTTGTAGTACTGCTTCTTAACCGTGCAGTCCATATAGATATCATAGAGAGGGGCCGAAAGGGCCAGCGGACGGCCGTCGGTGGCCAGGATTCGCCCGCGCACGGGAGGATCTATATGCAGCTCCACGGAAGGACGGAACAGGCCAATGACCTTGTCGTCCACGTGGTAGGTGGTCTGGATCTTGACAATGCAGACGAGGATTCCTATGCCCAGGGCCAGGAATACATAGGACAGGAAGAACATAACCACGTGGATTCGGTCGCGGTTTTCTATGGTGTCCGATATTTCTCGTCTCTCTTTGCTCATTTCTTCTTCACAATGGCAGCGGGTTCCTTGGGTACGGTAACCGGGGAGCCCATTTCGCGCAGGCGCTTCTCGGCGCTGGATGCGCTATGCAGTTTTACCAGTTGTGCCTCTTTCTGGGCGTGGTAAATCTTCAGTTCTTCAATGGCGGCCTTGTTGTCTCCCACCCGGGAGAGGGTCTTGTCCACCTTCAGGCTCAGGAAGATGCTCAGCCACATCAGCAGGAACAGATACATAATGTGCATATAAAACTGGTCTGCTCCCACCAGCAGGAGAAACTCTCCGTTTCTGAGCGACTTCATTCCCTTGCGGAAGCCCCGCCAAATTCCCAGGAGGTTCATTATTCGGCCCTCCTTTCCGCTATCCGGAGCTTCGCGCTGCGGGCGCGGGTGTTACCGGCAATTTCTTCTTCCGAGGGCAGGATGGGCTTGCGGTTCACGGCCTCCAGCGGGGCCTGAACGCGGCCGTACATATCCTGCACCAGCTCTCCCTCCACGTTTCCGGTCTTGATGAAGTTCTTCACCATCCGGTCTTCCAGGCTGTGGTAGGTAATGACCACCAAGCGGCCGCCGGGTTTGAGGCTGCGGCAGGCGCCGTCCAGGAACTTCTCCAGGGAACGCATCTCCTGGTTTACTTCAATACGCAGGGCCTGGTATACCTTGGCCAGCACTTTGTGCTCTGCGCCGCGGGGGAGCATACGGGCAATGGCCCGGTCCAGGTCTCCGGTGGTGCGGATTTCCCCGTTGCTGCGGGCATCGGCTATGAGGCGGGCCGTATTGCGGGCACCGTCCACCTCTCCGTACAGCTTCAGGAGGCGCTCCAGGTCGGCCTCGGCATAGCTGTTCACCACCTCGGCGGCGGTGAGCCTGGCTTCCTGGTTCATTCGCATATCCAGCGGACTCTCCTCAAAGCGGAAGCTGAATCCGCGCTCGGCGGTGTCAAACTGATGGGAGCTAACTCCCAGGTCTGCCAGCACGCCATCGAACTGCACGCCCTCGTGACGGGCATAGTTCTCAATGAAGCGGAAGTTGTTGTGAACCAGGGTAAGCCGGGGGTCCTTAAGGGCGCCCTTTATGGCATCAATGTCACGATCGAAGGCGATGACACGTCCGTCATCGTTTAAGCGTGAAAGTACGGCAGCGGTGTGCCCACCGCCTCCGAAAGTGGCATCTGCGTATGTTCCGTCGGGATTTGTGATGAGGGCAGAAACACTCTCTGCCAACAACACAGGAATATGATATTCAGACATTTTCGAGACCTCCTATTTTCTTGCGGATAGTCTCGATGCGGTTTCTTTGAACTTCTCGTCGGAGAGAAGGTCGGCCTTCATAGTTTCAGCATCCCAGATCTGGAGCTTGTAGCCAACACCGCCGAATACTACCTCTTTGGTAATACCTGCACTTTCAAGCAGCTCTGACGGGATGTTCAGGCGACCCAGCTTTCCGTCCGGGACCAGGGTGAAGACACCGTCATTGTACTTGGTCCAAAATTCAGCGTCTTCGATATTGAGTTCGGGATCGCGGTTCTCCAGCACTTTGTCGCTCCTGCGGACCCACTCCTCGTAGGGGAAGAGATCCAGGCAGCGCTGGTGCACGTTCCTTTTGACAACAAGGGTCATATCCTCGGCGCAGCCCCGGATCATAGCATCACGGAAGATGGAAGGGAACACGAGGCGTCCCTTGTCATCTACCTTTCCTGTGGCTTTACCAAAAAATCTAACCATTGTCTGTTAAACTTTCTACTTTCACGCTGGGGACAAAGTTAGGAATAATTTTCCATTTTCTTCCACTTTCTTACAAATTTTTCCACAAAGTTATCCACAGCGCCGTCCTGTTTCCTCCGGGAAGTGGGTTCCGGGGGTACGGACCTTCGGTCCTATCCCTCCCACCCCTACGGGGCGGGCCCCTCCCGTTCACGAGCCACGGGCGGCTACGCCCCCGGAACCCACATTCCCTCCGGAAACAGGTCACAGAGTGCGGTAGACGTCACTTTTTCGGGACCGTTTACCGCGTTTTGGGTAGGTTTTCGCGGTAGACGTCACATAATTTGGGACGTCTACTGCAGTCGGTATTCTTTGAAGGGTTAGAGTTCCACTACGGCGTCGGCCAGGGTGGCGGCGAAGGGGCGGTGGGAGATGAAGAGGATGGTTTTGCGGCCGTGATAGCGGGAGTGGAGGGTCTGGATCAGACGCTCCTCGGTGGCGGCATCCAGGGCCGAAGTGGATTCGTCCAGAATGAGGACTCCGCCGGGCCGAAGCAGGGCGCGGGCCACGGCAATGCGCTGGGCCTGGCCTTCGGAAAGGCCGCTGCCTACCTCGCCGCACGGCGTGTCAAGACCCTGGGGTAAGTCAAGGACAAACGACGCCTGCGCCAGCGAAAGGACCTCCCGAAGCTCTTCTTCGGACGCCTGCGGTGCGGCCAGTAACAGATTGCTGCGGATGGTCCCGCTAAGCAGTGTGTTCCCCTGCGGCACGTACATAAAGTTGCCTCTCAGGGCACTTCCGGCAGGGAATCCTCCCACAGTAACGGAGCCGTCCGTGGGCTGCATAAGTCCCAGAATGAGCCGGATGAGCGTGCTCTTACCCACACCCGTGGGACCGGCAATGACCGTTAGCGAACCGGCTTCAAACTTACAGGAGAAATCGGAAATGATGGGCTCGTCCAAACCGGGATAAGCATACGAGACGTGGGAAACCACTATCTCCGGAGCGCCTTTCAGGATCTTCACTTCGGCCAGCGGTTCCTCTTCCAACTCCTGCAGCTCCATCAGGCGCTCGATGGAAGTGATGGCCTGGATGAAGGCAGGGATCTGTCGGCCCAATTCTGCTATGGGTCTCTGCACCTGTCCTACCAACTGCAGGAAAGCGGTCATCATACCGTAGGTGACGGTTCCTCCAATGATTCCAAACACGCCCCACAGGAAGGCGGCGGCGTGGCCGGCCTGGAAACCGAAGAACATAAGGCCGCGGGACACGGCGTTGTAATTCAGCCGTTTGCGGGTGTCATTCTCTACAGAGGCCTGCAGCCAGCCAAACTTCTCCAGTACGCGCTCCACGTTGGTGAGCGTGAGCACCAGCACGCGGTGCTGCAGACTCTCCTGCATAAGCTGCTGGAGCTCGCTCTCGCGGGCCCGGATGGAGGCCATAATCTTCCGGAGCTGACGGAAGAAAAGCTTGGAGCCAAACACCGTGGCGCACATAAGGATGAGCAGCACCCACAGCAGATTGGGGGCCAGCAGCAACAGATAGGCCGAAGCCGCCAGAAGCTGCAGAAGAGTTACCACCAAACCGGGAATGCGGTCTACCAGCAGCTCGGAAGTGACGCGGATGTCTTCTTCCAAACGGTTCACGGTGTCTCCGGAAAGGAAACGCTCACGGCCGTCCCAGCGGGCGCGAAGCACGTGGCCAAAGAGATCCCGGCGCAGAAGGTTCTGGGCCTTAACGTGGTTATAGCTGTCCCACCAGTTTACAAAGATGATGGTGAGCAGCTGAACAACCAGAACACCAATGAAATAGCCTATACCCCAGGCCAGAGGGTCGGGACTGTCTCCCGTTGCAATATCTACCAGATGCTTGCTGGACCACACAAAGCCCAGTGACGCCGCAATGCGCACCAGACCCACCGCCACGCTGACCGCCATTCTCCACCGAACGGGGCCCGACATGGCCCAAAGGGCCCTCATACAAGCACGGAAGCTTTTCATTTATTCAACAACGTCCTGCTTCTTCCACTCCTCCAGGAGTTTCTTTACGTCTTCCAGGGCGCGTTCGGGGGTTACGTCGTATTTGTCGGTGAGGAGTTTTACGGCATCTTCCTCCGTGAACTCCTTGCCCTTGAGCTGTTCCCACAGATAGGCGGCAGACCCGTTGAGGGACAGCATCTTGTTAAAGTTCACCTGGGCCAGGCCCTCTCCAATGACAATGTGTTCTCCGCAGATGGTGCGGAGCGTAAATCCATCTTTGATTTTCATATGATGCGTCTGTATATTGCTAAGATAATTCTGCGGAAAGGCTTGAGGATGCTGCACCAGAGCGTGCCCTTGCCGGGTTTTTCTCCGTTGATGGCCGTCACCGTTCCAATCACGTCCTCACGGGTGCAGCCTTCCAGACCCCGGAGGTTGCCGTCTCCCTGCAGGATGAGCCGGCTGTGGTTGCGGTCCACCACGCGATGCAGGACATACTGGGGGCCGGGGAGCCGCGCCAGCACAATGTCACCTACGTCTACGTTGGGAATAATTTTGAGGGTCACGGTGTCCTTTCCACCGTGGATGAAGGGCAGCATACTGTCTCCAAGTGGCGTGAAACTTACTTCACGACCCTCCTCCAGCAGGCGGCCGGCTTCCTCTAAAACCAATTCGTTGGGGAGAACTTTTTTAGTCATAGATCGTTTTATAACAGAGTTCGGCTGCTGCCTGGTCCGGCAGGCAGTCCAGATGATAGCAGGGAACGCAGGACGCCAGTCCTTCCAGCGTGCGGTGCCATCCATCGGCCAGCTCTTTCAAAGGTCTGAAAGAAGAGGCCGAAGCCATCAGGGACGCATAGGCCTGGATCAGCGGGAGCCGCGTGATGCGGTTCTCGGGGGCCTGGCTTAAGCGCACCACGGCGCCCACCGGCACGTCCTGGGGCTTGTAGCAAGGGGTTTTGCCGCTCCAGGGGCTGCCATAAACGCGGGCGGTGCCGTCCGGCATAAGGCGAAGGATGGGGTTGTCGTCGTTCAGTAACTCCGAACCGGGGATGTACCGGAGCCACAGACGGCTGTGCGTGCTCTTGCCCGTACCGCTCTTTCCCAAAAACAGAAAGCCTTTCCCGCCCTGCATAATCACCGAGGAGTGCATTTCCAGCGCACCTTTATCGGCCGTTGAAAAAGCAAACAGCAACATAAGGGCATTATTAAGGCCGAAGGAATCGTCATTCCCTTCCAGCCTGATCCAGGCTTCGTCCCAGCGGGCCGAAACGTCCATCACCGCCGCCACCGGCCGAGTAGGAAGCGGCCGCATCTGCACGCGGTAGCCTTGGGCCTTCTTCCAGAGGGTAATCTCCGGAAAATCAGGACCGTCATCGGTCTGGTAGAAAGGATCAATGGGGCCCTCTTCCAAAGAAGGAACAACGTGCAGGGTAAAGAGGGTTTCCTGGGGCTGGAGGGCCACTCTGAACGGCTCCAGATTGGACGGCTGAAAAGGAGCGCCGTCTATGCAAAAGCCAAAGCCCGCCACGGAATATGAGCATACTCTCTCCATAATAGATTATAGTTCCCTTCTGAGCCTTGCCTTGGGAATGTCCAGCAAAGCGCGGTACTTGGCAATGGTACGGCGGGCCACTTTGTAGCCCTTGGCGGCCAGGCCGTCTACCAGTTCGTCGTCTGTGAGCGGATTGTGCTTGTCTTCTCCATCCACCATTTCGCGGAGGACTTTCTTGATTTCGCGGGTGCTCACTTCCTCGCCTTCGCTGTTTTCCAGACCTTCCGAGAAGAAGTATTTGAGCGGGAAAATGCCAAAGTGGGTCTGGATCCACTTGCTGTTGACCACACGGGAGATGGTGGAGATATCAAAGCCCGTTCGCTCTGCAATGTCTTTGAGCACCATAGGCTTGAGGGATGTCTCATCTCCGTCTATAAAGTAGTCGTGCTGGAAATCAATGATGGCACGCATAGTGCTTTCCAGCGTATTCTGCCGCTGCCGCAGGGCCTCGATGAACCATTTGGCCGAATCGATCTTCTGCTTTACGAAGGTAGCGGCTTCCTTATCGGCCCTGGATTCTGAGAGGCGGCCGTTCTCCATAATTTCCGAGTACTTGCGGTTGATGCGGAGCTCGGGTATGGAGAAGCGGGGCATACTCAGGATGAGCTGGCCGTTTTCGTAATCCAGCTGGAAGTCGGGGACCACCTGCTGGGCTTGGTCGTTATAGGAATCGTCTATCTGGCCGCCCGGGGCGGGGTTGAGACGACGGATTTCTTCCAGCACGGCCTTCATCTCGTCTTCCGACAGATGCAGGCGGGATATAATCTTCTGGAAATGGCGGTTCTTGAAGGCTTCGAACTGGGTTTCCAGAACACGGATGGCATTGTCCACGGACGGGGTTCGCTTCTTGTCTTCCAGCTGCAGCAGGAGGCATTCGCGGAGGTCACGGGCACCCACGCCGGAGGGCTCGAACTCCTGGATGATCTTGAGCATCTTCTCCACTTCTTCGGCCGAAGATTCCACGCCGGCGCGGAAGGCCAGGTCGTCTACCAGGGACTCGATGTCTCTGCGGAGGTAGCCGTCTTCATCCAACGAACCGATGATGAAGGAAGCCACGGTTCGCTCGTGCTCCGTCAGGTTGCGGTAGCCCAGCTGCTCCTGCAGGCTCTGGGTAAAGCTCTGCTTCACGGAGAAGGTGTTGTACTCCGGGCGCTCGTCCTTGCCCCAGTTGTTCACGTGGAGGTTGTAGGAAGGGATGTCGTCGTCCTGCGGACCGTAGTTCTCTTCCAGGGAACCGCCGCTTTGCTCCTGGGCCTCTACCTGGGAGATGGACACATCGCGGGGTTCGTCGTCGGAACCGCCCTGGGGAGTGTCGTCCACCACGGGGTTGTCGTTGAGCACCTCGCGCACGTGCTGCTCCAAAGCCTGCACCGGCATCTCGATCAGCTTGATGGTCTGGATCTGGAGCGGCGAAAGCTTTTGCTGCAGTTTCTGTTCAAGTCCTTGTTTAATGGAGGCCATTAGAGGGGATACTCGATATTATCCTTGATAATGTAAGCGGTGGGATATGTCTTCTTGAGCTGGTTGAAGATGCGCAGGGCCTCGTCCTTGGAGCGGAAGTTGCCCAGCAGTACCTTGTAGTTGGGGCTCTCGAAGCTGCGGTAGACCTTGTGCTCCGGATATACGGTTTCCAGCGTGTTTACAATGGCCTCCGAGCGAACGCGGGCCTGGGGGGAATTGTCATAGAACACGCGGATGCGGTAACCGCTGATGGTCTTGGAGGCATTGCCCTTGACATAGTCTGCGAGGGCCTGCTTGACTTCTGCCGTCTGGTATACCTGTGCGCCGGGGCCCAGGACGGTAAGGATGTCCTTGCCCAGCAGGGTGGAGTCTACGGGAGCGGTGACGGTTTCTGCCTCCTGTGCGTGCAAACCGGCACAGAGCAGTGCGAATCCCAATATGAGAAGAATACGTTTCATAGTCTATCTTTGTGAGAGCTCGTGAAGGTCCAGATCCCTAAAGCGGAAGGGGGCCCGGAGCACTCCGTGTTTCTTAAGGGCTGCCTGCACGTCCACATCGGCCTTTAATCCTTTGAGGTTTCCCTTGGAGGCTATGATGAGCACGTCCAGGAGGGAGGCACCCTCGGCCAGGGTGATGGTGCAGGGAAAGTCGTATGTCTGAGAGCTTTTGGCTTCCAGCTGCAGGGGGCCGGTCACAAAGTGGGCTATCTCTTTATCGTTATAGCGGATGACACCGGTCACTTCCTGTACGGCAAAGCCAATGGAGGGGTTGTCAATTCCCAGCAAAAGCTTGGCATCCATAGAGCGGGCCGAAGTGGGGACGATGTACTGGATGCCCACGGAAGTGAGGGCAATATCCTTCACTTTGGATACCCCGCAGGAGCAGGCCAGGAGGGCTGCTACAAGAAAGATGCCGATTTGACGAATGACTTTCATAAACACAAAGGTAGTGATTTTTTTCGTATCTTTGCACCCGATGAAAAAAAGAGCATACATAGAGACCTACGGCTGTCAGATGAACGTAAATGACACCGAAGTCATATTCTCCATATTGGAGGGCGCCGGCTATTCCCGCACGGAAAAAATGGAAGAGGCCGACCTCGTAATGGCCAACACCTGCAGCATCCGCGACAACGCAGAGCAGCGCATTTGGGGCCGAATTGAAGTCTTCCACCAGCTGCGCGCCTCCCGCCCCGGCCTCATTGTGGGCATCGTGGGCTGTATGGCCGAAAGACTCAAAGACAAGCTCCTGGATACCCATAAAGTGGACCTGGTGGTGGGCCCGGACGCCTATCGTTCGCTGCCCCGCCTGCTGGAAGCCGTAAGGCCCGACGCTCCCCAGATTGACGTCCTCCTTTCCCGGGACGAGACTTATGCCGATATCACTCCCGTCCGTACGGACCGCAACGGGATTTCGGCCTTTATCTCCATTATGCGCGGCTGCAACAACGTTTGCTCTTACTGCGTGGTGCCTTACACCCGTGGAGCCGAGCGTTCCCGCGACGCCCACTCCATCGTGCGCGAGGCCTGCGACGTATACCAGAAGGGCTACAAGGAAGTGACGCTGCTGGGTCAGAACGTGGACAGCTATCTGTGGAAGAGCGAGACCGAGACCGTGACCTTTGCCAACCTGCTGGAGCGGGTGGCCGCCATTGCCCCGGACCTTCGCGTTCGCTTTGCCACTTCCCATCCCAAAGACATCTCGGACGAGGTCATCTACACTATGGCCGCCCATCCCAATATCTGCAAGCACATCCATTTGCCCGTCCAGAGCGGCAGCAGCCGTATGCTGGCCCTGATGCGCCGCAAGTACGACCGTGAGTGGTACCTGGAGCGCGTGGCCAAGATCCGGGAGGTGATGCCCGACTGCGGCCTCACCACGGACGTGATTGCCGGCTTCTGCACGGAAACGGAGCAGGACCACGCAGACACGGTTTCCCTGATGGATCAGGTGGGCTTTGACTGGGCCTTTATGTTTGCATACTCGGACCGCCCCGGCACCCTGGCCAACCGCACTATGCAGGACGACGTCCCGGCCAACGTAAAGAACCGCCGCCTTTCGGAGATCATTGACCTGCAGAACCGCAAGTCCCTCGAGCGTTACCGCTCCCAGATGGGCAAGGAACTGGAAGTGCTGGTAGAAGGCCCCTCCAAGCGCGACCCCAATATGCTCTGCGGCCGCGCCTCCAACAATATGATGTGCGTATTCCCCGCCACGGGTCGCTCCAAGGGCACTTACACCACCGTGAAGGTAGTAGACTGCACCTCCGCCACCCTCATCTGCGAGTAAGGCAATCCGGACGGAAATATTTTTCCGATAAAATTTGTATCTTTGTGGATACGACAATTTGCACATTATTATATGGCTAAAAGAGAAATCAAGTTTTCCCTGGTTTACAGGGATATGTGGCAGAGTTCCGGCAGGTATCAACCCCGCGTGGACCAGTTGGTACGGGTAGCTCCCGCTATTGTGGATATGGGTTGCTTTGACCGTGTGGAAACCAACGGCGGCGCCTTTGAGCAGGTGAACCTCCTGTATGGCGAGAACCCCAACGTGTCCGTGCGCAAGTGGACGGCTCCTTTCCACAAGGCAGGCATCCAGACGCATATGCTGGAGCGTGGTCTTAACGGTATCCGTATGAATCCCGTGCCGGCCGATGTCCGTGAACTTATGTTCAAGGTCAAGAAGAAACAGGGCACCGATATTGCCCGTTCGTTCTGCGGCCTTAACGACCCTCGCAACCTCAAACTTTCCATTGAGTTTGCCAAGAAGGGCGGAATGATTTCTCAGGCAGCCCTGTCCATCACGCACTCTCCCGTTCACACGGTGGACTACTACCTCAAGCTGGTGGACCAGCTGGTAGAATACGGAACCGACGAAATTTGCCTCAAGGATATGGCCGGCGTAGGCCGTCCCACCGAGCTGGGACAGATTGTGGCCGGCATCAAGAAAGCCCATCCTGAAATCAAGGTCCAGTACCACGGACACACCGGTCCCGGCTTCTCCCCGGCATCTATGCTGGAAGTGGCCCGTGCCGGCGCCGACTATCTGGACGTAGCCGTAGAGCCTCTCTCCTGGGGTAAGGTCCATCCGGACGTGATTACCATCCAGCAGATGATGAGGGCCGATGGCTTCCAGGTCAAGGACATCAATATGGACGCCTATATGGAGGTCCGTCGCCTCACGCAGGAATTCATTGACGACTTCCTGGGCTACTGGATCAACCCCACCAACTCCCAGATGACCTCCCTGCTGGTAGGCTGCGGCCTGCCCGGCGGTATGATGGGCTCTATGATGGCCGACCTCAAGGGCTTCCAGGGCGCCATTAACGCCGCCCAACGTGCCCACGGCCGTCCCGAGATGAGCCTCGATACCCTGATGGTGAAACTCTTTGACGAGGTAGAATACGTATGGCCTCGTCTGGGTTACCCGCCGCTGGTGACTCCGTTCAGCCAGTACGTGAAGAACACGGCCCTGATGAACCTGTTCAATATGCTCAACGACAAGCCCCGCTGGACCACCATCGACAAGGATACCTGGGGTATGATCCTGGGCAATATGGGCAAGCTGCCCGGAGAACTGGATCCCGAGATTGTGGCCCTGGCCAAGGAAAAGGGAATGGAGTTCTACACCGGCAACCCGCAGGATATGTATCCCAACGAGCTTCCCAAGTTCCGCAAGATGATGGACGAGGAAGGCTGGGACTACGGCGAGGACGACGAAGAACTCCTGAATATGGCTATGTTCGAGCGTCAGTACAGAGACTACCGCAGCGGCATTGCCAAGGAACGTTTCGAAAAAGACCTGGCCGAAATGAAGGCCAAGGCCGGTGCTCCCATCGTGGTGGAACGTCCCGTGGTGGAAATGCCCAAGTTCAAGGTGGAAGACTATGTGGAGCGCTATCCCAAGGCCACGCCCATCCAGTGCCCCGTCAAGGGCCAGCTCCTGTGGGAACTGGACGTGGACGACGCCTCCAAGGCTCCCATCGTGGGCAAGAAGGTGAAGGCCGGCGAGGTAGTGGGTCACGTGCAGACCTTCTACGGAATTGAAGACGTGGTAGCCGCCGTGGACGGCCTCCTGGTAGCCGTTCTGGGCAAGCAGGGAGACAACGTAGCCAAGGGCGAAATCATTGCCTTCATCCAGTAAGAAACGAGTTTTTTTCTTACGGCTAGTCGGGTAAAACCCACAAAATACCCTCTGAAACAACACAATCTTTTTTACGATTGTGTTGTTTTCTTTTTTTGTATCCTATATTTGGTTCCTATGAAAATGAAAGAATATGTAGTGGGCGAAAAGCCACGTGAGAAACTGAGGATAAGGGGAGCCAAAGCGCTTTCCAATGCGGAACTGCTGGCCATTCTGTTGGGCTGCGGAACGGTGAGCAAGAACGCTTTGGAAGTATCGCAGGAGCTAATGGTTTCGGCCGGTGGAAGGCTAACGCTGCTGGGAGCTATGCCGCTGGAGCAGCTGATGCAGCAGAAGGGCGTGGGAGAGGCCCGCGCCATAGGAATAGCCGCCGCTTTAGAACTGGGCCGAAGATGCTTTGAAGAGATGGCGATGGTAGACAAACGCGCCGTCACTTCTCCGGAACTTGTGTACCGGGTGATGCTGCCCTTCCTCAAGCACCTGGACCACGAAGAGTCGTGGGTCCTGTACCTGAACCGCACCAACTACTTAATTGGAAAGGAAATGATCACCGTGGGCCGGCTGGAGACCACCCTCATAGACACCCGGCGCATCGTGCGAAAGGCCATCGAGAAGCAGTGCTCGCAGGTGGTGCTGGTGCACAACCATCCCTCCGGGCAGGCCCTCCCTTCGCAGGCCGATATCCGCCAGACGGAGATCCTGAAGAAGGCCCTGGGCGCTGTAGAAATCGGCCTGATGGATCACGTCATCGTGTGCGAAGATTCCTTTTTTTCATTTTCGGAGGAGAAGCTGGTGAAGATGTAAGCGGGATTTTATTATATTTGTAGGTGAATCTTAAGTCAGAAGCCTATGAAAGTCGTTAATCTCGGAGAGAACAACTCGGTTCTCAATAACTTCATCGCCGAAATTCGCGATGTCCGCATCCAGAAAGACCGTCTGCGTTTCCGTACCAATATGGAGCGCGTGGGCGCCATCTTCGCCTATGAGATTTCCAAATCGCTTTCGTACTCGGAGAAAGAAGTAACCACCCCGCTGGGCGTGGCCAAGGTCTCCACTTCTGACACCACCCTGGTGCTGGCCGCCATCCTGCGCGCCGGCCTCCCGCTTCAGGAAGGCTTCCTGAACGTCTTCGACCACGCCGAGAGCGCCTTCCTGGCCACTTTCAGAAAGTCCGGCAAGGGAGACTACTTCAAGGTACACGCAGACTACTGCACCTGCCCTTCCCTGGAAGGCAAGACCCTCATCCTGGTAGATCCTCTCCTGGCCACCGGCGCCTCTATGGAAGTCACCCTCCAGAAACTCCAGGAAGAAGGCGGTATGCCCACCCACATTCATATGGTATGTCCCATCGCCAGCCGCTACGCCGTGGACCAGCTGAGCCAGAAACTGGACAGCAACTACACCCTCTGGGTCGCCGCCATTGACGAGGAACTAACCAGCCACAACTACATCATCCCCGGTATGGGAGACGCCGGAGACCTCGCCTTCGGAGAAAAACTGTAAAAGGTAGTTTATCATCCACCTTTCCGGAGCGAAGTGACAGGGCCTGCAGGCCCGTATGGCGGCTTCTGCCGCCAATCCCTCCCCCGAGGGGAGGGACTTAGGGAGGGGGTAACGTAAGGCCGAAGGCTGGATGATCTTCATCCAGCCCAAAAGAAAAAAGCCCTCGACTGAGGGCTTTTCTTTTGGGGTGGATGATGGGGCTCGAACCCACGACACTCGGAACCACAATCCGATGCTCTACCAGCTGAACTACATCCACCATATTTGGGATTGCAAATGTACGGATTATTTTCGGTATTCCAAAAATATTTTACATAGGTCCCTAAAAATCGTTACCGGACCGTGTAGGTGTCTTCCTTGAGTTCGGGGGTACCGGTTGTATTATCCAGATAGTGCCACACCATCGTCACCATATTGTAGTCGCCTAGCTCTTCCAGGGGAATGTGATACATACGCTCCTCGTAGACAAGATCGTCTTTGGACATATTACGGAGGTCTTCACCGTTTCCGGTGTGCACTACGTGAATGGTCATATTGGTGCCGTCCATCTTGTAGTAGAAGCGGATGGGATGGGCGTTGTCGGTGTTCTTGGCTACGGTGATGTCAAAGCCCAGGTTGAGGTAACCGCCGCTGTAGGTGGCCATATAGGGCTCTACCGGATCGGTGGGGTACTCCTGGGACTCGTCGTATTCCATCAGAGTCTCCTGGCGGGAGCGGACCATCTCCTTGAGGCTAATCTCGAGCTGGCGGTTGAGGATGTCAAAGAGGGCGTAGTAACGGGCGCCTTCTACCTGCCAGTTTTGACGGCCCACGGCGTCCTGGGTTACGGTGAGGGTGTAGCCATAGTCGTTGACCAGGTAATCACCTTTTACGGTTACGAGGTCCTGTACGTTGGACTGGGTGTAGGTGTCTTCGAGCTTGCAGGAGCTAAAGACGAAAAGGCAGCCAATCAGAAGGGGAAGGATCTTTCTCATATGCTTTTGGTTTTACTTCTTGTAGGATGTGCTATTAACTGAATGTCTATATCTTCTACCGTGTAACCCTTGAACTTGCGGCGGCGCATATGGGAGGCTACCAGCATACTCAGTTCTTCGTCAATGATATCGCGGTAGGTGTGATTCTCGCGGTCGTACAGGTGAATGTGACGGACAGCGTTCACGTCAAAGAACATCTTGCTGCCCGACGAGAGGCGACGTGCGTAGATGCGGTTGTCGGCCAGTTGGGAGAGGATGTTGTAGACGGAGGCCACGGTCACGTGGGAACCGCGGTTGGCCAGTTCCTGGACAACCATATCGGGCGAGGCGTGGCCCAGGCACATCATAACCTCGTGAACGGCCAGTCTCTGACGGGTGGCCTTGAGATTGTGACGGCGCAGCTGGCTGCGGAACTCGTCCATTGTGGGGATGGGGAGAAGGGGTTGGGGCATATTGTTAAGCGTTTAATAGGGCTTTGGCATTGGCAATGGCGGCTTCCGAAACCGTGGCACCGGAAAGCATCCGGGCCAGTTCCAGAATGCGGCCTTGCGCATCCAGACACGTTACGGAGGTAACGTCATTCTTCTTGCTTACGAGGTAGTGGGCGTGGCCCTTGGCCGCCACCTGGGGAAGGTGGGTAATGGCAAAGACCTGCATATCGGCCCCCATCTCGCAAACCAGGGAGCCCATCTTATCGGCGGCCGATCCGGAAACACCGGTATCAATTTCGTCGAAGACCAGGGTGGGCATCTTGGTGAGGCGGGCCATCACCGACTTGAGGCTCAGCATCACGCGGGAGAGTTCACCTCCCGATGCGGCCTTGGCAATGTCTATGGGGTTCTTTCCGGTAGAGGAGAAGAGGAAACGGACGGAATCTCCTTCCACGGCCACCTGGAAAAGGGCTTTGTCCAGTTCCAGGGCCCGCAGCTGCTTTTCAATGGCAGCGGCAAAGGGCTCGGCAGCCTGGCGGCGCTGGGCCAGCAGGTCTTCGTGTAGGGTATCGTAGGTTTCCTTGGTCTGCTTGACGCGGGCTTCCAGGGCGGCTTCTTCTTCCTCCAGGGAGGAGATGTCCTGCACCAGGGCACCCAGGCGTTCGCGCTCCTCAATGAGTTCTTCAATGGAGGCGGCGCCGTACTTTTGCATAAGGTCGTACAGCAGGGACAGGCGGTCTTCCACCTCCTGGAGCCTTTCCGGAGATACCTCCGTACGGGTACCCAGCTTTTCTACCTCTTCGTGGATATCTTCCAGTTCCAGACGGGCGCTCTCCAGACGGGCCGAAAGTTCCTCCAGCGAAGGAATGAACTTGGCCCCTTTGTCCAGCAGCCGGGTGGAGTCTTTCAGCTGGAGCTGCTCCAGCGCATTCTGAACGCCAAAGAGAATCTCCTTGAGCTCCTCTGCGTGGGCCAGCTGCTTTTGTTCAGCATCCAGGGTCTCCAGTTCACCGGGGGTGAGGCGGGCGTCCTCCAGCCGCTGCCAGCGGGCGCGGTTGTACTCCTGATCCCGCAGGGCCAGGGCCTTCTTCTCCCGCACGGCCTCCAGCGAATGCGTGGTGGCCTGCCAGTCCCGCTGGGCCGAAAGGGTCTTCTCCCTGAGCTCGGTGCAGCCGGCAAAAAGATCCAGCGCATCGATGCGGAAGCGTTCGTCGGCCAGGCGGAGGGTCTGGTGCTGCGAGTGAATGTCTACCAGCTCCTGGGCCAGTTCCTGCAGCACGGGCAGGTTCACGGGCTCGTCGTTGGCAAAGCTGCGCGAGCGGCCGCTGCGGGCCACCGTGCGCCGGAGGATGAGGCGGTCTCCGTCTTCCGGTAAATCGGCCCGGCGGAGGATTTCCCTCACGGCGGGGGTTACCCCAAATTCGGCCTCTACTATGCAGTTCTCTCCTTCCGGTCCCACCATAGAAGCATCGGCCTTGGCGCCCAGCACCAGGGACAGCGCTCCCAACAGGATGGATTTACCGGCTCCGGTCTCTCCGGATATAATGATGAGACCCTCCGGAAAAGTAGTATCCAGAGAGCCTATCAAAATGTAATTGGAGACCGAGAGACTGTACAGCATCGCTTATTGGCCGCTCTCGATATCGATGGGATTCTCGTTTTGGGCCTTGCGATAGAAGAGTTCTCCGTTTTCGAATTCTGCGATGGCGGTCAGGTCCGGCTTGGGCTGACGCTCATAGTACTTGGAGATTTCAATCTGCTCCTTGTTCTCGAATACTTCTTCCATAGTGTCGCGGTCTCCGCGGAACTCGTCCAGTTTCTTCATAAGTTCCTTCTTCTCGGCCACGGCAATCTGGTTGGCCCGCTTGTAAAGAATCACTACGGATTCATAAATGTTTCCAGTGGGAGCGGCGAGGTTCTTGATGTCTCGCGTCACCGTGTTCACAGGTACTTTCTTTTTGTTTTCCATTCTTTATAATTCTCCTTATTCTATTATAGTACCGATGCTGATTCAGCTAAGTTTCAAAAATTTTTTATTCGGCCTTTTTCTCATCCGCTTCACCTCCGCGGCCCAGGATCTTCTGCACCTGGCGGTAGATGCGGTCCATCTCGTTGCGGTGGTTGGACTCGGGATACTCGCCCACAAAGTTGAGATAGTCGTCTACAAAGGTGAGGTAACGGTCTTTCTGCTTGGCCGCCACGCTCAGACGGGCATAGTGGTAAGAAGACATGGCGGTGAGGTAGAGGACTTCCTCGCGGTAGTTGTTCTCTGCGTTGGCCTTGAGCACGTTCTGCAGTTTGAGGCGGGCGGCCGGGTAGTCTTCCATCCGGTAATACAGTCTGCCGGCTTCGTAGTCCTTGCGGTCCAGACGGTCCTGGAGGTCTGCCAGCATCTTGTTGCAGGCTTCCACGTGAAAGTCGTCTGCCGGCTGCTCTCTCAGATACTGGTTAATGGCCGCCATACAGGAGCGGGTGGGCGTCTGGTCCAGTTCCCAGCGGTAGGTGGCGCGGTACAGGCAGTCCAGGCGATAGAACTGGGCATCCGGGGCAAAGGGGCTGCGGGGGAAGTTCTCCACAAAGCTGGCAAAGTTGGATTCGGCCGTGTAGTAGTCCTTGAAACGGTAGTTGGACAGGCCCCAGTAGTACTGGACGGTGTCGTCTCTCTCGGTGCCGCTGGTTAGAACCGCCATAGATTCAAACAGCTGGGCCGCTTTCTGGTACTTCTTGTTGTTGAAGTAAGTCATGGCGGCGTCGTACTTGGCGTCCAGGTCTCCGGAAGCCAGCAGGGTTTCGTACTGGGACTTGCAGGAAACGGCGGCCATCAGGCCCAGGGCAAGAAAAACGCAAAGTTTGGTATATTTCATCTTTAACTTTTAATTAGCTTGTTCCAAAAGGAATTTTTCTGCGTCACGGGCAGCCATACATCCCGATGCGGCGGCCGTAACGGCCTGGCGGTACACGGGGTCCTGTACGTCTCCGGCGGCAAATACGCCCGGGACCGAGGTCTGCGAGCTCTTGCCCTTGGTTACAATGTAACCGGCTTCGTTGGTCTCTACCCACGGGGCAAACAGGGCCGAAGCAGGCGTATGGCCGATGGCCAGGAAAAATCCGTCGATGGCTATATCAAAAACGGTGCCGTCCTTGCGGAGCAGACGGGCACCGGTGACGCCCATCATATCTCCCAGCACTTCCTGGGTGTTGCAGTTCCACAGCACCTCAATGTTCTCGGTAGCAAATACCTTCTCCTGCATAATCTTGGAGGCGCGGAAAACATCGCGGCGTACAATCATATACACCTTCTTGGCCAGGCTGGCCAGGTACAGGGCGTCTTCGCAGGCGGTGTCTCCGCCGCCCACAACAGCCACGGTGCGCTTGCGGTAGAAGAAACCGTCGCAGGTGGCGCAGGCGCTCACGCCGGCTCCCTTGAACTTCTCCTCGGAGGGAAGGCCCAGATAGCGGGCCTGGGCGCCGGTGGCGATGATGAGTGCTTCGGCCTCTATCTCCTTCTCATTGTCAATGACCACTTTGAAGGGCCGGTTGGAGAGGTCCACGGAGGAGGCGGTACCCTGGCGGATATCGGCCCCGAAGCTGCGGGCCTGCTCTCTCATATTATCCATTAAGGTATTGGCGTCTACTCCGCCGGGAAAGCCCGGGAAGTTTTCCACCACGGTGGTGGTGGTGAGCTGGCCGCCCGGCTGGATGCCCTCATACAAAACGGGGGACAGGTTGGCGCGGGAAGCGTATATGGCTGCGGTGAATCCGGCGGGGCCTCCGCCCAGGATCAGGCATTTAATCTTTTCCATAGGGGGCTACTGCAATAAAATGGTTGTATAGTCCGGTTGGTAAACGATACGGCGGACCGCAACGTTGCGGCGGTTGTCGTTGTCGTCCGATTCAAAGAGGAAGTCCGTGTGCAGACCGCGGCTGCGCTCCAGGCCCAGCTTGTTGGTCCAGGCGCGGCCAAAGCTGGCCACACGCTGGATAAAGTAGCAGGCGGTGTCGTAGCCCTGGAAGGCAAACTGGGAAGGCTCGGTACGGAAGAGGGCACGGTAGGCGCGGACGAAGCCGTCCACCTCCGGGCTGCCATAGTTCACGTGATAGCCCGTGCTGATATGGGCCGAAACATCGTGCAGCGACGTTCCGTCAATGGAGTCAAAGTTGCGGACCTTGGAAGGAGCGTACATAACCACGTCAAAACCCCTGCCCAGCATAATGGAGAGGTTGCGCACCACATCTCCCACAAAGGCTTCGCTCTCGGAGGCCACCACCACGTGGTTGACGGCCTTCTTGACCATCATAGGAGCCAGGGAATCGGGCACGGCTCGGCCGTCTGCTATGGCGTAATTCATAATCTCGTATTCCAGTTCGCGGCGGGCCATAGCGGTGCGGATATTCACGGCAGCCTGGGAATTGCTGGCGTTCTTCTCTGCAATGAACAGCACTTTGTCACCTTCATTGATGCTTTCCTGGACCCACTGGGCCAGGTCTTCGTACTGGTTGTCGGTTCCGGCGGGAGCCTGGATGAAGTTGCGGTAGCTGGCGCTGAGGCTGGCGGCCTTCTGGTCCAGCGGGGAAATCACGGGTACGCGGCCCTCGATGAGCTGCAGCATTACCTCAATGTCGCGGGTGGCCACGGGGCCCAGCACAAAGTCCGAGCGGCAGAGGGCGTCCACATCGGGCATACCGGCGTAGAGGTCGTTCACGTGCATCTGGATCTTGAGTCCCTGGGCTTCCAGGTCTTTGACGGCCATAAGCACGCCGGAGTAGAAGTCCATATTGAGCTCGCTGGCGCTGTTGCCCACCTTGAGGGGCAGCAGCAGCGAGAAGTCCACCACATCCTGGGGATGGGCAATGAACAGGGTGCTGTCCACGGCCTCTTCTTCCTGTACTTCCTCCTGGGTGGTGGGTACGAATTCAATCACGGGAGCCACTTCTTCGGCCTGCTGTTCCACCTTGGGAGCCTTGGCGCCGGGCAGCGGGATGCGCAGCACCTGGCGGGTAGTGAGTTTGCGGCTCTTGAGGTTGTTGTAGTCCATAATCTCCTGGGCCGAAACATTATAGCGGCGGGCAATGTCTTCCAGGTCTTCGTACCAGCGTACGGTGTGCTCCTTATACTCGTTCTGGGGCTCCTGGGCGGCCGGAGCCTGGGCTTCCTCCTTGGCGGCCTTGGGCTGCTTGGCCGGCTTCTCGGGGGCCTTGGGCTCGCTGATGGGAATCAGCAGGACGCTGTCCTTCCTCAGACCGGTCTCGCGCAGGTTGGGGTTGGCATCGTAGAGGTCCTGTTCCGTCACATTATAGGCCTTGGCAATGCTGAACAGGGTCTGACGCTCCAGCACCAGGTGGGCATAGTACAGTTTGCCGTTCAACTTTACTTTCTCCGTACTGATGGTCACCGGCGTGGGAACATACTCCTGTGCTACGGCAGCGGTGCCGCACAGCAAAAACAGAGAGGCCAGAAGGGCGATGTGTCGATTCATACTCATTCAAGTTATAGGGTGGCGGCAAAGTCTGAGAGAGCCTCTGAGAAGGCGTCCCAGCCCAGCCGTTTCTTTTCCTGCAAAATGGCCGCGTGGCAGCTTTCCTGCAGGGAAGGGTCTTCAAAATAGCGCAAAATCTCTTTGCGGATGGCGGGGGCCGAAGCTTCCGGAGCGACAATTCCCGTGCCACGGGCGCCTATGGTGCCCTTAAGACCGCCAACATCGGTGACCGCCATAGGGAGGTCGAAGTGGCAGGCAATGGAACTGATACCGCTCTGGGTGGCGCTGCGGTAGGGGAGAACGGCCAGGTCTGCAGCGCTGAAATAGCGCTTGACCTCGGAGTCGCGGATATAGTCCGGGAACACGCGGATGCGGTCTTTCCCGGGCAGGGAATCAATGATCTGCTGATACTTGTCAAAAGAACCGTAAGGCTCTCCGGCAATGACCAACTGGTAGTCTTCCGGCAAGTCGCGGAAAGCTTCCAGCAGGATATCAAGTCCCTTGTATTCCCGGATAAGGCCGAAGAAAAGAAGGGTCTTGCGGGCAGGCTCCAGCCCCAGGGCACGGATGGCCTCTTCACGAGGCAGCTTCTCTCCAAAATGCGTATAGAGGGGATGGGGCCGAAGGATGTGGGGGGCATCCGGACGCAGGCTCAGGAGGTCTTTCTCCACGCTTTCCGACATAGAGATGAAACCGGTGCAGCCGTTAAGGAAATAGCGGGTGAGGGGCTTGTCAAACCAGTGAGGTTCGTGCGGAATTACGTTGTCCAGCACCACGATGCTCTTGCAGCCGCAGTGACGGGCCACGTAGCCCAGCGACGGGGCAAACCAGCTCATCCAGTACTTCATAACCAGAAGGTCTGCCTTCCAGTCCCGGATGGCGCGGGCCGTTTTGACCCAGGTGAGGGGGTTGATGGTATCCAGGATGGCATCAGCTTCCACGGGCGTGGCTTCGTCTTCCGGCGTCACGTACTGTGTCTTGCCCGGGAACAGGAAGTCCGGGTACTGGCGGGAGAAACTGAAGGCCTTTACTATATGACATTTTCCCAGTCCTTCCAGCAAGCTGGCGTTGAACTGGGAAATGCCTCCCCGAAGGGGATAGAAACTGGATAAGAGGGCGACCCTCATTTATTATTTCTTGGTAGTTTCCTTGGTCTTGATGTAAGCGGCGTTGAGGCCGGCGAGGATGTCTTCGGTGATGTCCAGGCGGGCGTCTCCGCAGACCACGGGAGTGGAGATGATGTTACCGGCGGTGGAGAGAATCATAGCATACTGGTGCTCAACATTGTATTCCTCTACGAACTCGGCAATTGCGTTGGCAATCTGGTTCATCATCACAGTCTGTTCTTCCTGCATTTCCTGCTGCTTGCGAACGGCGTACTCCTGGTACTCCTGCTGCTGCTGCTGAAGCTTCTGGTACTGGGCCTGGGCCACGGAAGTGGTGAGGAGGCCTTTGTCTACCTTGTTCTGGAAATCGCTGGCGTCTTTTTCGAGCTTCTTGCCGCGGCGGTCAATTTCGGCCTGGATGCCGCTGGCCTTGGTTTCGAACACGGAGTTGAGGTCGTTGGCCATATCGTAGCCCTCGAGCACCTTGTCCATATTGAAGAAAACGATGCTGCCGGCAACGGCGGTGCTGTCCTTGGCAGGAGCTGCCTGGGAGGCGTTACCACTATTCTGGTTGCAGGATGCGGCGAAGGCCACGGCAGCGGCTACGCCAAAAATGAGAAGAGTCTTTTTCATTATAATAACTTTTAAAATTAATCGTGTGTGGTTGCAAACGTGCAAAGGTAACTATTTTTTGCGGATTTCCGAAAGATAAGCCTGAATAGTTTTCTCCAGGCCCATATACAAGGCATCGGAAATAAGCGCGTGGCCTATGGAAACTTCGTCGGTCCAGGGGATGGTCTGGATAAAGTAGGCCAGGTTTTCCAGGGAGAGGTCGTGTCCGGCGTTGAGGCCCAGGCCGCATTCGCGGGCCTGTTTGGCGGTTTCCAGATAACGGGCTATGGCCTTTTCCGGGTTCTGGGGGAACTGGGCGGCATAGTCTGCCGTGTACAGCTCCACGCGGTCTGCTCCGCAGGCGGCGGCGCCTTCTGCCATCCGGGGATCCGGGTCAATGAAGATGGAGGTACGGATGCCCTTGGCTTTGAAAGTGTTGCAGAGGTCCGTGAGAAGGGCTTTGTTCTCCAGGGTGTTCCATCCGGCGTTGGAGGTGATGGCGCTGTGGCTGTCAGGAACCATAGTTACCTGGTCCGGCACCACTTCCAGTACCAGGTCCACAAAGCTGGGAACGGTGGGGTTGCCTTCAATATTGAATTCGGTCTTGAGGAGGGGACGGATTTCCCTTACGTCCGAGTAGCGGATGTGGCGCTCGTCGGGTCTGGGATGAACGGTGATTCCCTCTGCTCCGAAGGCCTCGCAATTGAGGGCTGCGCGGGTTACGTCCGGTATATTTCCGCCCCTAGAATTGCGGATGGTTGCTACCTTATTTATATTGACACTGAGTCGGGTCATATTTTCCTTTGTTTTTATGTGCCACAAAAATAAGGAAAATTCTAAGAAATGTGTTAATTTTGGCGTTTGATTTTAGACACTACTATGAAAATAGGATATTTCATTCTTCGGGAAGAATTAAAGTCCGACCCTCGCATGCTCTCCCTCCTTCGTGACCTGGAGCAGGCCACCTTTGAGGTATACGAGATTGGCAATAAAAACGATGTCCAGCCCAATACGGACCTCGTCCTCTCCATGGGTGGAGACGGTACTTTCCTTTCGGCCGCCCACGTGGTGGCAGATATTGGCCTTCCCATCCTGGGCGTTAACTTCGGCCGCATTGGTTTCCTGTGCGAAAATCGGCCCGAAGATGTCAAGAGAGCCCTTCTGGAGGGGGATTTCCGTATTGAGTACCGGACGGTGCTCAACGCCACCCTCAAGGGACCCGATGCCCGCAAATCCATTGGTATGCTGCCTTATTCCGTGAATGAAGTAGCCCTTCACCGCAGCGGCTCTGCCGTACTGGGCATCCACGTGAGCATAGACGGAGAACCCCTGCCCACGTATTGGGCCGACGGCCTGATTGTGGCCACCTCCTCCGGCTCCACCGCTTATTCCCTTAGCGTAGGCGGTCCCATCTGTATGCCCGATACCAAGGTGCTGGTAGTGGCTCCTATTGCTCCGCACAACCTTAATGTTCGGCCCATTGTATTGCCGGAAACCGCCAAAGTGGACATTTCCTTCGAGTCCCGTGACGGCCGCGCCACTATGTCCACGGACAATCGCGTGGTAGAAATCCAACCCGATTGGAGCATCCACGTAGAGATGGCACAATTTTCGCTTAAACGAATCCGGCTTGCCCAGTCGGGCTTCGTGAAGGCTCTCACTTCACGGCTTTTCTGGGGAGAAGATATGAGAAACAATGGATAAAAACAGATTACCCAAGCACGTGTCCATTATTATGGACGGTAACGGCCGCTGGGCCAAGCTCCAGGGAAAGGAGCGGGTCCAAGGCCATATGGAGGGAGTAGAAAGCGTTCGCGCCTGTTTGGAAACCGCTGCCAAGCTGGGCCTCGAGTACTTGTCGGTTTACGCCTTCTCGGAAGAGAACTGGAACCGTCCCGTAGAAGAGGTGTTGGGCATTATGGAGCTCATTATGAAGGCTATGGAGCACGAGCTTTCCAATTTTGTGGAACACAATATCCGGTTCGTGGTGCTGGGTAACCGTGCCCGCCTGGGAGACAGTCTCAACCAGACCATTGACCGCATCTGTGGCGCCACGTCCCAATGCAACGGAACCACTTTCATTATGTTCCTGAGCTACAGTGGAAAGTGGGACATTATGCAGGCCGCCAAGAAGGCCGCCGCCACCCTTACTCCGGAGCAGTTCCAGCAGATGGAAATCAAGGATTTGGATTCCTACCTGGTTACCGCCGGCATCCCGGATCCGGATCTGGTCATCCGCACCTCCGGAGAACTCCGCATCTCCAATTACCTGCTGTGGCAAACCGCTTATTCTGAGTTCTATTTCACGGATGTCCTCTGGCCGGAATTCCGCGAGGCGCAGTTTATGGAGGCCCTGGAAGCCTATGCCGCCCGCGACCGCCGTTATGGAAAAGTGAAATAAAATGCTTACCTTTGCAAGATAACAATTTAGCTGGAATGACAGGAAAAAAGATACTCTGCATCGCTGCCCTGCTGCTTGCGGCCGTCTCCCTTAAGGCCCAGAGCGGGAAAAGCGGCATAGAAGTAGACTATAACCGTCCCAAGAAATATGTAGTGGGCGGTGTTGGCGTAGAAGGAAACCAGTATTTCAACGAGCATCAGATTCTTCAGCTCACAGGTATGCAGGCCGGTCAGGAAATCACCGTCCCCGGTGACGATGTAACCGGCATTGTCAAGCGTCTGGTGGCCCAGCGTTATTTTGAAGACGTGGCCGTGGTCATTGACTCCCTCAGCGCATCGGCTGATACAGCTTGGTTCAAGGTGTGCATCAGGGAGCGCCCGCGTGTTTCCCGCTGGACCTACAGCGGCGTCAAGTCAGGAGAGAAGAAAGACCTCCAGGAGCGTTTGAACCTCCGTCCCGGCCGTGAATATTCGGACTATGTAAAGAATACCTCCATCGATATTATCAAGCGTTATTATAAGGAGAAAGGTTACCTTAAGGTGGATGTGGATGCCCAGGTGGTCAAGGACAGTATGATCCGCAGCGCCATCCGCGTCAATTTTGACGTGAACCGCGGCCCTAAGGTCCGTATCAAAAACATCAACTTTTCCGGTAACGAGCACGTGAAGGAGTACAAGCTGGCCAAGAATATGCGCGAGACCCACTCCAACAAGTGGTACAACTTCTTCAAGAGCAAGAAATTCAAGGAAAAGGAATACGAAAATGACCGCAAGACCGTCCTGGACGCCTTCAATGAGGCCGGTTACCGTGACGCCCGCCTGGTCAAGGACTCCATCTATTACCTGCCCGACGGCAAGCACCTTGCCATTGATATGCAGTTTGACGAAGGTCCGCAGTATTACTTCCGCAACATTACCTGGACGGGTAACTCCGTTTATTCCACAGACGTTCTCAACGAGATTCTCCAGGTCAAGAAGGGAGATATCTACGATATGGTTACCCTTAACAAGCGCCTCCTGGGCGGTGGTAAGGAAAACGAGTACGACGTATCCAAACTGTACCGAGACAACGGTTACCTCTTCCTCCAGCTCACGCCGGTGGAGGTAAACATCCAGAACGATTCCGTTGACCTCGAGATCCGTATTTCCGAGGGTAAGCCGGCCACCATCAACGACGTTATCATCAACGGTAACGACTTAACCAACGAGCGTGTGGTCCGCCGTCAGGTGATGACGCGTCCCGGTTACCTGTTCAGCCAGTCCGACTTTGAGCGTTCCATCCGTGAAATTGCCTCTATGGGCCAGTTTGACCCGGAAGCCATTATGAAGCAGGGAGAAGGTTACTCCATCCTGCCCAACCAGATCAGCAACACGGTAGACGTTATTTATAATGTAACGGAGAAACCCTCCTCCCAGCTGGAACTCTCCGGCGGTTGGGGCGGTAACACCTTCGTGCTCACGGCCGGTGTAAGCTTCAACAACTTCTCTACCCGCCGTATGCTGGAGAAGGGCGCCTGGCGTCCGGTTCCGCTTGGAGACGCCCAGAACCTCTCGTTCCGCTTCCAGACCAACGGTAAGTACTACACTTCCCTCAGCGCCAGCTTCTCCGAGCCCTGGCTCTTTGGCAAGAAACCTACTTCCCTGAGCATCTCCACGTATTATTCCAGAATGACGGACTCCTACCTGGCCATTGGTATCCTGTCCACCGACAAGATGTTTGAGGTGTTCGGTTTCAATGCCGGTCTGGGTACCCGCCTCAAGTGGCCCGATAACTACTTTGTCCTTTACAACGGTCTTAGCTGGCAAACTTACAAGCTCACCAACTGGACCAACAGCTACTTCGCCTTCAACGACGGTATATCCCACAACCTGAGCTATACCATCAACCTGTCCCGTAACTCCTCCGACCAGCAGATTTACCCCCGTACCGGTTCCGAGTTCTCTGCTTCCCTGCAGATTACTCCTCCGTTCTCCCTGTTCAGAAAGTATACGTACGACGAAGACGGCAACAAGGTCCCGGTCAAGAGCTGGAAAGATGTGGACTACGACAATTGGACCGCCGCCCAGCGTTACAAGTGGATTGAGTACCACAAGTGGAAGGTCAGCGGTACCGTTTATACCAAACTCGTTGGAGACCTGGTCCTGATGACCCGCGCCCAATTCGGTTATCTGGGTTACTTCAACCGCAACTGGGGTTATTCTCCCTTCGAGAACTTCCAGGTGGGTGGTGACGGTATGTCCGGTTATATGACCTATGGTGCAGAAATCATCTCCCTGCGCGGTTACGAAGACTATTCCCTTACGCCCAAGAAAGTTACTCCCTACAGCCAGAACAACATAAGTTACGCCGGTAACGTATACGACAAGTTTACGGTAGAACTCCGTTACCCGGTGATCCTGCAACCGCAGAGTACCATCTACGCCCTGGTCTTCCTGGAGGGTGGTAACTGCTGGAGCGATATCAGAGAATTCAACCCGTTCCAGATCAAGCGCAGCGCCGGTGTAGGTGTGCGTGTGTTCCTCCCTATGATTGGTCTGCTGGGTGTTGACTGGGGCTACGGCTTCGACGACAAGACCAACGGCGGTAGCCAGTTCCACTTTGTCCTGGGACAGCAGTTCTAGCAAGGCACAGTATTTGAAAGAATTGTCCCGGACCTAATTTAGAAGAAAACAAAAATTAATTGAAGATATGAAAAAACTATTTGTCATTGCTCTTGCAGCACTTGCTACCCTCACCGCTTCTGCCCAGCAGTTCGGTAAGGTGAACTTCAACGAGATTGTGATGCTGGCCCCCGAAATGGACGCCGCCCGTGAAACCATTGCCGCTTCCCAGAAAGAGGCCGAAGAAACCTACGCCGCTATGGTGGAGGAATATCAGGGCAAGATGAACCAGTATCAGCAGAAGCAGGCCACCTGGACTGCCGCCATCCGCGAATCCAAGGAGCGTGAGCTTATGGAAATCCAGAACCGCATTCAGGAATTCCAGCAGTCCATCTCCCAGGAGCTCCAGACTCAGCAGAACCAGCTCACCGCTCCCATCCAGGAGAAGGCCAACAAGATTGTGATGGATATTGCCAAGGCCAAGGGTCTGGTAGCCCTCTTCGATATTTCCCAGGCTATCTACTTCGATGAGTCCAAGGTGCTGGATATCACCAACGAGGCCCGCAAGGCTATGGGTATTCCGGACAGCCGCACCCTCGAATCCCTCCAGGCCGAACTTCAGGCCCAGGCCGAAGCCGCTCAGGCCAAGTAAGTCAATTATAAACCATAAAAAAACTCCGACTCAATTGAGCCGGAGTTTTTTGTAGTCTGCCAAATGGCTTAGATCGTGCCTTGCTCGAGCATTGCCGTTGCGACCTTCATAAAGCCGGCGATGTTGGCGCCCTTTACGTAGTCGATGCTGCCGTCGGGCTGGGTGCCGTACTTGACGCACTGCTCGTGGATGGACTTCATGATGAAGTGCAGCTTGTCGTCCACTTCCTGGCCGCTCCAGGAGATGTGCTCTGCGTTCTGGGTCATTTCCAGACCGGAAGTAGCCACACCACCGGCGTTCACAGCCTTACCGGGAGCGAAGAGGATGCCGTTGTGCTGGAAATAGTGAATGGCACCGGGCTGGCAACCCATATTGGAAACCTCGCAGCAGCACCAGCAGCCGTTGGCTACCAGTTCCTTGGCGTCGTCTTCAGAAAGCTCGTTCTGGAAGGCGCAGGGGAGGGCGATGTCGCAAGGGATGCTCCAAGCCTTCTTGCCGGCGGTAAACTTTGCCTTGCCGGGGAACTTGGTGGCCATATCTTCCACCATGTTGCGGTTGGAGGCACGCATAACCAGCATATAGTCAATCATCTCGCGGGTGATGCCTTCGGGGATTTCGCAAACACCGTCAGGTCCGGAGATGGCCACAACCTTGGCGCCCAGCTCAGTGGCCTTGATGGCGGCGCCCCAAGCTACGTTACCGAAGCCGGAGAGGGCCACTTTCTTGCCCTTGATGTCCTTGCCGGCTTTCTCCAGCAGGTGATGGGTGAAGTACAGGGCACCGAAACCGGTGGCTTCCGGACGGAGGATGGAACCGCCCCAGGTGCCGCCCTTACCGGTGAGAACGCCGGTGTTGTACTGGCGGGCCAGCTTCTTGTACATACCATAGAGGTAACCAATCTCACGGCCGCCTACGCCCACGTCACCGGCAGGGATATCCTGGTCGGGTCCGATGCAGTTCCAGAGCTCCAGCATGAAAGCCTGGCAGAAGCGCATAATCTCGTCGTTGGACTTGCCCACGGGGTCAAAGTCACTGCCGCCCTTGGCGCCGCCCATAGGAAGGGTGGTGAGGGCGTTCTTGAACGTCTGTTCAAAGCCCAGGAATTTGAGCATGGAAGGCGTTACGGCTTTGTGGAAGCGGAGACCGCCTTTATAGGGACCGATGGCACTGTTGAACTGGATGCGGTAGCCGGTGTTGGTCTGGACTTCTCCCTTGTCGTCAATCCAGGTTACGCGGAAGGTGAAGATGCGGTCCGGTTCTACCAGACGCTCCACGATCTTGGCTTTTTCAAATTCGGGATGCTGATTGTATACATCCTCGATAGACTCCAGCACTTCCTGAACAGCCTGAAGGTACTCTTTCTCAAGCGGGTACTTGGCCTGGAGGCGTGCCATGATGTCAGTGGTTTTCATGATGAAAAATAAAGTTTTGGTTAATTATTATTATTAAGTAATAGTGTCAAAAGTGATACAAATTTAAAGAGAAAAACGGGA
>JAEEGJ010005863.1_pt1 | contig 37798 bp, 33 predicted proteins | sample 8958761 | NCBI WGS metagenome assembly JAEEGJ01 (sample SAMN16246546, study PRJNA631951) | gut metagenome | biome: gut microbiome; feature: rumen; material: RS-attached | host: Bos | place: Iran: Karaj | collected 2018-10
ATCGAGTACTACGTCAAGATCCTCAAGCAGAAGACGATCCAGCGCGACCTGATCTCCGCCTCGTACGACATCCTGCGGGATTCGTTCGACGACTCGATCAAGGTGGACGACCTGATCGACAAGGCGCAGAGCAAGGTCTACGACGCCATCCAGAGCAATGTCCGCCGCGAAGTGCAGGACATAGGCAGCCTGATCAACATCGCGATGTCGGACATCCAGGAGATGCAGGGCAATACCGGCCTGAACGGCGTGCCCTGCGGCTTCTACAGCATCGACCGCATCACGATGGGCTGGCAGAAGTCCGACCTGATCATCCTGGCGGCCCGCCCCTCCGTGGGTAAGACGGCGTTCTCGCTCAACCTGGCGCGCAACGCCGCGGTGGACCACCACATGGCGGTCGCCTTCTTCTCGCTGGAAATGTCCGCCATCCAGCTGGTCAAGCGTCTGATCACGTCCGAGTCCGGCCTGCCGGCCGACAAGATCAAGGGCGGCGCCAAGCTGGAGGACTATGAATGGGAGCAGTTGGAGTACAAACTCAAGGCGCTGTCCAAGGCGCCGCTCTATATCGACGACACGCCGGGTCTCCCGCTCATGGAGTTCCGCACCAAGGCCAAGAACCTGGTGAAGAACAAGGGCGTGCGCCTCATCATCGTGGACTACCTGCAGCTGATGCAGGGCCCCGCGGAGCTGAAGGGCATGCGCGAGCAGGAGGTGGCGGCCATTTCCCGTACGCTCAAGGCCACGGCCAAGGAGCTGGACGTGCCGATCATCGCCCTGTCCCAGCTCTCCCGCCAGGCCGTGCAGCGGCAGGGTGGCGGCGGCAAGCCGCAGCTGTCCGACCTGCGCGAGTCCGGCTCCATCGAGCAGGACGCCGATATGGTGATTTTCATCCATCGCCCGGATTTCGTGGGCCTCAGCGAGAATCCCGAAGACAAAGAGAAGACGCAGATTATCATCGCCAAGCACCGCAACGGCGAGACCTGCGATATCGATATGCTCTTCAAGAGCGAGCAGATCCGCTTCGTCGAGCTCGACGATTCGCTGGATATGCGGGCGGGCTCGATGACCATCGACTCCGCCATGAACACGATGGTAAACAATGAGTTCCAGTAGCGAAATATCCCATCGCGGCCGTATCGTCGCGATCACGCCGGAAGTCACGACCGTGGAAATCGTGTCCGAGTCGGCCTGCGCCGCCTGCCACGCCAAGGGGCTTTGCAGCCTGGGCGACAGCCAGGCCAAACTGGTTGAACTCCCGACCCGGGGTTGGGACAACTACAGCGTGGGCCAGGAAGTGAACGTGGTTCTGCGGGCCTCGATGGGCCACAAGGCCGTCTGGCTTGCCTACGTGATCCCCCTGCTGATCATGGTCGCCGCCTTGCTGGGCGCGCTCGCCGCCGGCGGTTCCGAACTGCTCGCCGGCTTGCTCGCCATCGGCGCCATCGCCCTCTACTACCTGGTGATCTGGCTGCTCCGCGGCCGGCTCCGGAATGAATATATATTCAACATTCAAGCATAATGACACAAACTTTTATCTGGACCGTCGCCATCCTGACCGTCCTGGGTCTTCTGCTTGCGCTCATCCTGTTCTGGGTGGCGCGCAAGTTCAAGGTCGAGGAGGATCCCCGGATTGACGAAGTGGAGAAGGTGATGCCCGGCGCCAACTGTGGCGGCTGCGGCTTCGCCGGATGCCGCGCTTTCGCCGATGCGGCGGTCAAAGCACCTAACCTGGACAACCAGTACTGCCCTGTGGGCGGTGACGAGGTGATGCAGAAGGTGGCTTCCATCCTCGGCTTTACGGTGGCCGCCAAGGCCCCGCAGGTGGCCGTGGTCCGCTGCAACGGCACTTGCGAGGCGCGTCCGCGCACGAACGAGTACGACGGCGCGAAGTCCTGCCGGGTCAAGGCCGCGCTCTACAGCGGCGACACCGGCTGCGCCTTCGGCTGCCTGGGCTGCGGCGACTGTGTGGCCGCCTGCCAGTTCGGCGCCCTGTCGATGGATCCCGCCACGGGTCTTCCCGTCGTGGACGAAGACAAGTGCACCGCCTGCGGCGCCTGCGCCAAGGCCTGTCCCAAGCACATCATCGAGCTTCGCCTCAAGGGTCCGCGCGGCATGCGCGAATTCGTGTCCTGTATGAACAAGGACAAGGGCCCCGCGGCCAAGAAGGCCTGCGCCAACGCCTGCATCGGCTGTGGCCTGTGCGCCAAGACCTGTACGCACGACGCCATCACCGTGACGGACAACGTGGCCTACATTGATTTCAACAAGTGCAAGCTTTGCCGCGAGTGCGAAGCGGTCTGCCCGACCGGCGCCATCCACGGGGTCAATTTCCCGAAGGAGCTGGACAAGGAGGCCGTCAAGAAGCGCATCGCCGACCGCAAGGCGAAAGCCGCCGAGGCCGCCAAGGCCGCGGAAGAAAAGAAGGAGGTCGCCAATGGGTAAACTGACATTCTCGATGGGTGGTGTCCACCCCCACGACAGCAAATTCTCCCGCGCATGCGCCATCGAGGAGCTTCCGCTCCCGCAGACGGTTTACGTCTCGATGGCCCAGCACCTGGGCGCCCCGGCCAAACCGCTGGTCGCCCCCGGCGACAAAGTGGTCGTCGGCCAGGTGATCGCGGAACCGGGCGGCTTCATCTCCGCCTTCGTCCATTCCCCGGTCTCGGGTACGGTCAAGGCCGTGGCCCCGCGCAAGGACCTCGCCGGCAACCCCGTCATGCACGTGGAGATTGCCGTTGAGGGCGATGAGTGGGACCCTGCGATCGACCGCAGCCAGGACCTCGTGACCGCCATCCCCGACGACAAGGCGGCCATCCTTGACAAGATCAAGGCGGCCGGCGTCGTGGGTCTGGGCGGCGCGACCTTCCCGACCCACGTCAAGCTGAGCCCGCCTCCCGGCAAGGTGGCGGAGTGCCTGATCCTCAATGGCGCCGAGTGCGAGCCGTTCCTGACGAGCGACTTCCGCATCATGGTCGAGCGCCCGAAGGAGATCGTGGTCGGCGCCGCCATCATGCAGAAAGTGCTGGGCGGCTGCCCGTGCGTGATCGGCATTGAAGAGAACAAGCCCGAGGCGATTGCCTCGATGAGCGCCGCCGTCGCCGAGCTCGGCTATCCGGGCATTCAGGTGCAGGTGCTCAAGAAGCGCTACCCGCAGGGCGGCGAGAAGCAGCTCATCGACGCGGTGATGCACCGCCAGGTGAAGTCCGGCGGCCTGCCGATCGATGTGGGTGCCGTGGTGCAGAACGTGGCCACCTCGCTGGCCGTCTATGAGGCGGTCCAGAAGAACAAGCCGCTGATTACCAACGTGCTGACGATCACCGGCGACCAGATCCCCGTCTCGCAGCAACACAACTACCTGTTCCGTATCGGCATCCCGCTCTCCTACATCGTGGAGCACGCGGGCGGCATCCCCGACAGCGCGGCCAAGCTGATCAGCGGCGGCCCGATGATGGGCAAGGCGATCAGCAACCTGGACGCCACCACCGTCAAGGGTTCCTCCTCCGTGCTGTACCTCAGCGAAGCGGCCACCCGGCGCCAGCCGGAGACGAACTGCATCCGCTGTGGCAAGTGCGCGGACGCCTGCCCGATGGGCCTGGAACCGTTCCTGCTCAACCGGCTCTACAAGGTCGGCGACCTCGACGCGCTCGAGCAGAACGCCGCCCAGGATTGTATTGAATGCGGCTGCTGCCTGTACAGCTGCCCCGCCCACATCCCTCTGCTGGACCAGATCCGTCAGGCGAAGGGCCAGGTAATGGGCGTCATCCGCGCCCGCGCTGCCGCCGCCAAGGCTGCCGCCGAAGCTGCCAAAGCCGCCGCAGAAGCAAAATAGTAATTGCGTATGGACAAGAAATATATCGTTTCTCCGAATCCGCACATCCACGCGAACGTCTCCACGACCTCCATCATGCGGGACGTGATCATCGCGCTGTGCCCTGCGATTCTGGTTTCCGTCCTCGCGTACGGCTGGGCCGAGCTCCTCGTCCTCGCCGTGAGCGTGCTCTCCTGCGTGCTGCTGGAGTGGGCGGTGACCCGGTGGATGATGAAGCGTCCTTCGACGGTCGGCGACCTGTCCGCCGTCGTCACGGGCCTGCTTCTCGCCATGAACCTGCCGTCCGCGATTCCCCTGTGGATCGTGTTCATCGGCGCGTTCGTGGCCATCTGCGTGGCCAAGCTGCCCTTCGGCGGCATCGGCCAGAATGTGTTCAACCCGGCCATCACCGGCCGCGTCTTCCTGCTGGTGTCCTTCCCGGCCCAGATGACCAACTGGAATCCGACGCCGGGCTTCGTCGCCCTGCCGGACGCCATTTCCGGCGCCACGCCGCTGAGCGCCCTCAAGGAAGCGCTCAAGTCCGGTTCCACCATCCCCCAGTTCATGGAGGCGAACGGCTACGACCTGGCTTCCTTCCTCTGGGATGCTGGTGCTTCCGCGGGTGAGATTTCCGCCGGCGCGCTGCTGCTCGGCTTCGTGTACCTGCTGATCCGCCGCGTGGTCAAGCCCTGGATTCCGGTCGCCGTGCTCGGCACGATGGCGATCATTTCCGCGATCTTCAGCGGCATCAACCCGGAGGTGTACACCGGCGTGCAGTTCAACCTGCTGACCGGCGGCGCCATGCTGGGCGCCCTGTTCATGGCCACGGACTACGTGACCTCTCCGATGAGCACCCTGGGCGGCGTCATCTACGGTATCGGCATCGGTGTGATCGCGATGATGATCCGCTACTTCGGATCCTATCCGGAGGGCATGTCGTTCGCCATCCTGCTGATGAACTGCACCGTGCCCCTGCTGAATATGTGGTTCCACCAAAAGAAATACGGGAGGGCGTAAGATGGCAGCACAATCCACACTGAAGAACATGGCACTCTGCCTGTCGGCCGTGTGCCTCATCTGCTCGGCCGTGGTCGGCGGTGCCTATGCCCTGACCAAGGAGCCGATCGACGAAGCGGCGAAGGCCAAGACCACCGCTTCCATCGCCCGCGTGCTGCCCGCCTTCACGGCGGAGCCCGAACTGGGCAGCATCGAACTGAACGGTGCGAACTACACGTATTACCGCGTCCCGGGCACGGGCGTCGCGGTCATCTCCGCGACCTCCGGCTTCGGCGGCATCCTCTCCGTGATGGTGGGCATCGCCGAGGACGGCACGATCCACAACACCACGGTCCTCTCGCACAGCGAGACGCCGGGCCTGGGTGCCAAGTGCACCACCGACGAGCACTTCATCGCGCAGTTCCAGGGTTTCGACCCGACGGCGAAGACCCTCGCGGTGAAGAAGGACGGCGGCGACGTGGACGCCATCACGGCTTCCACGATCACTTCCCGCGCCTACGCGCTGGCGGTGTCCAACGCCGTGGCCGTGTTCAACCAACTCAAAGAAGGAGGGCTGAGCAATGAGTAAACTGCATTTCGTCACCGACGGGTTCGTCAAGAACAACCCGACCTTCGTGCTGGTGCTCGGCATGTGTCCGACGCTGGCCACCACCACTTCCGCGATGAACGGTCTGGAGATGGGCCTCGCGACCATGTTCGTGCTCATCCTCAGCAACATCGTGATTTCGCTGGTCGCCCCGATGGTGCCCGACAAGGTCCGCATCCCGGTGTACATCACCGTGATTGCGACCTTCGTGACCGTGCTCCAGCTGCTGATGCAGGCCTTCACGCCCGCAGTTTATGAGACGCTCGGCCTGTTCATCCCGCTGATCGTCGTGAACTGTATCGTCCTGGGTCGTGCGGAAGGTTTCGCCAATAAGCACGGGGTGGGTGAGTCCGCCCTCGACGGCCTCGGCGTCGGCCTGGGCTTCACCGCCTCGCTGACCGTGATCGGCATCGTCCGGGAGATCCTCGGCAGCGGCGCCGTGTTCGGCTGGAAGTTCATCTCCGGCGACGGCATCCTCGCCTTCGTCATGGCGCCCGGCGCCTTCCTGGTGCTCGGCTTCCTGATGGTCCTGTTCAACAAGTATCTTGCTAAAAAGTAGTGCGCCATGGAATACTTCCTCATTTTCGTCTCGGCGATTTTCGTCAATAATATCCTGCTGGCGCAGTTCCTGGGCATCTGCCCCTTCCTGGGCGTTTCCAACAAGCTGTCCACGGCCACGGGCATGTCCGGAGCGGTCTGCTTCGTGATCACGCTCGCCACCGTGGTGACCTACCTGCTGAACCAGTACCTGCTGGTGCCTTTCGGCCTGGAGTTCCTGCAGACCATCTCCTTCATCCTCGTGATCGCCGCCCTCGTGCAGATGGTGGAGATCGTGCTGAAGAAGATCAGTCCTTCGCTTTACCAGGCGCTGGGTATTTTCCTGCCCCTGATCACCACGAACTGCGCCGTGCTCGGCGTGGCCATCACCGTGGTGACCAAGGAGTTCGCCCTGGGCGGCGCCGCGCCGCATATGCTGAACCTCGGCGAGGCCGTGGTGTACGCCGTGGCCACTTCGCTCGGCTACGGCCTCGCGATGTGCCTGTTCGCCGGCCTGCGCGAGCACCTGGCGGGCAACGACGTGCCCAAGGCTTTCAAGGGCCTGCCGATCGCGCTCATCACCGTAGGCATCATGGCGCTGGCCTTCCTTGGTTTCTCTGGAATTGTTTAATTTAACCCATCATTATTATGAAAAAGATTCTGACTATCCTCATCGCGGTGCTTGCTTTTGTAACCGTCGCTTCCGCGCAGCCGCGCGCCCTGGGTGTCCGTGCCGGTTACGGCGGAGAAATATCCTACCAGCACACCACCGGTCCCGGTTTCATCGAGGCTGACCTCGGTTTCCTCGCAGGTCATGGTTTCTATCTGACCGGCGTCTATGATTTCATCCTCGCCAATGCCGGCATCTGCAATTTCTATGTCGGTCCCGGTGTGCAGCTGGGTGCCTGGACGGATAAGGACGCTGCCGGGTTCAACCTGGGTGTCGTCGGCCAGATGGGCGTCGAGTTCGAGATTCCGTCCATTCCGATGAACATCTCGATCGACTGGCGTCCGGCCTTCTACTTCATGCACGGTGGCTTCGGCTGGGACGGCTTCGCCCTCGGTCTTCGCTACCGCTTCTAGCGGCAAGCCTTAGTCAAAAAATCCCCGAATAACGAACAATTCGGGGATTTTTTGTGTATATTTGAAAGCTATGTATCAAATCCTTTCCAAAGAGATGCTGACTCCGGCGATCTGCCGGATGAAGGTGGAGGCCCCGCGGCTCGCAGCAGCCGCCCAGCCGGGCCAGTTCCTGATCGTCCGCGCGGACGAGAAGGGCGAGCGGATCCCGTTGACCATCAGTGATTTCGATGCGAAACGGGGGACTGTGACCATTGTCACGCAGAAGATCGGCGCGTCCAGCACCGATATCATTGCCTTTGAGCCCGGTGAGGCGTTCGCCGACGTGGTCGGCCCCTTGGGTCTGCCCTCCGAGTTCGTTACGATGGCTCCCGAGGAGCTGAAGAAGCAGCGCTACATCCTGATCGCCGGCGGTGTGGGTACCGCTCCGGTGTATCCGCAGGCCAAGTGGCTCAAGGAGCACGGCGTGCCCGTGGACGTCATCATCGGCGCCAAGACCAAGGACCTGCTGATCTACGTGGAGGAGATGCGCGCGGTTTGCGACAACCTCTTCATCTGCACGGACGACGGTTCTGAGGGTTTCCACGGCATGGGCACCAATATGCTCGAGCACGTTGTCTCGGAAGGACACCAATACACCCAGGCCGTGATCATCGGCCCGATGATCATGATGAAGTTTACGACCCTGACCTGCAAGAAGCTGGGCATCCCCGCCATCGTGAGCCTCAATACGCTGATGGTGGACGGCACCGGCATGTGCGGCGCCTGCCGCGTGAGCGTGGGCGGCAAGACGCGCTTCGCGTGCGTCGAGGGTCCGGAGTTCGACGGCTACCAGGTCGATTTCGACGAGGCGATGCGCCGTCAGGGCCAGTACAAGGCCGAAGAGGCCGAGGCCAATGAGAAACATGTCTGTAAAATAGGGAGGGGCAAGTAATATGGCAAACAAGATTCCCCGTGTACCGGTGCGCGAGCAGGACCCGAAGGTCCGCGCCACCAATTTCGACGAAGTGTGCTACGGCTACAACAAGGAGGAGGCGCTCCTGGAGGCCTCCCGTTGCCTGAACTGCAAGAACCCGCGCTGTATGACGGCGTGCCCGGTGGGCCTGCAGATTCCGCGTTTCATCGCGGAGCTGGCCCAGGGCAACATCGCCGGCGCCGCTGCGGTGATTGCGGAAGATTCTTCCCTGCCTGCCGTCTGCGGCCGCGTGTGCCCGCAGGAGACCCAGTGCGAGGGCAGCTGCGTCCTCGGCGTCAAGGGCGAGCCGGTTGCGATCGGCAAACTCGAGCGCTTCGTCGCGGATTATAGCCGCGAGCAGGGCGCCCAGGCCGCGAAGGTCGCGCCTGCAAACGGCAAGAAAGTCGCGGTCATCGGTTCCGGCCCTGCCGGCCTGGCCTGCGCGAGCGACCTCGCGAAGTGGGGCTACGACGTGACCATCTTCGAGGCGCTGCACAAAGCTGGCGGCGTGCTCGAGTATGGTATTCCGGAGTTCCGTCTCCCGAAGGACAAGGTGCTCAAGCACGAGATTGAGGCGGTGCGCGCCCTCGGCGTCAAGATAGAGACCAACGTCATCATCGGCCGGACCGTGACCATCGATTCGCTGATGGACCAGGAAGGCTTCAAGGCCGTCTTCATCGGCACGGGCGCCGGTCTGCCCAAGTTCATGGGCATCCCGGGCGAGAACTACAACGGCGTGTTCTCCGCCAACGAGTTCCTGACCCGCAACAACCTGATGAAGGCCTGGCGCGAGGACTACCTCACGCCGATCCACGCCGGCAAGAAGGTCTGCGTCGTGGGTGGCGGCAACGTCGCCATGGACGCGGCCCGCACGGCCCTGCGCCTCGGCGCGGAGGTGCACATCGTGTACCGCCGTACGGAGGCCGAACTGCCTGCCCGTAAGGAGGAGGTGCACCACGCCATCGAGGAGGGTATCATCTTCGACATGCTGACGAACCCCGTTGAGGTGATCGGCGACGAGCGCGGCTGGGTCAAGGCCCTGAAGTGCGTCAAGATGGAGCTCGGCGAGCCCGACGAGAGCGGCCGCCGCAGCCCGGTGCCCGTCGAGGGCTCCGAGTTCGAGATCCCGACGGAGACGGTCATCATGGCCCTCGGTACTTCGCCGAACCCGCTGATTTCCAAGACCACGAAGGGTCTGGAGGTCAACCGACGCGGCTGCCTCGTGGCCACGGAAGAGGGTGCGACCACCCGTCCGGGCGTGTTCGCCGGCGGCGACGCCGTCACGGGAGCCGCCACGGTGATCCTCGCCATGGGCGCGGGTCGCACGGCCGCCAAGGCCATCGACGCTTACCTGAAGCAGAACTAATACGATGCCGGGGCCAGTACGGCCCCGGTTGTTTTTTGATAACCACATAATGAAACTTCAAGACCTGACCGCACCTCTCGGAACCTGGAAGTTCTGGAAGGAGCTCCTGATCATGACCGTCGGCATGTTCATCGCCGCGGCTGCCGTGTATTATTTCCTCGTCCCCAGCAAGATTGTCGTGGGCAGCATCTCCGGTCTCTCGATCGTGGTCAGCGCCCTGTTCGAGCAGGCCGGCATCGCCATCAAGGTGTCCACGGTCGTGCTCATCATCAATGCCATCCTGCTGGTGCTGGCGTATTTCCTGATCGGCAAGGAATTCGGCGTCAAGACCTGCTACACGGCCCTGATCCTCGGTCCGATGATGGACCTCTGGGAGAAGATCTGTCCCTACACGAACCTGCTCGCTCCGGGGGAGACCTCGGTGATGGGCGACCTCTGGTTCGACCTCGTCTGCTTCGTGCTCATCCTGAGCATGTCGCAGGCCATCATGTTCCGGATCAACGCCTCCACGGGCGGCCTGGACATCCTGGCGAAGATCGTCAACAAGTACCTCCATTTCGACATCGGCCTGTCGGTGACCATCGCCGGTGTGGTCATCTGCTGCACGGCCTTCTTCGTGAACCCGTTCCGGCTCGTGATCATCGGCCTCATAGGCACCTGGATCAATGGCCTGATCGTGGACTACTTCATGGCGTCGCTGAGCCGCCGCAAGCGGGTCTGCATCATCTCCGACGAGCATGAACTCATCCGTGACTACATCGTCAACAAGATCGTGCGCGGCTGCACCTTGTACGAGTGCACGGGCGGCTTCAAGGGCGACAAGCGCGTGGAGGTCCAGGCCCTGCTGACCAAGGACGAGTTCGCCGACCTGATGAAGTTCCTGCGGGACAACAAGGTCCAGGCCTTCATCACCGCCGGCAACGTCAGCGAAGTCTACGGCCTCTGGTCGGATCACAAAAAGCATCACGCAAAATAAGGTTAACCCCAAAGCCATGGAAACAAAACAGTGCTCAAAGTGCCATCAAGAGAAACCCATCTCTGAGTTCTATGCTCAACGTGGGCATAAAAATGGCGTTATGAGCCTGTGCAAAGAGTGTTTCAATCGGTTCTGTGTGGAAAGATGGAAGCAGAGAAAGATCAAGTATATCAAACAGTTAGGTGGTCGGTGCGAGTGTTGCGGCCTTGAATTGACGGAAACCAACTACTGTGTGTTTGACTTTCACCACACGGATCCTGACGTAAAGGAATACATGTGGACAAAACTCCGGTTGTTCTCTGATTCGCGGATTCAGGAAGAGCTCTCCAAATGCAAGTTGCTATGTGCAAATTGCCACAGATTGGCTCACGCAGAATAGTAGTCCCTGAGAGATTCGAACTCTCGACTTACGGTTTAGAAGACCGTTACTCTATCCAACTGAGTTAAGGGACCGGGGGTGCAAATATACGGATTTTTCGGGAAAATATAGTCATTCCGGGCCGGAGCCGGAATCGGGGCGCCAGAATGAAAATTTTTTTTACCTTTATCTGGCGTTTCCTTAACCATGGACATCGAGCATCAAATAAAGAAATACTACAAGCAGTTGTGTATCTATGCCCTGCATTTCATACCGGACACGGCCGCGGTGGAGGATCTGGTGCTGGAGGTCTTCGTGGACATCTGGAAGAGTCAGGCCGAGGTCCGGGATGTCAAGGCCTATTTGTTCGCTTCGGTGCGGAATCGATGCTTGAACTATCTGCGTAAGCGGAGTTTGTCTCAAGTCGTGGTTGATCTTGAGGAATTGGCGGCGGAGGAGCCGGAGGACAGTGCCGAGACAGAAGCGCGCATCTGGTCTGTCCTTGACGCCTTTCCCGATCGGATGCGTGAGGCTTTCCTGCTGAGCAAGAGGGATGGGATGCGCTATGAAGACATCGCTGTCCGCTTGGGTATTTCAGTCCATACCGTGCGGAATCACATTGCGAAGGCGACCAGGAGAATCCAGCGCGTATTAGATATTTTTTAGTTTTTTTTCAGTATCGAATAGTACTTTCCCGTTTTTATTGTGTCTATAAGGTAGGAAAAGCAAAATAATATGAATCCTGCCAAGTTACTATTCGCCTTTCTTCCGATGGTATCTGCTTGCGTCAAGCAGGTGGACTTGGTTGTCGGAGACAGGCAGTTGGTCGTAGACTGCATCCTGTCTGAATCGGCGCAGCAAACCCTGTATTTATCTTGGACAAACGGGAAAACCGGAGTCAACCCGGAAGCGCTGGATGGCGCGGTGGCGACGCTGACCGACCTGACCAAGTTGCGGAAGGCCGGGACGTTCGTGCCGGGCCCGGAGGGGACTTGGACGCTGGACTACGCCGCCATCCCGGAGCACAGCTACCGGTTAGAGGTGGAGGTTCCGGGATATGGAACGGTCAGCGCGGAAGATACCATGCCTCCTGCGGTGGATGTTTCGTATGCCAGAGGAAAGTTCCACAAACTCGATGTTGAAAATCCTGAATACTTCCTTATCCCGGATTTTTACGTCGATCCGGATTTCATTATCGGCCCCTCAGGAGGCTATTATGAGTGGAACGAAATCAGAAGTGTCTTCTATCAGTCGGCTTCTTTGCCGAACCATCTCCTTATTCAAGGTTTTGTATATGATGAGGAGTCGGAAGAACACAGTTTGTCAGAAAGGATGTGCACCGATTCCCCGGGTGTACTTAATGGTAATCTGAACGGGGAAGTCTATGGCTTAAAAATGAACGATGGTTTGTTGAATCCTTCGCTTGTTGGTTTCAGTTGTCATCATCGTTATCTACGAATAGAAAAAAAAACTGCCATTCAGCAAGAATATTTTACCGTTTCTGGAGATTTTCGGGAAGGACAATGGGGATTTGGCATTTTCCCGGAAGCGAGAGATAAAACGTTGCCGACATTTGTTCCTATGTCTGCAACGGATGACTACCTGCTTTTTACCGCCTTGTCGGACAAGTATAATCAATATATTGATGAAGCGGAACTCCTTTGGAAAAGAAATGAATCGAGTCTGCTGTCTGACCGGTTCATTCGGGAATCTCCCTATTCAAATATAGAAGGTGGGACTGGCTTTTTCGGGGCCTCCACGTCGCAAATCCTTCCCGTTGCACAATTATATACTACTGATTATAAAATTAGTACATTATGAAACGCGTAATTCTCCCTTTTGTGGCCACAGTTCTAGTGAGCACATTCTCCTGCCAAAAAGCAGAAAATGTTTCTTTGAGCTCTCAAGTAGACAAGCCGAGTCCGGTGACAAAAGCTGGTGATCCTTCGTTTTCCTCGGATAGATTTGCGGTTTCCCTGTCTGACGCGAAGCGTTATTCTGAATTATATAAACCAGGGAAACCTTATTCCGTGACTCCCTATGTGGAAGACAGAGACACGTTGCTCTATCTTATAAATTACAATGAAGGTTGGTTGGTTCTTTCTGGGGATAGGCGAATGAATCCGGTTTTTGCACAAGATGCTCAAGGATTCATTACAATGAAAGACGAATCTGCTTGTAGTTTTTGGCTAAAACAATATGCTAAAGATGTTTTGCGAATAAAGATGGATGAGGACCATCAAGACAACGAATATACGTCCATATGGAAAGCTATTTCTCCGGAAAAAGATGGACATAAAACAAGATCAGAGCCAAAGTGGGTTATTCGGGAGGGTATGTATAACGAGACCTCCGTATTTGATGCCGTTGTTCCTGTGATGCTTCAGACGAAATGGGGACAACAAGCCCCGTGGAATAATGGTTATCCGTTAGATACATACTTCAATAAAAGGTGTTATGTCGGTTGTGTGGCCATTGCTTTCTCCCAAGTGCTGTACTATTGGCACAATTATGCGGGGGTTCCAACAAAACTAAGCCACACTATATCTTGTAACAGTACAGTGTATAGCGGATTGACATACGATGGGGCGTTGAATCTCGTATATAACATTGGATTCTCAAGAAGTGATGAAACCAATAATTCTACTCGCTGGAGTGATATGGCTTTGTCTGCTTCTTCCGGAGGTAATACTAGCTATGTAGGTGATTTTATGCTTGATATCGGGAATAGAGTTGCGATGGGATACTCCGGTGGCGGAAGCGGAGCGTATATAAACTATGCCGCTTATGTACTCTCACCTTATTATGGTTTTAGTTATGTATATGGTCCATACTCCGAGTCAGCTGTCAAGAATCAATTACAAAACAACCGACCGGTTATTGTAGGAGGTCCCTCAACAAACAATAGTTCACGTCATGCTTGGGTAATTGATGGTAGAACAATTGAATACCAATATTATTCAATGTTTCGGTACTGTGAATATTCCACTGATTGGGGACCGAATAATGAAGTTTATGACACTTTTGAAGAAGCACAAGCCATCTATGGTTTTTCCGCACCATATGATCTTCGACCATTTTCTCGTACTTTTGTTATTGACAGATTCCATATGAATTGGGGAGAAGACGGAGTAGGAGATGGGTTATATCGTTGCGGTGAAGATCACTGGAATTACTACAACTACGGGTGCGCATACTCTACGGCGGATTTGAATACGTGCTTCCTTTTTTTTAACTAATGTGGAATAAACATAATATACAGTTCATCCTTCGTCATTATCGGCCTAAAGTGTTTAGTCCAGATCAAGCGCTGGAGCGATTTTGGGGTCGGGAAGGAAGCGGAACAGTTGAGAAAAGAACTACAGTTATATGGTGGTGGGCGTTGGTGACCATGTTTGTCGTAACGATAACGATCGGGACGACCCTGCATCAGCGGTCAATGGACCGCTGGGAGATGGTGACGGCCCCTGTCGCGGAACTCCCGGACGGGTCCGTCGTCCAATTGAAGGAGGGCGCAAGCCTCGCTTATCAGCCACACCGTTTCTCCCGGGAGCGGACGGTGCGTCTGAGCGGAACCGGGTGCTTTGACGTGGTCCACGACCCGGATGCGCCCTTCGAAGTACACACGGAAGAGGCTTATGTCCGCGTGCTTGGAACCCGATTCTTGTTCGATGCGGACGAAGGCGAAGTCTATGTGATCGAAGGACGCGTACGCTTCTCCCGCGTGTCCACAGAGGAAGGGGTGGTCCTTGCCAAAGGGGAGCGCGCCTTCCTGTCGGCGGGCGCCGGAGCTCCCGTCCTGGAGGCGCCGGAGTTGCCGAACCCTGCCGCCTGGGCGACCGGGCGACTCGCCTACGAATCCGTTCCGCTCGGGACGGTGCTTGAAGAACTCTCATCCATTTACGGGTCGCAACTGTCCGTTGCCCCTGAAACGGCAATCGGGAAACGCTTGACTGGAGATTTCTTGCTTGACGACGGGCTGGATTTCATCGCCACTGCGATAGAGGCCGCCCTGGATGTCCAAATTGCCAGATCTGATGAGAAAGATGAATAAACTGATTTGTGCGCTGTCCGCATTGCTTCTTGCGCTTTCCCTGCCGGCACAGGACCGATCCACGTTCCGGACGGAAATGGAAATCCTGAAGCAGAAATACGGCATCGGGTTCGTGTATGATGCATCGTTGGGCCTGGATGCCTCCTGCCAGCCGGTAGTGGATCTGGCGTCACTGCAGATAAGCCTACAGGAGCTTTTCAGAGATAGTGGAATCGATTATGAGCTCCGGGGGAAAACGGTCATCCTGCACAAGGAGGGAGAGCCCGACCGGCCCTGGGTGGACACGCTCGCCGCCGCAGTCAAGACAGACTGGCAAACCCGGGAGAATCCCGGCACGCTGCAAAGCGACATGCCCCGGATACGCAGCATTATCTCCCCGCTTGGGGAGGGCGACCCGCTTCGTTGGGTACAAACGCTCCCGGGCGTCGCGACCGGAGCCGACGGGACGTCTGCACTGTACGTCCGTGGCGGGAACCTGGGCAACAACTTGCTGACGCTTGATGGCGTGCCGGTCTATGGGTATTCCCATCTGCTGGGTCTGACCACCGTCATCCCGCCGGAGGCCGTGGAGAGCGTCAGCCTTTCCCGCGGCGGTTTCGAAGGCGGACAGGGAAATTTCACCGCTTCACACCTGCGCATACGCTCCAAGGCTCCTGGCATGGAAGGGCAGAAAACCAGCTTCTCGATCAGCAATTTTCTGGTCTCGGCATCCACGGAGGGCAAGGCCGGGAAACAGGTCTCCTACAGCGTTTCCGGGCGTATCTCTCCGCTGGTTCTCGAATACCGGGCTTTCCGGAAAATGCTCCCGGACGTGCTGCGCGGATTCGACGGTTTTGGCGCCGGGGTCGGGGACCTGTATGGCCAGGTCCGCTGGCAAATCAGCCCCAACCGGCAATTGAGCGGATTCGTTCTCGGCAGCCTGGATCACTACCGCTTTTCCCAGGCAGACGGCACTGGCGATTCTGTGGGGTGGAATAACATCATCGCTTCTGTGGGATACCAGGACCGGCAGGGTGGCGTCAACACGGAAGTGCGCGCCTATGTGAACCGCTATGCCTCCAGTCAGGTGGAAGAGAAGACTTACCGTGGTGAGTGGCAGAAGTTGTCGCTACGCTCGGTTATGACTGAGTTTTCGCTGGCGGCCAGCCAGACCCGGCAGGGCGGTGCTTTTTTTCGCTACTCCTATGGCCTCAACCTTCGCGATGCCCTGTTCAATCCCGGTCAGGTGGCGTCTGTCAGCTATTTCTCGAACGGACTCCTGACTACAGCGTGGATCCAGGGCAATTACGACATCCCAGAGAAACTTTCCCTAATGCTTTCCGTTCGGGGGAACCTCTTCACGCGCTTCCGCGCCGGTGAAACTTTTTTCACGCCAGATGCCGGCTTTGCTTTCAAATGGCATCCTGTTCCGCAGTTCGGTCTGGACTTGACTTTTGACAGGAGTTCGCAGTTCTACCATACACTGGAGGGTCTTCCGACGGGTTGGTCGCTGGATATCGTCGTCCCCTCCGGGAAAACTGTCCGGCCGGAAACGGCCACGCAGGCCTATGCGGGACTGGATCTCCAGCTTGACCGGCACACTGTTTCGGTCGGTGCCTTCCGGAAATGGATGCAAGGACTGGTCTATTTCAAATACGCACCCACGCTGTTCAGTGGTGCACTGGCGGAATGGGAGGAACATGTAGATACGGGGCGCGGCAATGCGTATGGCGCTGAGTTTCAATACGAATATGCGGGAAAGGACCTGCAGGTGCACATTGCCTATACCTGGTCCAGGACCAATCGGGAAGGCTTCGCCAGCGTCTTGGAAGGAGCCCCGTTTCATGCGCACTTCGACCGGCAGCATATACTGAACGCTTCCGCTTCCTGGCGTGGTTTCCAGGTGGCGTTTACCTACCAGAGCGGGCATTGGGAAAACAGCGTGGCGCAACAAGCGCAAATGCATTTTTTAGGCGAAACGTGGACTGCGGAGTACTTCAACAGCAGCGGAATCAATGATTATCATATGCCGGATGTACTCAGGCTTGACCTGGGCTACCAGTTCTCGTTCGACTCCCGGCGCTGCCACCACGAACTGAACATTGGGGTCTGCAATGTCACGAATCACTTCAATCCGTTCATGCTCTACTACAACGCACAAACGGAAGAATGGGAGGAGATTGCCCTCCTTCCCATTCTTCCGAATATCAGTTATAAAATCAGTTTTTAACCAGATCAATCGCCCCGAAGACGCCGAGGCTGGCGAGGAGCATGATGCCGGCAGCGAGCAGCAGGCCCAGGAAGACGAAGAGCATGCTCTTCTTGAAATCCATGTCCAGGATGCTGGCCGCGAGGGTGCCGGTCCAGGCGCCCGTGCCGGGTAACGGGATGCCCACGAAGAGCAGCAGGGCCAGGTAGAGGCCGGCGCCGGCCTTGGCTTCCAGCTTGCGGCCGCCCTTTTCGCCTTTCTCCAGGCACCAGGTGAAGAATTTGCCCGTGTATTTCTTGTCCTTGCCCCACTCCAGCACCTTGCGGGCGAACAGGAAGATGAACGGCACGGGGACCATGTTGCCCAGCAGCGCCACGAGGAGCGAAGGGACGAGTGGCAGGTCGAAGCCCACGGCATAGGGAATGGCGCCGCGAAGCTCGATCAGCGGGACCATCGATATCAGGAAAACGATCAGGTATTTCTTCATTGGATCTTGTCGAGGAAGTCTTTGATGGCGGCGAAGGCCGCCGCCTGGGTCGCTTCGTCCTCCTGGGGATCGGCGACGACCAGGTCGAATACGTCGCCCGGCAGATTGCAGCGCCCCACCTTGAAGCGGGCCGTGCTGCAGCAGGCCTCGTATTCCGCCGCGAAGTTTTCGGGCGAGCTTGCCAGGGAGATGAACAGGTCCTCCTTCCGGAACTCCCGGGTGCCGCGGACGCGGTTTTTCAGGCGGCCGAACAGGTTGAAGTCCCCTTTCTGCGGGTACAGGATCGTCACGGGGATGCTATGGTAGTCGAAGTATTGCTGCACCGCCCGGCGGACCGACATCGTGTCTTCCCCTTCGGCCATGCCGTCCACGTACACCGCGGCGCGCTTGATTTTGGACAGGGGAATCAGCTTGGTCGGAACATGGCTCCGGTCGCGCTGAAGCACGATCCGGCGGTATAAGGTCAGGATAGGATTCTTCATATGCCCTGGGGTGCCATCAGTTCACGGATTTCCTGCTTGGCGATGCGCCAGCGGGGGATGTCGATTTTGGTGCCGATCACCTCCACCACCTTGGCGGCGATGCAGGAGCCGATCTCGCCGCAGACTTTGAGCGGCAGGCCCTGCGCGTCGGCGTACAGGAAGCCGGCGGCGTAGGTGTCGCCGGCACCCGTGGCGTCCACGGGGTCGGCCGGCCAGGGCTCGGCGAACTCCACCTGCCCGTCCCGCTTGAGCCAGCTGCCGTTCTTGCCCACCTTCACGATGGCCGTGCGACTGATCTTGGACAGCTCGTCCAGCGCCGCGCGCGGGTCGGCCTGGCCGGTGAAAGCGCGCGCCTCGGACTCGTTGGCGAAGACGATGTCGACATATTTCTCCACGATGTCGTGCAGGAACGCGAGATTCGACTCCACGACATTGTAGGACGCCAGGTCCAGGGAGATGATGCAACCGGCCGCGCGGGCCAGTTCGACCGCCCGGCGGACCAGGTCCTGGTTCTGGACCAGGTAGCCTTCGATATGGAAATAGTCGTAGCCCTCGAACCATTCCGGCTGCAGGTCGTCCGGCACGAGGTCGAGCGCGGCGCCGAGGTAGACGGCGAAGGTGCGCTCGGCGTTGCCGCCGCTGACGAACACCATTGAGCGGCCGCTCGCGTGCTGCTCGCTCGTAAGCAGGTGCGTGTTCACGCCGTACTGCTCCTGGTCGCTCTTGAACAGCAGGCCCAGCTCGTCGTTGCCGATCTTGCCGATGAAGCCGGAAGGCATGCCGAGGATGGCCGTGCAGGCGATGGTGTTGGCGGCCGAGCCGCCGGCCACGTATTTCACGCCCAAGGGCTTGAGGGCCTGCCAGATGCCGTCGCCGGTCGTTACGTCCACGTGCTGCATGCTCCCCTTCGGGAGGTGGAACTCCGCGAGCAGGGAGTCGTCCGGCAGGACGGCCAGGATGTCCGTCAGGGCATTGCCAATTCCGAGTATCGATTTCATATTTTACAAAAATAACAAAATATAATCGTAAATTTGCAGCCGATGGACAAGAAAGCCGCAAATATCATCAAATATACCCTGTCCGCCATCCTGGCCGTCGTGCTGGTCTGGTTCGCCTTCCGGACGGTGGACTGGAAAGCCTTCTGGGAAGACCTGCAGCAGACCCGCTGGTTCTGGATCGCCATCTATTTCGCCGCCGCCATCGTGGCGCTGGTTTTCCGTGAGCGGCGGTGGACCGCGCTGATGCGCCCGCTTGACCCGGATCTCCGCCGGATGACCGTCTGGGACGCCATCAACGTCGGTAATCTGGTCAACGTGGTGCTGCCCGGCGCAGGCGAATTCGTGCGCTGCGGCTACGTCAGCACCAAGAAACTGAGCTACGAAAAGGCCCTCGGGACCATCGTCTGCGAGCGCCTCTCGGACATCGCGGCCATCATCATTCTGCTCGTGTCGGCCCTGGCCTCCAAGTGGAGCACCTTCGGGCCCTTCTTCACGGAGCACATCTGGGGCCCGATGACCGGCCGCGCCGGCGGCCCGGCGGGCTGGATCGCCCTGGGCGCCGTGGTTCTGCTGGTCGCCCTTTTCTGGGCCGTGTTCCGCTTCCGCGCCCGTGTGCGCCTGTTCGGCAAGGTCGCCGACGCGCTGTCCGGCCTCGGCGCCGGCTTCGCCAGCATCGCGAAGATGGAGCGCAAGTGGCCCTTCCTGCTCAGCACCGTCGGCATCTGGGCGAGCTACGTCACGATGATGTACTGCTCCATCCGCGCCATCCCGATGCTGGACGCGCTGACGCTCACCGACGCACTCTTCCTGTCGGCCGTGGGCAACCTCGCCTCCGTGATTCCCGTCCCGGGCGGCATCGGCGCCTACCACTACCTCGTGGCCCTGTCGATGCAGAGCCTCTACGGCGCCCCCTGGGAGACCGGCATCCTGCTCGCCACGCTCGGCCACGAAGCCCACGCCATCCTGATCATCCTGCTCGGCGTCGTTTCTTACATGCATTTGACCTTGCGCAAGAAGAAATAATCACTATCTTTGCATTCAACAAGATAGTGTATTACCCGTTATGCAACTGATCCTCCCCGAAAGGTACGTGGATCTGCTCGAAGGAGCAGAGAAAACGGAGAAGGCCATCAAGGCCGTCAAGGACATGTTCCAGAACAATCTGTCAGCCCAGCTGGCCCTGCTGCGCGTGACCGCCCCGATGGTCGTGCTCTCCGGGACCGGCCTCAACGACGAACTCAACGGCGTGGAGCGCCCGGTCCGTTTCCCGATCAAGGACATGGCCGAGCAGCAGGCCGAGGTCGTGCATTCCCTCGCCAAATGGAAACGCGCCAAGCTGGCGCAGATGGGCATCGCCCCCGGGCGCGGCATCTACACCGACATGAACGCCCTGCGTCCCGACGAGGAGCTGGACAACATCCACTCCATCTACGTGGACCAGTGGGACTGGGAGAAGGTCATCCGCCGGGAGGACCGCCACCTGGGTTTCCTCAAGCAGACCGTCCGCCGCATCTATGAAGCCATCAAAGTCACGGAGAACAAACTCTTCGTCGAATTCCCGCAGATCACCCCTGAGCTGCCGGAAGATATCCATTTCGTGCACGCCGAGGAGCTGGTGCAGCTCTACCCGGGCCTCACCCCGAAGGAGCGTGAGAACGAGATCGTGCGCCGCTGGGGCGCCGTGTTCATCATCGGCATCGGCGGCGTCCTCTCCGACGGGCATCCGCACGACGGCCGCGCCGCGGACTATGACGACTGGAGCAGCCCCAACGAGGAGGGCTTCCAGGGCCTGAACGGCGATATCCTGGTCTGGAACAACGTCCTCCAGCGTCCCTTCGAGCTGTCCAGCATGGGTATCCGCGTGGACGAAGCGGCCCTGCGCCGCCAGCTGAAGATCAAGGGCGAGACCTGGAAGGAGGAACTTCCCTTCCACAAGAGCCTGCTCGCCGGCGAGCTGCCCTGCACCATCGGCGGCGGCATCGGTCAGTCCCGCCTCTGTATGTACCTGCTGCGCAAGGCGCACATCGGCGAGATCCAGAGCAGCATCTGGCCCGAGGAGATGGTGCGCGAGTGCCGCGCAGCCGGAATCAAGTTGGTGTAGACTATCTGAACAACTCCCTTAGAACCCGCAGCGAGCGCGCCTCGATGCGGGTTTCTGTATGATAGCCGATGTAGCGGAGCAGGAGCTCCGCGATCTCGTTGCGCGAAGCGCCGTTCAGGGGCAGGAGCATGCAGGTGCCGAAGTCGGCCTGCAGGAGCGTGCGGAGCTCCTCGAGATGCGTGTCCGCGAAGGGCATGAGGTCCTCGAGCGAGGGAGAGAAGCCCAGCGCGGCGGCGAATTCCAACAGGAAGCGGAGGTGGTAGTTGGCGTAGTCGCCCGCCAGCGCGTCGAGCGTCAGGATGGAGCGTTCACACCAGTCGAAGAGGCCCGCCTCGCAGGCGCCGTCGCGGACGGTGCGGTACAGCACCTCGCTCATGAAGAGCGTCATCGCGTTCTTGGCGGGGCTGGTGCGGATGCCCGCGAGGGGGTGGCTGGCCGAGAGCGCGTGCGCGCGCCAGAGATCGGATTTCGGGTTCTCCACGATCTCGGCGTCCAGCACACTCAGCGGCTGGAACAGCGCCATTCCGCCGCCCTTGGGCACGGCGGCGACGAAACTGCGGCGCCCCCAGTCGGGACTGAGGGCGTGCAGGACCAGGGAACGCTCCCCGATCTTCGTGGTGTTCAGGATGATGAGCCGGGTGTGGTGGACCATCAGTACTGCTTGATCCGCTCGGCACTGAGCGCCTGGCGGAGGGCGTCGTCATAGCGGATGCGGATCTGCACGCCGGCCTGCTGGAAGTAGTAGCGGACGGCGATCTCTTCCTCGATGAAGGGGATGATCTCCGAGGACTTCAGGTACAGGAAGTCCTCCTTGTCCATGTTGATGAAGGCGTCCAGCGCGTCCAGCTGCTCCTTCATGACGCCGTCCAGGCCGTCCCGGCGCAGCTCTTCCTTCGCCCGGTCGAAATAGGTCTTGGCGGAGGAACGGTAGTCGAATTCTTCGTCCTTGGCGAACTCAACGAAGTCGTCGTAGTCGTTCGAGTCGAGGTGGAACTCCTCCACGGGCGGGATCCACTCGTGGTGACGGACGAAACGCAGCGCGTACCGCTCGATAATGCCGTAGGTGACGAGCGAATAGGTCAGGCGGCTGTACTCGCGGAACTTGAGCTCGACGTCGGGCGTGATGCCGCCGCCGTCGCGGACGATGCGCCCGTGGGCGGTCTTGAACTCATGGGTCAGCGAGTCGGGGATGTGCGCCACGCTGCCGTCCTCGCGGCGCTGGGCGTAGTCGATCGCCTGCACGCAGCGGCCGGACGGGGTGTAGTATTTGGCGGTGGTCACCTTGAGCTCGCCCCCATAGGGCAGCGAGCGGATGCTCTGCACGAGGCCCTTGCCAAAGGTGCGCTCGCCCATGATGGTGGCGCGGTCCAGGTCCTGCAGCGCGCCCGCCACGATTTCCGAGGCGGAAGCGGAGCCGGAATCCACCAGCACGATGACGGGCAGCTTCGTATCGATGGGCTCCTTGGTGGTCTTGAGCGTGTAGCTGGAGCCCTGCTCTTTGCCCTGGGCGGACACGACCATGGACCCCTTCGGGACGAAGGCGGACACGATCTCGACGGCCTCGTTCATCAGGCCGCCGCCGTTGCCGCGCAGGTCCAGCACCAGGGTCTTCATGCCCTGCTTCTTGAGCTCGGCCACGTGGCGGCGGAACTCGTCGCCGACGCCGTCGGTGAAGCCGGTCTGGGAGATGTAGCCCACGCCGTTCTCCAGCATGCCGGCGTATTCGATGTCGTCGAGTTTGATGCGCTCGCGGGTGACGGTGATGTCCGTCACTTCGCCGGTGCGCAACTTCTTGACCTTGAAGACCACCTGCGTGCCCGGCTCGCCGCGCATCTTTTCGCTGCACTGCTGGGAATTCAGGCCGACGACGGTCACGCCGTCGATGGCCATGATCTCGTCGCCGCACACCAGACCGTTCTTCGCGGCCGGGGAGTTGGCGTAAGGTTCGTTGATGATGACGTTCCCCTGCGGGTCCGGCTTGTAGATCACGGCGCCGATGCCGCCGTAGGTCTTGTGGATCATCATCTGGAGGTTCTCGTTCTCCTCCTCGGGAATGTAGACCGTGTACGGGTCGAGGTCGGCGAGCATCGCGTCGATGCCGCGCCGCTCGATGCGGTCGATGGGCAGGGAGTCCACGTAGGAGCGGTTCAGCTCCTGCAGGATGGCCGTCTGGATCTCGGTCCACTTGCCGAGTTTGAAGCGGGAGGACTGGGCGCTCGCGCACAGCGACGCGCCGAGCATTATCAGAATCAGGAAACGTTTCATAAAGGCAATTCAATTAAGCGGATCCGCCCAGCAGCAGGGCCACGCCGGCCAGCATCAGCACCAGGACCACCGCCTTGTCGCGGATATGGCCCTCCTTGAGGATCCAGGCGCCGCCGATGAAGGTGACGATCACGGACGTGCGGCGGATCGTCGAAACGATGGAGAGCATCGCGTTCGGATCCTTGACCGCGTAGAAGTACAGGGCGTCAGCCGCGGTGATCAATACGGCGATCAGCAGGATGCGCCAGTCCCAGACGAAAGGCTGGAAATGCTTCTTGTCCGTCAGGTACTGGATCAGCACCACGACGGCAAGCAGGATCGTAATATAAAGATTCGTCCAGCTCTGGACGAACAGGGGCTCCAGGTCCTGCAGGATCACCTTGTCCCAAAGCGCACTGGCCGCGCCGGACAGCACGGAGACGATCATGAAGGCGACGCCCTTGGTGGACGTGATCTTGTCGGTGTCGTGGCCGGCGGAGCGGGAGCTCAGGAACAGGGCCGTCATGACGACGGCCACGCCCAGCCACTGCACGAGGTTGAGCCGCTCCCCGAATAGGAGGATGGAGAAAATCACGACGAACATCGGCCGGGAGGCCTTCATCGTACTCACCGTCGTCAGCGGCAGGCACTCCATCGCCTTGAGTCCGGAGATCCAGGACACGGAGACCAGCACCGCCTTGAAAATCAGCGAGAAGTGGTCGGACAGGGGTCCCTTGGTCAGGAACGGGCAAAGAAAAACAGTCGTCAGCGCCGTCGCGCTGAGCAGGATCCAGTATACATTGTTGCGGGAAAGCGCCCGCTTCTTGGCGACGTCATAGACACCAAGGAGCAACGCGGAACCGACCGACAGCCAAAGCCACATAGACAGGAAGATTTTGCCAAAGTTAACCATAAAATTCGTAACTTTGACAACTTCTTATGGATAAAGAGAGCAAGATCAGCATTCGCGGCGCCCGTGCCCACAATCTCCAGAACATCGACGTGGATCTGCCGCGCCGGAAGTTTGTGGTCATCACCGGCATCAGCGGCAGCGGCAAGTCCTCGCTCGCCTTCGACACCCTCTACGCGGAGGGGCAGCGCCGCTACATGAATACGCTCTCCCCCTACGCCAAGCATTTCATGGGGATCCTGGAGAAGCCGGAGGTGGAGAGCGTGAACGGCCTGAGCCCGATCATCGCCATCGAGCAGAAGACGACGGGCAGCAACCCCCGCTCCACGGTCGGCACCATCACGGAGATCTCGGACTTCCTGCGCCTGCTGTACGCCCGCGCCTCGACCGCCTATTCGCCCGTCACGGGCAAGGAAATGGTGCGCTACACCGACGCGCAGATCGTGGACCTGATCCTGCAGGAGTTCCACGGGCGCAAGTGCGTGCTGCTCGCGCCGCTGGTGCGCGGCCGCAAGGGCCACTACCGCGAGCTGTTCGACTCGCTCCGCAAGAAGGGCTACCTGCAGGTCCGCATCGACGGCGAGATCTGCGAACTGAACGACGTCGAGGCCGTGGACCGCTACAAGGGGCACTTCATCGAGCTCGTCGTGGACAAGCTCAAGCCCGGCGAGGGGGACGAGACGCGCGTGCGCGCTTCGGTCGCCTCCGCCCTGGGGCTGGGCAAGGGCTCGCTGGCGGTGCTCGACCACGAGACGGGCGCGCTGCACCACTATTCCAAGCACCTGGTGGACCCGGAGAACGGCATCTCCCTGCAGGAGCCGGCCCCGCACACCTTCTCCTTCAATTCCCCGGAAGGGTATTGCCCGCATTGCAAGGGCCTCGGCACCGTGCCGGACGTCAGCCTGGACACCATCGTTCCGGACCCCCGGAAGTCCATCGCCGACGGCGGCATCGCCCCGCTGGGCCGCATCCGCGACGGGCGCAAGTTCGAACTGGTCCGCGCCGTCGCGCGCAAACATAATTTCTCGCTCTACGAGCCCATCGCCGCCCTGCCGGACGAGGCCGTGACGCTGCTGGTCTACGGTTCCGACGAGTTCTACCGCGTCGGGGACGGCCCCCAGTCGGAAATGGTCAACTGGGAGGGCGTCACCGGCGACATCGAGGACAAGATTGTCTGTCCGGTCTGCCACGGCACGCGCCTGGGGCCGCACATCCATTGTTTCCGCATCGACGGCAAGGACATCGCCGAGGTCAGCGCGATGGAGATCGGCGACCTCTCCGCCTGGCTGCGCTCCCTGCCCGGCAAGCTGGGCAAGCGGGAGAACGCCATCGCGCGGGACATCCTCAAAGAACTCACCGACCGCGTCCAGTTCCTGCTGGACGTCGGCCTGGACTACCTCAGCCTGGACCGGCCGACGGCGTCGCTCTCCGGCGGCGAGGGCCAGCGCATCCGCCTGGCCACCCAGATCGGCTCCAAGCTGGTCAACGTCATCTACATCCTCGACGAGCCGAGCATCGGCCTGCACCAGCGGGACAACCGCAAGTTGCTCGCTTCGCTGAAGAAGCTGCGCGACGAGGGGAACACCGTGATCGTCGTGGAGCACGACGAGGAGACGATGCGCGCCGCCGACTGGATCGTGGACGTGGGCCCGGGCGCCGGCGAGCGCGGCGGGCGCATCTGCTACAGCGGCCCGGCGCGGCCCGTCACGAACCCCATCACCGTCCCAGCGGGCCGCCGGCACGGCAACGGGCTGACGCTGACGCTGCGCGGCGCCCGCGGCAACAACCTCAAGGACGTGACCGTGGACTTCCCGCTCGGTCGGCTGATCGGCATCAGCGGCGTGAGCGGCTCCGGCAAGTCCTCGCTCATCAACGAGACGCTCATGCCCATCCTCAAGGGCAAGTTCTACCACTTCAAGGAGAAGCCGCTCCCGTACGACGGGATTGACGGCGCGGAGAACATCGACAAGGTCATCGAGATCGACCAGAGCCCCATCGGGCGCACGCCGCGCTCGAATCCGGCCACGTTCACCGGGGTCTTCAACGACATCCGCGCCCTCTTCGAGGAGACGCCCGACGCCAAGGTGCGCGGCTTCAAGGCCGGCCGCTTCTCGTTCAACGTGCCCGGCGGCCGCTGCGAGGAGTGCAAGGGCGCCGGCATCAAGGTGATCGAGATGAACTTCCTCCCGTCGGTCAACGTCTGCTGCGAGGCCTGCGGCGGCCGCCGCTACAAGGAGGACACCCTCGCGGTGAAATACAAGGGCAAGAACATCAACGACGTGCTGGAGATGCCCATCTCCGAGGCGTACGAGTTCTTCAAGGCCAACCCCAAGATCGCGCCCAAGCTCAAGGCGCTGGTGGACGTGGGCCTGGGCTACGTGCACCTCGGCCAGTCGGCCGTGACCCTGTCCGGCGGCGAGAGCCAGCGCATGAAGCTCGCCGCGGAACTGGCCCGCAAGGCCACCGGCAACACGCTCTACATGCTGGACGAGCCCACCACCGGCCTGCACTTCGAGGACATCAAAGTCCTCCTCGGCGTGCTCCAGCGCCTGGTGGACCAGGGGAACACCGTCATCGTCATCGAACACAACCTCGACGTACTCAAGTCCGTCGATTACCTCATAGACATGGGCCCCGACGGCGGCGCCGCCGGTGGCCGGATTGTTGCAACCGGAACCCCGGAACAGATCGCCGCCGACCCGGCGTCCGTCACCGGACCCTACCTGAAAGAATTGTTATGACCAAGATTGAAGCCGCACGCGCGGAGTACAAAGAGTGGTGCCAGGCCATCGGCATCGACACCCTGGAAAAAGTGAATGAAACCGTCGAATCCGGCAAGGCCATCGAGCTGATCAACCTCTGCGAGGCCCGCCAGGAGCGCCAGTACGCGCAGGCCGCGGACCAGATTTTCTGGAAGCGCCGCAGCTGCCGCATCGTGATGATGTCCGGGCCGTCTTCCAGCGGCAAGACGAGCTCCTCGCTGCGCATCGCCCAGCAGGCCCGCGTGCTGGGTCTAAAGCCCCGGGTGATTGAGCTGGACAACTATTTCGTGAACCGCGACGACACGCCGATCGACGAGAACGGCGAGCGGGATTACGAGGCGCTGGAGGCCATGGATGTGCCCTTCCTCAACGAGCAGCTGACCGACCTGCTGGCCGGCAAGGAAGTGGAACTCCCGAAGTTCGACTTCAAGGAAGGCCACCGGGTCTTCAAGGGCGACCGCATGAAAATGGAAGACGGCGACATCCTCTTCATGGAGGGCATCCACGCCCTGAATCCGGCCCTGACGCCGGCCATCCCGCGCGAGAACATCTTCGGCATCTACATCTCCGCCCTGTCGTCCCTGCCGGGCGGCGAGAAGGACCACGGCTCCACCACGGACAAGCGGCTGCTGCGCCGCATCGTCCGGGACAACCGCGTCCGCGGCATCTCGCCGGAGGACAACATCCTCCGCTGGCCGTCCGTGCGCCGGGGCGAGACGCGCAACATCTTCCCCTATGAGGAGAATGCCAACATCGTCTTCAATTCCTCGACGCTCTACGATGTTCCACTGCTGAAATACTATGCAGAGCCGCTCCTGTGCGGCATCAGCGAGTCTTCACCCGCCTACGAGAAGGCGCAGTCCCTGCTGAAGATCCTCGACATGGTCACGGCGCTCAAGCCGTCGGAAATCGCCGCCATCCCCCCGACCTCGATCATGCGGGAGTTCATCGGCGGACAGACGCTCTGACGAGCGTCTGTCCTCAGGTAAACCTTCTTGAGGCACCGGAAGCTCTATTTCAGGAACACGAAGAACACCGCCAGGATCAGGCAGCCGAAGGCCGCCAGGTGGTTCCATTGCAGGGGCTGGCCCTGGAAGAGGAAGTGCACGATGATGGTGAAGATGGTCAGGGAGATGGCCTCCTGGATGACCTTGAGCTGCATCAGGTTGAAGGGGCCGCCGTTGCCCGCGAAGCCGATGCGGTTGGCCGGGACGGTGAGGCAGTATTCGAAGAAAGCGATGCCCCAGGAGAAGAGAATGATCAGGATCAGCGGCCAGCCGGTCGAGATCTTCATTTCCTGGAGTTTGAGGTGGCCATACCACGCGAGCGTCATGAAGACGTTCGAGCAGATCAGCATGAGGACGGTCCAAATACCCTGTTGCATAGTGCGCTTGACTCAAAAAAGCGCGCAAAGATAGCAATAATTACTTAATGGTGAACACCGTCACGCGTCGGGAGCCCTGCTCGTCGATGAGTGTGAGCACGTGCCGCCCCGGCGCGGGGTCGACGCGCAGCTCGTGCTCGCCGGTGGTCTCGCCGACGAAGGCGTCGTCGATGTGCCAGTAGATCGTGGCCCCGGCGTCGGCGTGGGCCGCGCGGAACACGGCGCCGTTCTCACGCCCGGTCAGGCTGCGCGTGAGCACGATGGTGATGTCCGGCTGGGGGTAGATGATATCGATGGGATTGTAGCCCGACGAAGCCGCGTCGAAGAGCGGATGCTTCGGCGGCAGGGGCTTGTAGTCCAGGTGCTTCTTCATGTAGTACCACTCCTGCGCAGGCGGGAGCACGAAACGCACCTCGGCGCGCATCTCCTCCGGCGGGCAGCAGGAGGAGTTGACCTGGTAGCGCCCTGCGGCGTCGAGGTGGACCAGGCGGTGGTAGCGGCACATGTCCGGCTGCTCCTCGATGTCGGGCACCCAGATCGTGTCGCGCTGCGGGCAGAGGTCGCTGGCGGGGAAGCCGCTCTCGTGGCAGACCTCGATCTGCGTCATCTCGTCGGTCGGGCGCGCGAACCAGTCGGCGCCGGGCAGGGCCGAGAAGACGTCGAACATCACCGGCGAGGCGTAGGACACGCCGGTCACGCCGGAGCGGCCCTCGCCGTCGCTGTTGCCCACCCAGACCGCGACCACCCAGTCGCGGGTCACGCCCACGCTCCACGCGTCGCGGTTGCCCCAGGAGGTGCCGGTCTTCCAGGCGATCTTCCGCCCGGTGGCGAAGTCCATCCAGGAGGACTCCTCCTCGGGGCGGTTGGCGTTCGACAGGGCGTCGAAGGTCAGCCAGGAAGCCGCCCGGCTGATGGGGATGCGCCGCGCGGGCAGGCGGTCCCGCCGGGCGTCGGTCCGGTAAGCAAGCTCCTCATGCACAGGGTCTCCGGCGAGCTCCGCCGCCAAATAGTAATAGGCGCGAGCGAGGGTCTGGAGGGAGATCTCGGCGCCGCCGAGGATGAGCGACAGGCCGTAGTGGTCGGCGTCCTTGTCGATGGTTGTGAAGCCCAGCTTCTGCAGAATCTGCAGGAAGCGCTCCGCGCCGAACTGCTCCAGCATGCGCACCGAGGGGACGTTGAGGGAGCGTTCGATCACTTCGTGGGCCGGTACGGCCCCGTCGAAGGTGCGCCCGTAGTTGTGCGGGGAGAAGTTGTTGTAGTTGTAGGGCGTGTCCTTGACCAGCGAAGTGGGCAGGATCTCGCCCGCGTCCAGCATCGCGCCGTAGAGCAGCGGCTTGAGGGTGGAGCCGCTGGAGCGGGCGGCCGGAATCATGTCGACGTCGGCGCCGCGCAGCCGGGGCGCGCAGCCGCGGGTGTTGCCGTAGTAGGCGCGGATCTCGCCCGTGTGCACGTCGACGACCAGGATGCCCATGTTGTCCACCAGGTTGGTGTGGTACATGTCGAAGGAGCGTTTCGCGATGGCGTTCACGCGCGCCTGGAGCGTGGCGTCCAGGGTCAGCTCGTAAGGCCCGTCGCCCGACTCGGCGCGGCAGCGCTCGAGCAGGTGGTAGGCCGCGTCGGGCATGGCGAGCGGCTTGTCCGGCAGGGGCTCGTCCTTGGCGAGCAGGCACTCCGTGGGGTCGATGACGCCCTTCGCTTCCAGCTTGTCCAGCAGCGTGTTGCGCTTCTCCAGCAGGCGCTCCCGCGCGCGGCCGGGGTGGATCAGGCCCGGGGCGTTGGGCAGCACCGCGAGCATGGCGCTCTCGCCCCAGGAGAGGTCGTCCGCGCTGCGCCCGAAGTAGCGCCACGCGGCCGCCTCGAGGCCGACGACATTCCCTCCGAAGGGGGCGTTGGACGCATAGAGCAACAGGATCTTCCGTTTGGTGCAGCGCATCTCCAGGCGCGTGGCGAGAATCATCTCGTAAATTTTCTCCGGCAGGGTGCGCGGCGCGCCGGGGCGGCTCAGGCGGATCACCTGCATCGTCAGGGTGCTGGCGCCGCTGACCACCTCGCCGCGCGTCACATTCTGGACCAGGGCGCGGCCGGCGGAAAGATAATCGATGCCCAGGTGCCACCAGAAGCGTTTGTCTTCGTAGGTGACGATGCATTTCGCGAACTTTTCGGGCACGTGGTCAGCGGGCGGGAAGTACCACTGGCCGTCCGCCGAGATACGCGCGCCCAGCAGCGTGCCGTCGGTTGTGACGGCCGTCGCGCTGAGCGGTACCCGGAACAGATTGTGCGGCAGACAGAATAAATACCAGACAATCAGCAAAAGGGGTATCGAAATATAGAGGAATTTTTTATCTTTGCCCATTGTTAGAACAAAAGTAGTATTTTCCTATGAAAAAATCACGCTTCTTCTTCACTTTGGCAGCCGTGGCCGTACTCTTCGCCGCCTGCCAGGGTGGCGGCGCCAAGAAGACCGCCGGTCCGGCTGTCTCCGCGGTCCGCGGTGAGACTGCCATGGCCCTCAACAACGAGGGTAATCCCATCAACGCTGAGGACATCGATCCTGAAGTCCCCACCATCCGCTTCATCAGCAAGGGCTCCATCCTTCCTTCCAAGGGCAGCCTGGACCTGCTGTTCGGCTCCGTTTCCTACGCCAAGGCGCAGGTGCGTGTCAAGAAGGTGTTCAGCAACAACATCCTGCAGTTCCTGCAGCTGGACAGCTACGAGACGCGTTACGAGTTGTACAAAGTGGCTTCGGTGGTGGCCGACACTACCCTTGTGCTCGGCGACAAGGATGCCGACCACATCCGCGAATGGAAAACCTACGGCCTGAGCCTCGACGAGCTCGTCAAGCCCGAACCCGGCGCCATCTACCACATTGAAATCCGCGGCCGCGAGCCCCTCGTGGAGGAGGATTTCTGGGACAGCGAGAGTTCCTTCGGCGACTATGAGACCTACGAGCAGCGCAGCGTCGACCTGCTGGCCAGCAACCTGGTCCTGATCGCCAAGCGCGGCGACAACGCCACGGAGGTCTTCGCCTACGACATCCTCAGCGGCAAGCCCGTCTCCGGCGCCAAGGTCAAGCTCTACAGCTTCGCGCAGCAGGAGCTCGCCAAGGGGTCGACCAACGGCGAAGGACAGGTCTCCTTCCCGGCCCAGACCGACGCCAGCTTCGTCGTGGCCACGAACGGAAAGAACTACGCATACCTCGACCTGAAATACGAGAAGGCGCTCTCCACGAGCAACTTCGACGTCAGCGGCACCACCTACGACGGCGGCATCAAGGCCTACATCTTCGGTGAGCGCGGCGTCTGGCGTCCGGGCGACACGCTGCACGTCAGCATGGTCACCCTCTTCGACGATACCCCGCTGCCCGCCGGCCACCCGATCACGGCGCAGCTCCGCAACCCGGACGGCCAGCTGGTCCAGACCCTCACGGAGAAGACCAACGCCTCCAACCTGTATCACTTCCCGTTCACGACCGACCAGGACGCCCCGTCGGGCCGCTGGCGCGTGGACGTGAGCCTGGGCGGCCAGACCTTCAGCAAGACGCTGCGCGTCGAGGCCATCAAGCCCAACAAACTGGACATCCAGCTGCATTTCCCGGGCTCCTACGTGACCACCTTCCCGAGCGACAACAGCCGCTTCGACCTGTCCGTGGCCTGGCTCTACGGTGCTCCGGGCAGCGACCTCAAGGTCAACGGCGACCTGGAGATCACCTCCTCCACCACCCGCTTCAAGGGCTGGGAGGACTACGACTTCCAGGACGACGCCCGCTCCTTCGACGCCCAGTCCTTCTCCTACAAGGACTTCAAGACGAGTGAGGACGGCGAAGCCGCCATCAACACCCAGGTGGACATCAACCGCGCTTCCGCGCCCGGTATGCTGACCGCCGGATTCACCTTCCGCGCCTTCGAGCCGAGCGGCGAATTCAGCACCACCTATGCCAGCATCCCGATGTCCCCGTTCAGCAACTACGTCGGCATCAAGACCGAGCTCCAGAAGGACAAGTGGGGCGACCGCTTCATCCAGGCGGGCAAGTCCCAGAAGTTCGAAGTCGCCACCGTGGATCCGGAGGGCAAGGCCACCAATACGGCCGGCCTGCACGCCGAGGTCTACCACGTGAACTGGAGCTGGTGGTGGGACGCCTCCGGCGAGATCGCCGGCTACATGGCCAGCCGGAGCAAGGAGCTCCTCTTCGAGAAGACCTTCTCCACCAGCAACGGCAAGGGCAGCTTCAGCTATGACTGGGCCGACGCCCCTTACGGCCTCTACTACATCCGCGTCACGGACACCCGCGGCGGCCACTCCACCTCCATGCTCTGCGAGGTCAACGAGAGCGCCACGACCGACGCTTCCGAAGGCTCCACACAGCTCAACATGCTGATCGATAAGGAGAAATACGCCGTCGGCGAGACCGCCCGCATCACGATTCCTTCCACGGCCGGCGCCAGCGCCCTCGTCTCCATCGAGAAGGGCGGCCAGATCCTGAGCACGCGCCGCGTGCAGTGCTTCGACGGTAGCACGGAGATCCGCATCCCCGTGACCAAGGACATGACCCCGAACGCCTACGCGTCCATCGCGCTGATCCAGCCGCACGGCAACGTCCACAACGACGCGCCGATCCGCCTCTACGGCGTGAAGAATATCAATGTCGAGGATCCCGCCTCGCACCTCGCCCCGGTGATCGATATCCCGGTCGAGACCAAGCCGGAGTCCACCCTGACCTTCAAGGTCAAGGAGGAGAAGGGCCGCGCGATGAGCTACATCGTCGCCCTCGTGGACGAAGGACTCCTTTCCCTGACCGGTTTCAAGACCCCGGACGCCTGGGCCGCCTTCTACGCCAAGGAAGCCCTGCGCGTGCGCACCTGGGATGAATACGACTCCGTCATCGGCGCCTACGGCGGCCACATCGAGCAGCTGTTCGCGATCGGTGGTGACGAGGACGGCAGTAACGGCGCGCTCAAGCGCCAGGGTGCCGACCGCTTTAAGCCGGTCGTGGCCTACCTCGGTCCCTTCGACCTGAAGGCCGGCAAGACCGCGACCCACAGCGTCCAGGTGCCGCAGTACATCGGTTCGCTGCGCGCCATGGTCATCGCCACCGACGGCAAGGCCCAGGGAAGCACCTCCCAGGATGTCGCCGTGACCCAGCCCGTGATGGTCCAGGCCACGCTGCCGCGCACCCTGAGCATCGGTGAGACCATCCGCATCCCGTCCACGGTCATCGCCCTCAAGGACGGCGTGGGCAAGGTCAAGCTGGACATCCAGACCGACGACCTGCTCACGGTCAAGGGTCCTTCCACGCTCGAGACCAGCATCACGAAGGCCGGTCAGCAGGTCGAGTACTTCGAGGTCCAGGTCGGCGACCAGACCGGCATCGCGCATGTGACCGTCACGGCGCAGGCCGGCTCCGACAAGTCCGTCAGCCGCGTGGAGATCGATGTGTTCAACCCGAACCCGCCTGTGACGCGCGTCCAGTCCTTCCTGCTTGACGCGGGCAAGAACAAGGACGCCACCGCCGAACTCTTCGGCCTGCCCGGCACGAACAGCGTGGCCGTGGAGCTCTCCTCCATCCCCGCCATCGACCTGGGCCGCCGCCTGAAGTATTTGATTGAATATCCGTACGGCTGCGTCGAGCAGACGATTTCCGCCGCCTTCCCGCAGCTCTACCTGAGCCAGGTGATGGAGTGCGACGAGAACACCGTGGCGCGCAGCGCCCGCAACGTCACCGCCGCCATCAACCGCCTGCACAGCTTCCGCCGTCCGGACGGCTCCCTGAGCTACTGGCCGGGCAGCAACTACTCTTCTTCCTTCGGCACCGCCTACGCCCTCCACTTCCTGCAGGAGGCGGAGAACCAGGGCTACGCCGTGCCCGCCGACCTCAAGGCCGGCCTGGTCCGCTACCTGACGAACAGCGTGGTCAGCAACAAGAAGGAGGACGACATCGTGCGCGCCTACGGCCTCTATGCCCTCGCCGCGGCCGGCAAGCCGCAGCGCAGCGCCATGAACGTGCTCCGCGAGTCCGTCAAGAAGATGCCGCGCAACGCGGTCTGGATGCTCGCGGGCGCCTTCGCCAGCGACGGCAAGAAGCAGGTGGCCACCCAGCTGATCAACGGCCTGCCTTACCTGGAGAACTCCAGCCAGTACTACTACAACTGGTACGGCAGCGAGGACCGCAACATGGCCATCGCTCTGCGCACCTCCATCCTCACCGGCCAGAAGGAGACCGCCTTCGAGCTCGCTGAGAAGGTGGCGGCCCGCCTGAACGACAGCCAGCACTACATGAGCACGCAGTCCACCGCCTGGGCGCTCTACGCCATCAGCGACTACGCCCGCACCATCGCCGGCGGCGGCGTGAACGCCACGGTCAAGGGTCCGGAGAAGAGCTACAAGCTCAGCACCTCCAAGGCCCTTATCCGCCAGGAGATCGCCCTCGGCAAGGATGCCACCGGCAAGGCCCAGCTGAACGTCTCCAACACCGGCAGCGGCACGCTGCACGCCGTGGTGGCCGTGACCGGCACGCCGAAGGCGGGCGAGGAGAAGGCCAAGGCCGACGGCCTGACCATGAAGGTCAGCTACATCGGCCCCGACGGCCAGCCGATCCGCGTCGACACCCTGTCCCGCGGCCGCAACTTCAAGGCTGTCGTGACCATCACGAACACCGGCTCCGCCTACGCGAGCGACCTCGCCCTGGCCCAGAAGTTCCCGTCCGGTTGGGAGATCCAGAACGACCGCATCGGCAAGGAGAACTACTCCTATCCCGCCGGCGTGACGTATCAGGACATCCGCGACGACCGTGTCTACAGCTTCTTCGACCTCGGCGCCGGCCAGAGCGTGACCATCACCACCGGCCTCACCGCCACCTACCCGGGCAAGTTCTACCTCCCGGCCGTCAGCTGCGAGGCGATGTACGACGACAAGATTTCCGCCCTCGTCCCCGGCAAGTGGACGGAGGTGAAATAATCTCAACAGCAAATAGAAAGGGGCGCCCGCTCGGGCGCCCCTTTCTATTTTATGCTCCGTGGATCACCACGGGCTCCAGGTCGGGGTCCGGGGCTTCTTCGGGCTCGTTGAAGGGCTCCAGGAAGGGGTTCCCGGTGCGCTCCTGGCCGATGGTGGAGGTGGGGCCGTGGCCGGGGAAGATGCGGATGGCGGGGTCGAGGAGGATGATCTTCTCCATGATGGAGCGGATCTCGTCGTCGTACTCGCTGTACAGGAAGTCCGTGCGGCCGATGGAGCCGGCGAAGAGGGTGTCGCCGGTGAAGAGGACTTCCGCGTCGCGCTCGAGGAAGCAGACGCCGCCGGGGGTGTGACCGGGGGTGTGGATGACCTCGAAGGTCATCCCCGCGACCGTCAGCGGTCCCTCGGCGAGCGGCGTCCAGGCGAAGTCGATCTCCGGCGGGGTGAGCCCCAGCCGGTCGGCCATGTCGGCGCTATAGCCCAGCAGGTCGTGGTCGGCGGGATGCAGGTAGACCGGGATGCCGCCGAAGCGGTCCTGGAGGGGCTTCACGCCGAAAATGTGGTCGAAGTGGCCGTGCGTGAGCAGGATGGCCTCGGGGGTCAGGTGCTCCTCGGCGAGCAGGTCTTCGAGTGGCTCGATATCGTCGGCGCCGTAGCAGCCGGGATCGACGATCACGCAGCGGCCGGCTTCGCGCCAGGCCACGTAGCAGCGCTCCTGGAGGAGGTTACAGTTGAGGGAACGGATATTGAGCATTTCTTTGCGTCTTTTGCTTGGCAAAATTACAAAACTTATGTTAAATTTGTATGATACACTTTTTTGTGGAGACATGCATATCGGAATCGCTGGCAATATCGGAAGCGGCAAAACCACGCTGACGCGCAAACTGGCCGAGTACTATGGCTGGACGCCGCGCTACGAAGCCGTGACCTACAATCCATATCTAGAGGATTACTACAAGGACATCCCGCGCTGGTCGTACAACCTGGAGACGTATTTCCTCGCGCAGCGCTTCCAGGACCTGCTCGAGATCTCGAAGTCTGAAGACGTCATCATCCAGGACCGCACGATCCTGGAGGGCGTGGAGATATTCGTGGCCAACAACCACGCGCTCGGGAACCTCTCGGACCGCGACTACGAGACGTACATGCAGCTCTTCCGCCTGATGATGTCGATGGTCAATCCGCCCGACCTGCTGATCTACCTGCGCTGCGGCGTGCCGCATCTGGTGGAGCAGATCCAGAAGCGCGGCCGCGAGTACGAGCAGAGCATGAACCTGGAGTATCTGGCCGGCCTGAACGAGCGCTACGAGAAGTGGATCGAGGCCTACAAGGACCCGCTGCTGGTGATCGACGCCGACCACATGGACTTCGAGAACAACCCGGAGGACTTCGCCCAGATTACCGACAAGATTGACGCGGAACTGTTCGGCCTATTCAAATAATTCGTACCTTTGTAAACTATAAAGAAAAGAGATATATGCACATTGCGATCGCAGGAAATATCGGCAGCGGAAAAACCACGCTCACCAAGATGCTGGCCGCCCATTACGGCTGGATCCCGAAATTCGAGTCCGTGGACTTCAACCCGTACCTGTCCGATTTCTATGAGGATATGGAGCGCTGGTCGTTCAATCTCCAGATCTACTTCCTGAACAAGCGTTTCAAAGATGTGGTGGAGATTGCCAAGACCGACGACGTCATCATCCAGGACCGCACCATTTACGAGGACGCCCGCATCTTCGCGCCCAACCTGCACGACATGGGCCTGATGAGCACCCGCGACTTCGAGAACTACACCGACCTCTTCGACCTGATGATGTCGCTGGTGGGCAACCCGGACCTGCTGATCTATCTCCGCTCCAGCATCCCCAACCTGATTTCGCAGATCCAGAAGCGCGGCCGCGAGTACGAGAAGAGCATCCGCATCGATTACCTGACCGGCCTGAACGAGAAATACGAGAACTGGATCAAGGACTACGACGGCAACCTGCTGGTCATCGACGCCGACAACATCAAGTTCGGCAACAATCCCGAGGATTTCGAGAAGGTGACCGACATGATCGACGCGCAGCTCTACGGCCTCTTCGCGCCGAAACCCTCCCAGTTCGGGGAATAACATGATCTCATAATACTAAAACCGTAATATCAAATGGAAAAGAAAAAAATCAACATGGTGGCTGTCGTGACGATGTGCTTCATCTTCGCGATGATCTCCTTCGTCACCAACATGGCCGCTCCGTTCGGTAACATCTGGAAGGGTCAGTACAACTGGGCCGCGATGATGGGCAATATGATGAATTTTGCCGCCTATCTCTTCATGGGCATTCCGGCGGGCAAGATGCTGGTCAAGGTCGGTTATAAGAAGACCACGCTCATCGGTATCGCCACGGGCTTCGTGGGCATCGTGATCCAGTGGCTCTCCAGCCTCGCCTCCTTCGGCAGCTCCGCCATCTATGTCTATCTGCTCGGCGCCTTCGTCTGCGGCTTCGCCGTCTGTATGCTCAACACCGTCGTGAACCCGATGCTGAACCTGCTCGGCGGCGGCGGCAACAAGGGC